>ULRD01043001.1_pt1 | contig 22535 bp, 19 predicted proteins | sample 1955181 | NCBI WGS metagenome assembly ULRD01 (sample SAMEA4835675, study PRJEB28245) | human gut metagenome | biome: gut microbiome; material: fecal sample | place: Denmark | collected 2008
ACATTCTCATTTGGAGATGTTACTCTGATCATGCATGATCGACGGTTCTCCTGTGGATTGCTGTCGGGAACGCTTCCTGTCATCAAGCTGTCCAAAGAAATATTCAGTTTGTTTGACAAAATCAAGAGTTTTTCAACTTCAGGGTATCCTTCTCCGAGTTCCCATTTCGATACAGCCTGCCTGCTTACTCCGAGCATCTATGCCAACCCTTCCTGAGACAGTTGATTCTTCTTCCGAATCGCTTGTAGGTTTTCTGAAAAACTCATTTTTTCATCCTCCTGTTTGATAGGTTGATAGGATTATATCGCTTATTTGCGCATCCTTCCACCAACTGGAATTTGCATTTACGCAACTTGAAGTAGCTATTTGAGTTATATCCCTCATAACTTTGGCTTTCTTATCCCGTCTCCACAAAGCAAAAGATTATCCTTTTAATAAAGAACAATATTCTAACCCAAACAGGTTACAACTTCAAAAACCTACTCGGTAAAGACCACCCATTTTTCCAAACGGAAAGGCTTATAAATTTTTTCTAAAAACTTGTAACCTGTTTGTACCGATACCTCGTTGTATAAGTAAAAGGGTGATTCCAGAATTATTCGCTCTTTTTAGCAACAGTATTAAACAATGCTTACAAGGAGGAAAAACAAATGTTCAAAAGAAAGACAAGCATATTCTGTTTGCTGATCGCCGTCTTGATGATGGTATCAGCATCAACGGCAGCGATGGCTGCCTCACCGTATGAAACACGGTACAACAACACCGTGATGGCAAGCAGCGTTGCATCCATTTCCGACAGCGGACTACTTACGGTAGACAACCAGTTTCAAGGAATCCGCGGAAAAACAACCAAAGGCGAAATCACTACTTATGTTGAGAAAAGAACACTTGGCTTTTTCTGGACGCGAGTTGATATTGGACAGCCCAATAATCAATGGGTCGATGTCGTATATGATTATTTATATGACGGAACCCATACATTCCAGTTAAGCAATCAAGGGACATATCGTATCACGGTCGTTTATGTCATTTCTGGATCTGGCGGGGATGCTGACACCATCAGGCAGACCATGACAAAGACGTATTAAAACTAACGGTTCTGGTACGCTTTCTATGAGAGGTGATGCCGATGCAATGAGATGAATACATTGTTTTCGCATAATAACAATTAACAAACAAAAAGCCATTGTTCAATTAACAACAAGGAGGTTTATTTCAATGAAAAGATTTCTTTCATTAGTACTTGCTCTGATAATGATTTGCTCATTATCAGTAACTGCGTTCGCAGACAGTCCAAATCCGGACAATCAAAACTCTGGAGGCATTCCGCTTTCGGAAGAGATTATAGAGCAAATTGCCATTGAGTGGGCAGCATCCACTAATCCAGAAGTGGACATACAGGTAAGTGATGTCATTAAACTGTATGGATATGATAACAATTTATGTGGTGCGTCCGTTAGCTATGTTTCAAACGGAACGCCATATGGCTATGTTGTGCTTGACTTCTCTACGGACTGCATTGTAACGGAATATGTTATCGAAGAAGGTGCTCACAACATTTGTGACGCTATCCTCGAAAACGCAGGTGTTGAGATCTCTGTTAGAGCCAATATTGAGCAGACAGCAAAAATCTACAGAACAACTCCCTTTAATTATGCGGTTTCTTTAGAAGTAAATGGTGTTAAAAGCTTTTATGATTCGCAGAAGGGCAATATTTCGATACAAGAGTTTAATGCCGAAAGAGATATTTATGATGCTGGAAAACAATCTCGCACTACACCTGTAGGACATTGGGGAGACATAATTATAGGCTCTATTCCGTCCGGATATACTACAGTAGATAGTTTATCTAAGTTATCCACAACGTCATCTCTGACAGAAGCAGAGATTGAGCGAGATGTAAAAAAATATGCTTGTGTTGTTCAGGCGATGGCTAATGTTGCAAAACAAAGCGGGTTATTAAAAAACAACAGCATTGTAGACACCTACAACTATCTTTGGGACAAATCTGGCACAACCGTCGATAAGGTAGAAAATGGAATCACCTATGGTTCTACCAAATTCAACAAGATGGGTTCTTCTCTGGTAGCATTGGCAAAATCCTTAGGGAAGAAAAACAGTTCGTATTCAAACAGTTCATCGCCCACATATGACACATTTAAAAATGCTGTTTCGGCTGGAAAATCATCTATTTTTGCGGCTGGTGTAGAATATACCGATGGAACGCGAGTAGGACATGCCGTATCAGTAGTTGGAAACCGTTCTGCGAAAGACAGCAGCGGCAAGTTATATCAATATATCTATATTGCTGATGGGTGGTATAGCACACTAAGGTATATTTGCATAAGCGATACGCAGTATTTCAAAGATACTTACAGCACAGTATTAACTTTTAAATAGGAGGGATCATGACTATGGCTAAATCCTTCCCCAAGAAAATGCTGGTAGTTTCCTTGCTACTGGTCGTAATGGTAGGAGTGATTATAATTGCGGTAACAAATCGAGAGCGTAATGGAGGTCAAGAGAGCGGCCATGGTACACGCCTTATAGTCGACAAGGCCGTAATTGTAGATATTCCATCCAACAATTGTGTCGTTGTTGAAATCATGAATGAAACAGAGCACGAAAAGAATGAATATTCTTTGAGTAATGGGGATGTTGTTTCTGCGTTTTTTTCGGAGGATAACCAAAGAGCCATTGATCTCATAGGTAAACTCCAAGTTGGAAGCATCGTTAACATATCTCGATATGACAATACAAAACCGCAAAACACAACACCATATATAACCTTGAAATGCACCGGCATAGATATATATGATGACAAAGGTGAAACAATCGTTGAGTATTTTTAGAACCACATAATACGCAAGAGTCAACTACCAGATATTTATTACCATCTGTACCTATATGCCTATTAAACGGGTTTGGATGATATCTCAAAGGTGGCATTGCCACCTTTGAGCTTACCTCATGGAGCGAAAACGATAATGAAATACGTATCTTTATCCTCTGATGATTGTATTGTTTGGGCTGGGACTGTTAAAACTGCTGCTCCCAGTTTTAGAATAAATACAGAGTGGGCGGCGTGGGATGCAAATGAGAAAAACAAAGCTTCTATACAGAGAGATGTACCATAGCAAGAAGAATAGCAAAAAAGCACTCATTTGGGCACTATTCGGAATATACTGTGTTGCGGTATTCATCATGCTTTTTATGAGAAAAAGATTTGATATTGGATTGCCATACTGGGAACAGGTGAAAATGAGCATAAATCTTGTTCCTTTCAGAACAATTTACGGCAGCGTCTATATAATTGTTCACAGAACAAATCCGTATCTGATACCTCATGAGATTATCAGTCTTTTGGGGAATTTCGCGTTATTTATGCCATTTGGTTATTTCATCCCGCGATTGTTTGGGAGATATAGGGTGTTCGTTAAGTTTATCTTGCTTACTTTTGCGGTTCTGCTATCCATTGAGATACTTCAAGTTTTAACACTACGAGGAAGTTTTGATGTGGATGACATCCTATTAAACCTTGCCGGGGCTGTTATCGGCTTTTTTATAGAGGGAATAGTGACGTCCAAAAATCGGAGGGATGCTGCAGGCTGACAACTTGCAGCATCCCTCCATTGATTGTTACACCTCGTTTTTATTGTCTTTGAACCGTGCCTACCAGATCAATAATATAATCTATGTCATAGTCACCGTAAATGGTAAGATGGAAAGCATACGAATCTTGCAACCATATCGCAACCGTGCAGTCGTCAGATTCATAGACCGAAACATTTGTGCCGGATAGATCAATTTCAGAGAGTTCCCCATTTTCGTTATCGAGGAAAATGGAGTAATCCTCTGCTATACTCTGCGTCAGTATTATTTGATCACCGTTGGCCTTTTGATAACTCACGATATATCTTGCGTTGCTTTCCTTTCTGCTGATTTCGGTAAACCCATCGGGTAACGCTGTAAACCCATATTGTTCTGAGAGTTTATTGCGCCCCCCATCATCCGTAAAAAGACGAATACAGTTATTGTAAGTTTCTTTGATGAAGCCAACGACAGCAGCTCGCACCGACGGTATGCTGCACGCTGTCAGAGTGATTATCAAAAGCGAAGCCATGATTACAGCGAATCTTTTCGGCGCTGTACTCGTCATTCGCCAAAATCTGTTTTTCTCCGCTTTTGTGAGTTTATCCATCTTGCGCAAAAAGCCGTTAGAAAATGTATGCGGAATCTCTGCCTCGTGCAAAGGGATGTTAGAAAACTCGCCGGATATGACTTCTCGAAGCGCCCTATTAAAACTATTCTCTACCATAATTACTTTCTCCCCCGAATAACTGTGCATAAAGGATCTTCTTTCCGCGTACAAGTCGTTGTTTTACAGTAGAAACTTTGCAATCCATCAATTTAGCTACCTCCGGCACAGATAAGTCCATCACAAAATGATAGTACATAACCTCTCTATAAATATCTTTCAGTGATGTAATTGCTGATACGATCCGCTCATATTCAATGTTATTGCAGATTTTTTCAACAAAAGCATCATCCGTCAAGTCAACTACATCAGGTACAACCGCCTCAAGCTCCGCATCCGCAGCAATCCGCTCACGCCGGTGTTTACGCAAATGATCCAGCGCGGTATGTTTTGTCGCTTTCAGCAGATAGTTTCTTAAATCCGTGTCTTTTTCGATCTTGCTGATCCTTGCCATGTGCTTTTTGGCAATTTTCAGAAAAACATCATGGACGATATCTTCGGCGTCGGAATCGTTGCCAAGCACAGAACGAGCAACAAGAAGCATCTGCTTTCGGTAGTTCAGGTATATTTCTTCAAATAGACGGCGATGCGCTTCGTCATCTATAAAGCTCATGTAAAGCGCGAGCATTGGCGCTCCTTTCTGAACCTTTATGAGCTTTCAATTAAACAACGGTTGAAAGCTCATAACAGGTTACAACTTAAAGATCAAGAATTTTATTTGTAAAGGATTCCCACTTGTACCATCTACCTTTTTGCTGCAAAAGGTACTCTTTACCCCGAGCAGTTGCTTTATAGAATTTGTGCTCTCTGCCGGACAGACAAGCGGTTCTCGACGACAAATATCCTCTATTTTCCATCGTCGCCAGTAACGGGTATAGAGTGCCGGTTTTTAATTCAAACTCTGCTTCGGTACAGTGTTCAGCAAATTTCTTTATAATCTGAAAACCGTACATTTCTTCTTTGCTTAAAAGATGCAGAATCAAGAAATCAAATCGTCCTCTCATTGTGGGCTTGGCCTCCTTTGCTTTTCAATAGATTATCGACAGTAGCAATTATACTATAATATGCTCCAAATTTCAACTCGAATAATATACTTTGCTTGAAATTGTAACCTGTTTGAGGCTGTAAAGCGTTTATAAAGTAAAAGGGGTTTTTAAGTGCTTTGTCTAAACACAAAAACTCCTAAAGGAAAGGGTGTAACCTGTTTAGCGGTTTGCACCGTTGTATATGTAGAAGCAAAAGGAACGGCAGTTAGTGAGAGGAGGTGGTGCTATGATTGCAGAGCTGCCACACACGGATTTGAACAGTAGATTGATCTGTTTCTGTCCGTGTAATGTTTTCTATAAGGGGCTTTTGAAAAGTGCGTTAATTTGAAAGGAGAGTTTTATGCGCAAATTATCTCAGAAAATTGTTGCCTTGTTTGTTTCTGTAGTGATGGTACTATCTTTTTCATTAACATCCTATGCTGCGACGTCAAACGTTGATAGAACTGTTACAATATCAGGAATAACGTATGCTATTGAAAAAAGCGAAAACGGCGTTGTGACAGTGACTGATAAAGACACTGGTGGTGTTGCTGTCTTTAACAAAAACACAGGCATACTTACTGTTAAGGAAAGGCCGGATTCAAAAGAAGTAGTAATTAACATTAATGACCTAATTAACAATGCTTCAAAAGGATCCAACAGCTCAAGCGACAATAAGTATGCCTATTCAAATTATCTTAAATACTATAATGGAAAGCCCTACACATTTTGGCAAATTCAGATTCCAGATCAAATAAAGTATACTTACGAAAAAAACAATGCCACAAACCTTTATAATTTCCAATCAAATGTAGATACGATGCGTAGTGCGCAAGATGCTATTGGATGGGCTTGGGGTGCAACTGGGTTATCAATTGTTCTTGGCATTATAGCTATAACGCCTGTAGGTGCATTGGCAGCAGCAATTTTGGCAGTAGCAAGCGTTCTCTCTGGGGGTCCTGGTATTTATGAATTAATCAATTATTCAACTACGATTAAGAATTGTCAGACCAACTGTGTAACCTACTTTAATAGCGTTGTTCCCGTATCAATTCCTTGATTTCACAACAAAGATTCAATGAAATTTCGAAAAATAAGGAGGATTTCTATTATGTCAAAAATTATAACAAGGGTTTTATCGGTTCTTCTCATAGTGGTAATGGCATTTCCAAACGTTGCGTTTGCCTCAGATCAAGGAAATGGTCAGACCGAACAGTATTCAGAAGTAATATCCATTCAAGCAAGCGAGACTGTGGGTCCAGATACCAAATATCCTGAATCTTTGTCAAAAGCGCCTAATTATAGCGACTTTTCGACTAAACTTGAAATAATTGACTATATTCAAAACGGTCCTAAATCCTTTTTTGCTGGCTGTGATACAATTACAGCCGATGAGCTTCTGGCAAAATCACAATATGTTTTTACCACCAAAGCGGGGGATGTAACTGGGACGTTCACGTCGGCGCGTTTAGATACAGGAACCCCAGGTGTAACATGGGATTATACAGTAAACTATACAATCACGCCTATGCCAAGTGGAACTGGTTGGTATTTCAAAAGTGTCAGTTGTACAGTTAGCGCCTATAAAGGTTTTTTGTTTTATACATGGGCAACAGTAGGCTTGTTAGAATTCACAAGTGCAACTTATACCCTATCACCATCCACTCGCCCCACTTCTATTACCCTGAATATGACATTGCAGTTCCAAATATGGACAGATGCAACAGGCCCCAATCCCGTAACATATTCAGAAAGCCATAGCCACACGACAAAAGTAAGCAATATTTACAACTAAAAAGCACAAGAATTGTTATGAAGTATAAAACATTTACAATCATTTCGATCTTGGTTTTAGTTGTTGCTGGGTGCTCTACTTTGTTTACTTCTAAAATGATAGTCAAGGGAATAACCGATAACATTTTGTGCAGCAAAGTATACACAATCTTGGTGATTTCTGGTTTTTTGACAATCATTGCGCTTATTTGTATTGTTATTCGCGCCATGTTACTTTTACATGAGCATCTGAATAAATGAGCGATAATAGGAGACCTATGGGACAATCTATCTGGAGAAATTGAAGTAGTTTCACCCTGAAGCATTACCGAGGATAACCATTTTCAAGGTTTACTTGGCTGAACAATATCCTCAAAAAGTTCTTTCTTTTGTTGGCTGGCATTTGAATGGATTTGCTTCTTGACCGTGCCTGTGTCAAATGCGAGAGTCGCCACCCTCCGCTCTCGCGTCCTCCTGCTCCTCGTTTGAAGTGCAGGTTGCTTATGTACAAGCAATCTGCACTGTAAGGAGGGCGAACAATTTAGGAAATGTTCAAGAAGTTCACGAGGAGATTGTTATGCTCTCCCTTTGGTACTTTTGTAATCTGTTTGGGTCAGTTATGCGTTGTATTTACAAAAGGACGCTTTACAAAAACCATAAATGTGTGAGGTGCAGCATGAAGAAACGGTCTGTTTTAATTCTTGTAATGGCAATTGTAATCCTCGGATATGTTGCGATTGTTTTGATTGTTCACGAGAATCATCGGCAACGCTGCAATAAAGATCAATGGAAAAGCATAAAGGAGATCAGCGATATTGCTGACTTCTTTGACGCCCCGATCACTGAGATGACTTTGCGGGAGGGAGTTACGTCTGCCGAGTGGGCGGTGTTCAGCGACGACGATCTTATCGCAGATTGGAACTTCTTTTTTGATAATACTGAAGTCAAATGCGAAGGCAGAGCATCCAAAGACAGCGACGCCTGTGGGATGTTTGTGACAGCTATCAACGCCGATGGCGATACGCTCGTCTTTGTTGCCTATTATGATTCATCAGGAGCGTGCAAGATAGATATTGGCGGGACAGCATTTATAACAAAGGAATCCCCCGGTCTTCCGTTCAAGAGTACATATTGGAGAGCGATTGAACGTCACGGAATCACCACACCGTGGGATTAAGCTTTGAATTTTTGATGAGCAGTTTTTTCAAGAAATTTGTAACCGGTTATTGCTTGAAGATCGTTGTGTATGTAAGAGCTGTTCTATGGGAACAGCAAATAATGCGAGGAGGTGATGTGTATGCTTGTTCCCTGTTAGGTTTTTTCAATTATTCACAAACCTGAAAGGAGGCCCGAAAATGAAGAAGACACTTTCTTTCCTGTTGACGTTGGTCATGTGTGTTTCTATCATGCCAACCATTGCATCTGCTTCATCTGAGACTGGCCGTATGCAAGATGAGTATGATCCTGAAACCGGCTATACTACTATCACCACTGATGACTATATTGCAGTTGTACCCAAAGGCGGCATCGTGGAGTATTCGTCGGACAACAAGAATCTCTGTGCAGACGAGGTGTTGAAAACAACAACCTACTCCAACGAGGATTCGATTGTTCCTTTTGATTATCAAGCAACAGTTAGAGAGATGTATGAATACGTTCTCAAAACCAATGCTGATATGGACCCGTCTTCTGCAATGGAGATAGCGCAAAAACTCGCTGCCAATATTGAAGCTGCGAGAAATGCGTCCATTTATGGCAATATGAGAGGTATAACCTCATATGTTACAGAAACAGGAGCGACGGTTGTAGACTTGGGCTGCATACAAGACGGAAAATTAGTTCCCTCTGATGCTTTAAGATATGTCCCCGATTCGCGTACCAGAATCATAAGCGAAGGTTGGAGTGTCAATCCCCATGTTGATAGCAGTGTGTTGAACTGCAGATATGTTGTTCCCTGGAATGGCTTGGATCTTTACAAATCAAGCGATAGTGGCTCGATGACTTTTTCAAACGAAATATCCACATCGCAGACAGTTGGATTTAGCGCATCAGGTGGAATAAGTGTTTATGATGCTGTAAAGTTTGGTCTGACTGTCACCAGCAGTAACACAGTAACTGCAAAAATCAGTAAGGGTTTTACGCTTAATGTTTCTGCATGGAAGAAACACATGATGCGCCCCTATATCTACTACTATAACGACACTTACAAAGGAACGTACGAGTATTATTGCCATAACTTCTTTGATAATCATTACTTCTATGTATATGAAGATCGAAGTGCTGAAAACAAATATGATATCGAACATGGCGTTCGATCATGGGTTCGGGAGAACACAGCACATAATCCAAACGCCTCTTCACCAATCCCTCCCACCAATTGGGAATGGTGAGAATTCTGATCAATGGCTTGAGAGGGCATGCCCTCTCAAGCTTAAGATGGTTATTCACGAAAAAAGGTTGGGCATTTACTGTGCTATGATTGCAAAGAGGCCGGCACACGGATTTGAACAATCCTCAAAAAGTTCTTTCTTTTGGTAGCTGGCATTTGAACGGATTTGCTTCTTGACCGTTCCTGTGTCAAATGCGAGAGTCGCCCCCTCCGCTCTCGCGTCCTCCTGCTCCTCGTTTACAGTGCAGGTTGCTTGGGTACAAGCAATCTGCACTGTAAGGAGGACGAACAATTTAGGAAATGTTCAAGAAGTTCACGAGGAGATTGTTATGCTCTCCCTGATGAATGCATTGTTATGGAGGACAATATGGCTCTCACAAACCGCATACTCATCACATTCAAATATCTTTGGGAGACCACGGACGAATCCCATCCGGTTTCGCTTGCGGACATTTCCGCGTTTTTGAAACAGCGTGAGATAACCGCCGATCCGAGAACGCTCCGCAAGGACATCGAACAGCTAATAGAGTTCGGTGTGGATATTGTCAAAGACCGCAGGGTTCAGAATCTCTACCATGTGGCGACCCGGCATTTTGAAGCGCCGGAGGTCAAGCTGCTGATCGATGCCGTTCAGTCAGCCCGGTTTATCACGCCCCGCAAAAGCAATGCACTGGTAAACAGGCTTTCGTCCTTCGTGGCTCCCGGCGATACAGCCCTTTTGAAAAGGCATCTCTATATCGACAGCCGTTCCAAAGCCACCAACGAGAGCATTTATCTGAATGTAGACCGCATCCAAACCGCCATAACGGAACATAAGAGAATCTCCTTCTGCTATTTCGACTATTCTCCTTCCAAGGAGCGGGTTCTTCGGCATGGCGGACAAGTCTACTCGGTCTCCCCGTTCGCCATGCTCTGGAACAACGATACATATTATCTCGTTGGTTTTCACGATCATAGGCAGCAGATCACAAAGTTCCGCGTTGACCGCATCGTTCAGATGGAGATTACGGATGAAGCCGCTGTGAAAAGGCCAAAGGACTTTGATGTATCGGAATTCTTCACGCAGGAGTTTTCCATGCTAAACGGCAAGGAATGTATGGTGACGCTGCTGTGCGAGAACATCCTGATGAACAGTATTATCGACCGCTTCGGGGAGGATGTTCCGGTGCAGACCGTCGATGCAGCTCATTTCAGCGCACAGGTAACGGTCGATCTCAGCAGCAACTTCTACGGTTGGGTGTTTGCCTCTGCCGGAAAGATGAAGATCGCAGAACCGCAGGAAGCAGTAGAAGGCTTTCGCAAGATGCTGGAGAGCTTCGGGGAGTAGCTGCCAAGCCTGAGAACATGAGAAATATGAATTTTCGCAGAAGGTGTGCATCTGATTGCGCACCTTCTTTTTGCCCTATTGCCTTTCATCAGGTTTTGAGTATAATAAGACTATCAAGAACGATTGTTCCAGATAGGAGCTGATGACGCATGAGAAGCAAGAGCCTGGAGCTTATGCTCCGCATCAAGGATTTTATTGAGAGCTACTATGAGCGATATTCTTCTACTCCTACCGTCCGGGAGATTTCCGCTTCTATGAAGATAGCGGTATCCTCCGCCCACAGATACCTTGTGGCTATGGCGGAAAAGGGTATGGTGTCCTATGAAAACGGCGTTCTTTCTACGCCTAAAATCGAGATGATGAGCCCGGAGGTCAGACCTGCTGCTATTGTCGGTTCTATCCCCTGCGGTACGCCGGAGGAACGCGAGGCACAGATCGAGGAATATCTTCCGTTGTCCGTATCGGTCTTCGGCAATGGCAGCTTCTATGCGCTCCGCGCATCCGGGAATTCGATGATCGAAGCGCAGATAAATGACGGAGACCTTGTTATCATCAGGGAGCAGCAGACCGCCAACATCGGAGAAATTGTCGTTGCCCTCACTGATGAAGACGAGAACACGCTGAAACGGCTCCGCTTTGATGAGGATAGGCAAAGCTATTATCTCCATCCTGAAAATAAGGACATGGAAGACATTTACGTTTCAAATCTTCGCGTACAGGGCGTTGCCACCCATGTGATCAAAGCCCTTTGAGGAGGTGCCGCCCATGGAAAAGAAATATGTATCCGTCAATATAGACGTGGACAAGGACGGTGTAATTCGCCCTCTTAGGATTCTTTGGGATGACGGAAGGCAATGGGAAGTTACCAAGGTGCTTCATACCTGTACCGCTTCCCACCATGAGTTTGAAGGAATTCGCTACACCATTATAGTTGGTCGTGCGGTGAAATATTTGTATCGGGACGGACAGCGCTGGTATGTCGGTCTGTCCCCGTAGGAGGTACATGTGCGCCATGAGGATATTTTCATATGATGAGATTGACGAATTGGGAGAAGGCTTGATTCGTCAATACCTCGGAGCAGACGCCGAGCGAACCTGCTGCGTCGATATTGAAGGGTTCGCAACAGAATACTTGAAGCTGCCGCTTCTTTACCGCAGCTTTGCCGAACAGGATACCGATAAGATTGGTTTCATCGCAGACGGCATAACGCCGCTTCGCATTCATGAGGACGGAACATCCTGCCTCTGTGTTTTCCCGAAAGGAACAATCGTCATAGAACGGTCTCTTCGCAGAGAGAACGAGAGCGGTAGACGCAGGTTCACCATCAGCCATGAGTGCGCCCACTATCTCATGGATAAGACGATTCCCGCCGCTGCTTTCCATCGGGAGTTTGACGGTGAGCGAGATTATACACCGGAGGATTTCAGAAACCTTTTCAGCTTCCATGAAACGCTGATCGACCGGATGGGTGCGGCGCTCCTGATGCCGCGCTTTATGGTACGCAATGTAGTTGCCATGCACGGCTGCGCCGGAGGCATCCCCGTATTCGGTGACAGAGTTATGAGGACAACGGACAAGCTGAGGATCAAGCAGATGGCAAACACCATGGGCGTTTCCTTTTCCGCTTTCCTGATCCGCCTGCGGGAGTTGGGGTATCTGAGCCGCCGTCCTCTGTATGAGTTCATCACGGAGGAAATGGGCTTAGGACAGGACGGTGAGCAGAGATGAGACAAATCACTGCTAACACCCGGAAGCTACCCGCAGAGGTATCCCGTAAACTGACGGCATCCCAAAAGGAGACCGTTACACTGACCCTTCGGGAAATCCGCTGCCCGTATTGCGACTTTCTCGTAGAAAAGGTTTTCTCCGATGTCGCGGGCCACAAAATGGTCTACTGCCGAAAATGCAAAGTGGAATATCCCATCAACCTGGGATACTTCCGAAGAATGAAAAACAGACAGGCAGCCCGTCTCCTGCTCTCCGCAAGGACGAGGCAGAAACGATAAACTGAATACACCAACTTACTTTTAATCGAGCAAGCGGAGAGAATCAGCTTCGTCTGAGGAGACTGCCAAGCGCCGTACAAAGTCGGATTGATTTACAGCATCGCTGTATCAGTCTGCTTTGACGGCGCTTTTTTTGTCGCTCGATTAAACTTTGTACAGCGTTAAAAGTCCTTTTCCGGCTTGTCTCGGGAAAGGACTTTTATGTCTAACCGCTATCTGGAACGCGCTGGGCGTGAGGAACGCATTGACCACCGCAGCAATGCCGCACGGGGGCTGGATGAGATCCCCACCATCCATGAGGGCGTAACGGCGCAGGCGTTGGAGCGCAAGGGAATCATCTCTGACCGCTGCGAGATCAACCGGCAGATCAAGACCGAGAATGCGCTGCTGCGGGAGCTGAAAGCTGAAATCAAGAAGCTGTCCGTACTGGTTGCCCGTACCGTTCCTGCCATAGCAGAGGGACTGGAAAAACTGCGCAGCCGTGTCCTGATCTTCTGCTATCAGCTCTCTCATATTCGCAGCGGCAAATCTCGTATTCAATAATCTCTTGCCGTATGGAAGCCGGAGCTGGAGCGTTATACCGGTCTGGTGCAGCAGATCAAGGAAAAGAGCAAGGAGCGCAAATCTCTGCTTGCCGAAAAGAAGGAAACGCCCTTCTATCTCATCCCGAAGCATCACGAACTCTCCCGCCGTATTGCGGAGCTGACTGAGGAATTGGAGGAGCTGAAATCCGAGAAGGATATGCTGCTGCATTCGCTGGAATGCAGCGACGATGCCGGTATTGCTGTTGTCAAAAAGGACATTTCCACGATGGAAGCCGCGCTGAAGAAGCTGTCTCAGCAGGAAGAAAAATACACCGCAGAACTAAATGACGCCTTGCAGCAGTATGCTGATTTGAAGGAACAGGCGGCAGAATTTGATCCAGACGAATTACAGGACGCAAGGCTTGCCCTGCGCCCTGCAATGGAGCGTTCTGCGGTTGACTGTGTGCGGTCTGCTTATGGGAATAAGTACGATCCCCTGATGATGTACGACAGCAAACGGGATGTGGCAAACCTGCTCCATGAGGAAGCTGAAGAACGCTCCATCCGTGAACGTCTGCATCAGAAACAGCAACAGAAGACAAAGCAGAAGCAGGACAAGAAGAAAAGCCGAGACAGTTGGGAGCGATAATATTTCAGTGGGAGTGCATTTTGAACGATGCACTCCCACTTTTTCTTTGATAATTAGCAAAAAGTGTAGAATTCGATCGTTTTTTGTGGTATAATTATTGTAAATATTGTGTACTTATACGAGGCGGTGTTTTGTACAGAGCGATTAGTGGTAAATAAGCTAATGATAAATTTATGGAAAAGCTGAACCATTTCAGCGTGAACTATGTTCATGTAAAGGGATTACACATGGGCAGCGCGTTGAATCAGGGTAAAAGGAAAAACTTTCTACATAATTTCTCATCGAAGCGAATGTGAAGGGTTTGAGAGAGATCCTCTTATGATATTTTTCTTATTTCTCAAAAAGGGCTTTTGGGGGTATAAGATGAAAGAAACGCATATTACGATTTATATCCACGACTTGGAGATTTCGGACAAGAGCAAAAGTTTCCTCGCACGTGTGGGCTTAATGAAGCTAGACGATTTGCTGAACTGCAATATGACAGAACTATCTGCAATGCGCAATATCAGTGAAGATGTTCTCCAAGAGCTGAATGGCGTAATAGCCCATTCAGACGTTATCATCAGTTTCTTTGAGGAACGAGCAAAACGAATCAAAGAGATTCTTCCTAATGTTCAAGATGCGCCGATTGAAAGTCTTGGACTAGGTACTCGTGCAACAAACGCGTTGAGACGTGGCGGCATCCACACGGTCGGAGCGTTGATTCAAATGTCTCAGAAAGATATTTTTGAGCTACGTAACGTTGGCGTGTTGAGCAGAGAAGAAATCACGAAAGCCATTGAAAGCATCGTACAGAGTGGTAAGATCGTATATCACGAGCGCGAAGAGGAATCAAAGACAATTATCGAAACTGCACCGGGAAGCAGCAGACTATCTGAACTCCTGCCGGAAATCGAATTTATAAGACTTGATGATGTTCCTTTTAGCGTTAGAGCCAGAAATGCATTAAAGAGGGCAAATATTCAGACTGCAGATGAACTGGTCCAAATGTCCGAGAAGGATATCATGGGCCTTCGAAATGTTGGTGCCCAAACAAGAGACGAAATACTTGCGGTCATCAATGCAATAATTAGAGAAGGTAGAGCTTATTTTGATAATCTCACATCTCAATACGATCAAAAGCATGGAGATGAACCTATCGTAGAATCTGCCAGTAAAGGTTTTGACTTTGCGGTCATTGACATTTTAACAGAAAGATTTGGATTCAAGCCAGCTAAGATGACGGAATGGTTTGGGCTGTCAAGGCAAAGCGTGTATAACGCCTTGGAGAAACGATTGCCGCAGCGCAGATCTACATGGACAGGAAAGGCAATTTCTGAAAGTGAACTGTCAATTCTTGCAAAACTGATCGAAAACAAAAGTTTTGACTATACTGACGACGAAGTAACCTGCTGTTGTATGAACAACAGACAGGACGATTTCGTCTGCCTTTTTATATACGAGAACGAGATCAAATGCCTCTTCCTAAAAGACTTGCCGTATGAGATTCGGGAACAAGTTGTCAGCAAAAAAATGCACATGTATACGGAGCGGGAGTTGGCCGGTGAATCTGACGGAAGAGTTATAAATGTCCTTACGAAGCCTTTCTATCGCCCGGATAATCCAGAGAGATTCAGAGCAAATGCACAGTTTCGAGGAATGACGTCGGATGAATACGCTGTTTTCATTTCCGAATATCCATACCTCGATCAGCGCAGCGTTACAGATGAGCAGATTGTTGCCTTCATGAAGGAAAACATGGTTGACGGGAAGGTGTACATCTCTTCTGATCCGAAAAACCAGTGGATTAGATCAATAGCCTCTCGGAATGGCTATACAATCAAGAGCTTTATTGAGCTTTATGGATTTGAATCACGGCTCGATGGTTCAGAGCTTACGTCTGATGCGGCGAAAGAACGTCATCGTGAAGAGCTGAGGCAATATGTTGTTCATGATAATGTCGTTTATTTCCCTACAGACTCACATATCTACAAGGTGCTTCAAACATATACCTATAAGAGTGGGACGGACCTTAACAGCTATATTCGTTCATTAGGGTTTGAAAGAACTACTGAGCGTCCCGATGTTGCTGTTGATGTACTTGAAAAGGATATGGAGGTCAGGCAAAGCGACGGTACTTTTGAAGATAAAGTTTTTGCCATGTATCCCCTCATTGGAAGCCGTATTCTGAAACCAGAAACGGTGGACAAGCTAAATGAAAATGCGAGAAAATACATTGACCTAGTACTTAGAGAACCATGGACAAAGCCCTCATTGCGCGCAGAAATGCAAATTACCCTTGCGCTGATTAACAACGCAAAGAATTGGAAGAATGAGGAGAACAGTAATTTCTGGAACTATATTACTCTCCAGTTCGGGTATCGTGACGCAAGTGGATCGGTAGTAAGACTTCTTCAGTCGTCCCTTGAGAATGCAATGAAGCGCAACCAGCGTCTTTTCTTGGAGGATGCAAATGGACGCGCTTTCAAAACAACGGTTGTGATCCATGCGCTAAGTACGAAAAAGTCGTGGATGGCTCTGTTTGATTTCCTGTTCGACTTCTACAAAAGCAACCTTAACTGGCGCGTGATTCCAAACGACCCTTTGATTTCAGTTATGGTCCACGCGCTCCAGCAAAAATTATCAGGCGGCAATGAGGAAGATGTCGAACTGACAATCAGCTCTAAGGCGTATTCATTCCAGGAAGGAATACGAAAACTGATCCTTTACCGGCCTGTCTATACGCGGAACCTGTTTGAAAGGTTAATCGGAAAAATCGATTCGCTTGTCAACTCTGAGACCAAGAAAGTCAATACATACGAAGAATTGCTCTGTGAAGAGTGGTTCAAAGAGAAGATCATTGCGATTGCAAATACAAAAAAATCAGAGAGACAGACGCAAGTCACTCAGCGTGATGTCGCAATAGATTATTCCCGTATCCGTGCGAAGTTCATCCTGAAAAATGAAACGGACGTACAGCTCATACTCCCGGATATTCGCTTGAAGAACGAGGAGATCAAAAAGGCAACGCTTTACGTAAGCTGCAATGGCAGAGAAGTAATGCAGCAGAACCTTAGTTGGTACGGGAACGAGCTCGGAAAGACGCTAAACGGTGTCGCCGCTTCTATTTCGGTGGGTTCTCAAGAGGATAGTTTGCTGAACATTTGTGTTCGGATCAAATGTGATGACGAGTGGATCTACGACTCAGAAGAAAGCCTGCATCGTAACGTGTTGCTGTTCTACGGCGGTGCTGAGATCTCGGCAAATCAAGTCAAACGAGACCACTATACGCTCGTAGTGCCTAAAATGTCGGAGGTAAAGACAGAGAACACGGATATCGTCGAGATTGACTCGATGAAAAATGCTGGGCTGAAAGCGTTCTTCTTGGAACTGAAGGACGGATATGTGCTTTCGGTGGATGGCCGTTTGATTGCCTTCGACAGTGAGAATGGGACAGACCTCAAGGTTATCACTCCAAGCGAATCTACATCCCTGCCAACGGTCACCATTCAGGACACAGAAGCTTTCCTCGCCTTTCGGAAGAGTACTTGTAGCATCATTCTTGGAAATCGCGATTACACGCAGCAGTTTGTCCTCTTAAAAGACGGCGAGAGAATAGAGTTTGACTCATTAGAACAGTCCGACAATGGACTCGCGTTCACCATGCCGTTTGATGGCGAACATGACACGGTACGTATTCAAGTAATCAATCTGGCAAACGAACGATTGATGTTTGACCGGACATTTGTTCTGATTTCCGAAGCAGATTGCTGCTTTAATCGTGAATTCTATTATAATGCAAGCGATTATGACGGTGCAGAATTTTATGCGGACATAGATGATTTCCATGAAGTAGTTCCTTTTGGGAAAGATGAGGCTGAAGTCCGGATACCTTTCCGTGATGGAGAACTCCATGCGGATATTCCGAAAATCACCGTGTTTGAAACCTCCGGTGCATGGTTACAGGAGCCTCAACCGGCATGGTATATCGGACATATTCCGCAGAATAGTTTTCTCAAAGTAACCACTCCAGCGAGGGTCAATGTTCAGTTTCTCGTTGGTGGCAAAGACATCCTCTATGATGGTCAGGGCTTGGTGACGATTGGAAATGTCCTACAGTCGTTCGGTGGTACAGACAGCTTCAATGACGCAGAAGTGGTGATGAGAGTTGCCGGTCAGACACAGAGTGCCTCTTATTCTCTGGCGAGAGTTTTCTTCAAGGAGCGTTTTCTGAAACGTCCTTCCCTCTGGACAGAAGAACAAAAGCTGCTATGGGATCAAGGTGGAGTATTTATTGGTACTTCGGGCAGAGAATTCACTCTCTTGCTATCAAGTGCCGATGATAAGCTGTTTGAATTCAAGTTTAGCGAAGATACGGAGTATATCATCTTACCGGAAGATATGCCCATCGGGAACTATCAGTTTGAAATCAGTATCCAAACCGGAGGATTATTCAAAAGGGCAAAAGAAGTTGTGGCAGTCGGCGATTGTATCATCGGTGATAAAAACCTTCTACGTTTTATGAACCGCCGGATTGTTGTCGAATCTATAACAGATGAGTTCAAGGAAGAGACCGGTCATATCCTGATACGCCCCTGCTATATTGACCAAATACAGTATTGTGGGATGGAGGATACCTCCGAAGGATACTGCCCGGTGTATAGCGGAATTCTCTACACGACTGGTTATCATGGGGAAAGGTATGAATTCTCGTATGACGTTCACACGAACAAAAAGGGCATTACAAAAATGTTGGTGAATCCGGTTCGAATTGTGTATATCAGCGACACTGCACTGTGCATTACTGATCCAGATGGAGATGGTTTGTACTACTATAACTACTATGATCGCAGCCTGGAATCCGTAGTCTTTGCACTTACGGATCACGAATACACGAAGGCCAACAAACAAAAGTATTCCAATGCCGATCTATACTCGTATCGGACGGAAAGGGTGTAAGTATGTTTAGTCCAATAACTGCAGCAGACAACATCAAGGATGAGTTTATAGGGTACATATCGACGTTGTTCCATATTTCCGATAAGGATTACGCTGCGCAGTTTGCTGCTGCGTTGCGTGAGGAAGGTGCTATTGCAAAAGGCCCCTATCTTGACGTCAGCGACTCATATAAAACCGGAAAAAGCCTTGCTCAGATGATTGAGGAGGGCGAGGCGTCTTCACTCTTCTACAGTTTGGAGGGAGATATTCCCGATGGTGAAAAAGAGATCCAGATCAACCGTGGGCTGTATCTCCATCAGGAAAGAGCCCTTAGAAAGACAAACAAAGGTAAGAACCTGATCGTTACCACGGGAACCGGATCGGGTAAAACGGAGTGCTTCATCATTCCGATAATCAATCACTTGCTTCGGGAGGCCGAAGAAGGTACCCTTTCATCCGGCGTGAGAGCGATTCTGATTTATCCGATGAATGCTCTTGCCAACGACCAGATGAAAAGACTGCGCAATCTGCTGAAGAGCTATCCTAAGATTACTTTCGGCGTCTATACCAGCAGCACAAAGCAAAATGAACAGGACGGGATTGCTGAATATGGTAAGGTGTACAAGGATGCAAATGGACGTCCCCTGAAGCCGCTGAAAAATGAGATCGTTTCTCGCGATCAGATGCAAAAGACGCCTCCGCATATCCTCGTGACGAACTATGCCATGCTTGAGTATATGATGCTCAGGCCCAAGGATGACCTGGTCTTTTCCAGAGCGAAACTGCGTTTCCTTGTCCTTGATGAAGCACATATCTATCGGGGAGCGACGGGAATGGAAACGTCCCTGCTGCTGAAGCGGCTTAAAGCACGAATCAGCAACCCGGCAAATGTCCTCCATATTCTCACCAGCGCCACGCTAGGCGGAAAAGAAGCGGATGATGATATTGTCAAGTTTGCGGAAACGCTGTGCAACGCATCTTTTTATGCTGAGGATATTATCAGGTCTCAAAGTGTGGTTCCGTCTTATGATAGGGAACCTGTCGATGTCCCCCTGTCTATGTTTGCGGAGCTTATTGATCCTCAAAAGCCCCTGAATGTCATTGCTGATGATTATGGGCTTCCAATTCCAGATGGTATTCCCGACGCTGAGTATCTTTATGATCTGTGCGTTAGTGCCTCAGTTTATCGAGACCTCCGCAGAATAACAAGTCATCCTATGACGATTCCCGAGATAACGAGAGCACTTAGAGCAACCCACAATGTGACCCAGCAGGATGTTGCAAACATTATTGGAGTGGCTGCGCAAGCTTCCAAAAACAAGTCTGCCTTGATAAAAGCGCGTTACCACATGTTTGCAAAAGCGCTTGAGGGCGCATATGTTACGCTTGGTCAAAACAAAAAGTTGATGCTCAACCGAAACAGGAGCATTACGATAGGCGACGAAAATTGGAAAGTGTTCGAGTGTGCGATCTGTGATGATTGCGGAAGAGTAGCAGTAGCCGGAAAAGAAGTGGATGGAAAGCTTGAGTTTGCAAACAGCTCTTACGATCCTGAAATTGAGTATTACCTTCTCAGAGACAGTCGAGATATCGACTTGGATTTGGATGAGGAAGACGAAGATGACACAGAGGAAATCGGTAAAAATGATTATATCCTGTGCTCAAAATGCGGTGCCCTTATTCATGAAAGTTTGAAGGCAGACCCTCCCTGTACATGTGGGCTAACCCACTATGTAAAGCTTAGGAAAGCAAGAAAAAGCGGTTCGCGCGGAGATGGAAAATGCCCGAGCTGCAATTTTGGCACATTCAAAACCTTCTACTTGGGATATGACGCGGCAACAGCAGTTCTTGGCACCTCGTTGTTTGAAGAATTGCCGGAGAGCGAGAAAGTTCTCAAGAGCAAGAAATGCGCACAGCCGGTTAAAAAGAGCTTGTTTGGAGCTGCAAAGCAAGGCGCTCAGGTTGATATTGTCCGCCGCAAGAGGCAATTCCTTTCTTTCTCCGACAGCAGAGGAGAGGCGGCATTTTTTGCGTCGTACATGACGGCGGCCTATAGTGAGTTCCTTCGCAGGCGTGGCATCTGGCATGTTGTTGAGAAGAACAAAGAAAATATGGCAGCGCATCCTTGGGAAATCCAGCACTTTGTGGATGAACTCACATCCTATTTCGATTCATGTAGAACATTTGCTGAACCGGGAGACAAAGGCGTTGAGAATTTAACGGCGACGAGCCGAAAAAACGCATGGATCGCCGTCCTGAACGAGATGGTCAATGCACGCCGAAGCACCAGCTTGGCTTCTTTGGGCATCCTCAAGTTCAATTATAAAGGGAACGCCGAGGAAATTATGTCGGGTGTTGCCGAAGCCTATCAACAAAAAGTTGAAGATGTGAAGACTCTCTTCGATTTGCTTGCCATGGAAATTGTTTACCATGGCGCATTGGAGGGAGACTGTGATTTGACCGATGATGAGCGGGAGTACATTTTCTATACTCCAAAGCCCAAACGAGTAAAGCGCTGTAAGGATATGGACAAGGATAAGAAAAAGTCTTACCTTGCCGGTTGGTCTGCTGCCATTAGGAAAAACGGTAGTCTTCTGAAGAACGGACGTCTCAAGCGTGTTATGAGTGTTTTGAATCTGGATGAGGCATCCGCAAACGAGTTGCTGCAGATGTATTGGGATGAGGTTCTTAGAGGCGAGGAATCTCTTTCTACCGCCGGAAACGATGAGTTCTATTTCAGCACAGAGCGCTTTACCGTTAGCTCTGGAACGGAAGATATTCCGATCTATGGGTGTGATGTCTGCGGGAAGACCACCACGATGAACTGTAAAGACATGTGTACCACGCTCAAATGCGGCGGCCATCTTCGTCGGATCACGCATGATAGTCTTTTAAAGGATAATCACTATGCAAAACTCTATCAATCTTCTCTCATGCAGCCGCTTCACATTAAAGAGCATACGGCACAGCTCGGACGCGAGGAACAACAAAAGTACCAGGAGATGTTCGTCAACAAAGAGATCAATGCTCTTAGCTGCTCAACGACCTTCGAGATGGGTGTTGACGTGGGTGATCTGGAGACTGTATACCTGCGGAATATGCCTCCTTCACCGGCAAACTATGTGCAAAGAGCAGGACGCGCAGGTCGCGGTAAAAATGCAGCGGCGTTCTCACTTACATATGCTAAGCTCAGTTCCCACGACTTTACCTATTTCAAGAATCCGGAGAACATGATTACCGGCAAAATCGGTGTGCCGTTGTTCACAGTTCGTAATGAGAAAATTATACTGCGGCATATCTTTGCCGTCGCGTTGAGCGACTTCTTTGCAAAACAGGTTGATGTATACAATTCAAACAACGCCGATGTACTGCTGAGCGGGGACGGTTGGGAACGTTTCTGCGCGTACTTGTCAAGTAAACCAGAACATTTAAAGGATGTTCTGAAGGCATCCATTCCCGAATCTATGCACAGAGTTATGGGAATCAATGATTTCTCATGGACAGAGAAACTTGTTGGCAAAGACGGCGTTTTGAAAGTCGCTGTGGATGAGTTTCGCGGGACTGTTCAATACTACATTGATGAATACCGGCGCCTTCTTGCCGAGGGATTGACGCAACAAGCCGCGGCGGTCGAGAAAAAGCTATGGTCTTATCGTCGAGGGAAAG
>ULRD01012409.1_pt1 | contig 22346 bp, 20 predicted proteins | sample 1955181 | NCBI WGS metagenome assembly ULRD01 (sample SAMEA4835675, study PRJEB28245) | human gut metagenome | biome: gut microbiome; material: fecal sample | place: Denmark | collected 2008
CATGGCGACGGACACGGTGAACGCCACCAGCCACGTGCGGCCGAACACCAGAACCTGAAGCAGGTAATTGACGACGGAAAGCACCGCGCCCACCAGCAGCGACACGCGGAATTCCTTCAGAAGCACGCGCGGCGTGTCGGACGGCTGCATTTCACCCACGGCCAGCGCGCGGATGACCAGCGTGGAGGTCTGCTGGCCGCAGTTGCCGCCGGAGTCCATCAACATGGGGATGCAGGCGGTCAGCGCCACGCCCAGCGCGGGCACGCTCAGGAGCAGGCCCTCATAGTGGGTGATGATCAGTCCGGTGAGGATAGAGCCAAACAGCATCAGCGCCAGCCACGGCAGTCGGTTTCCGGCCAGCTGCCACACGCTGGTTTTCATGTAGGTATCCTCCGAAGGCGTCAGCGCGTTCATGATCTCGATGTCCTCGGTGGTTTCCTCCTGAATGACGTCCATGATGTCGTCGACTGTGACGATGCCTACCAGACGCTCGGATTTATCGACCACGGGCAGGGAGAGAAGGTCGTATTTGCGCACCAGCTCGGCGGCCTTTTCGCGGTCGTCGTGGGTCTGAACGGACACGAAATTCACGTCCATCAGGTCATCTACCCGCGTTTCGTCGTCCGCGGTGATCAGCTTGCGAAGCGGAAGCGTGCCGCGCAGCACGCCGTTTGCGTCCACGATGTACAGCGTGTTGATGGTTTCCTTGTCCACGCCGTTGGCGCGAATGTCGTCCATGGCCTCGGCAACCGTCGTTCCCAGCGGAAGGCGGCAGTATTCGATTGTCATGATGGAACCGGCGCTGCCGTCCGGATAGCTGAGAAACCGGTTGATGATGTGGCGCTGCTCCTCATTTACGTTGGAAAGCACGCGCCGCACCAACTCCGCCGGCATTTCCTCGAGGAAGTCCACCGCGTCATCCACGAACATGTTCTCCACCAAGAGACCGGCTTCCTTATCGCCGATGGAGGAAACGAGCTTTTCGCGCTGCTCGTCGTCCATATAGCTGAACACGTCCGCGGAGCAGTCTCCGGGCAGAATGCGGAAAACCCGCAGCAGGTTCTCTGTTTCAAGGCTGGAAAGATACTGGGCGATGTCTACGGGGTTGAGCATCAGAAGCGCGCCGCGCATTTCGCTCATGCGGCCGGAGGCCAGAAGGGCGTTCAGCCGCTGGAAAATGATCTGCTGATCCAAGGGAATTCACCGCCTTTCATTCGATAAGCACAACACAAAAACCGACACAAATGCGCAAGGCAAAGTGTCGCCGTGACGGTGTCAATGCATACTTCATGAAGGCGTACCGGGAAAATCAGTACAGGCTGCGGAAAACCGCGGCTGCACACGATCGAGGCACGCCGTCACCGGACATACATCTTCCGCCGTCTTCCATGGCCTGTCACCTCCCATTTAGAATGGTTATGCGCTGAAAAAATAACCATAATAAGCATACGCGTCAGGTAGGCTTTCGTCAAGCACATATCTTTAGTGATTCTATTTCGCGGATATGAAGATTCTGTGCGCACGCGCCGGTTCTGAAATTTTACAGCAAGGCACCGCGCTGGTGGTGGCTTTCGCACAGCACAAGGACTATAATGATGAAAAACAGACATCTGATTGGATGAAATGAAAGAAGAATCAGAATGAACGGCAAGAAGAACACGATTTATGACATCGCCGCGGAGGCGGGCGTATCGATTGCGACGGTCTCCCGCGTGCTGCGCGGCGAAAACACGGTAACGGAGAAAACGAAGAAGCGCGTGCAGGACGTGATTCTGCGCCTGAACTATCAGCCCAGCGCCATCGCGCGCGGGCTTACACAGCGCCATTCAAAGACGCTGGGCATCGCGCTGCCGAGACTGGATAACCCGCATTATTCTCTCTTTTATAAGGGCGCGTATGACGAGGCGCTCAAGGCCGGGTATACGCTTCTGGTGTTTTCGTGGGAGAAGATGAAGGACGCGAACTGGGATCCCGCCGGCATGCTGGTGGAACGGCGGCTGGACGGCGTGGCGATCTACACGGACTACGCAAGCGGCGAGGACGCGTCCAACGAGCTGAACGCTCTGCGCGCGATCCGGCAGTATATGCCGGTGGTGCTGATCGGCCACAACCTGCCCACGAAGGAGTATCCCTCCGTGACGATCGATTTGAAGGAATGCGTGAGCCTGATGGTGGAGCATCTGGCATCGCTGGGTCACGAGCGGATTGCGCTTCTGGGCGGCCTGCGCGACATGCAGACCGAGGGCACGCGCGACGCGGGCTATTTCGAAGCGCTGAAGCGGGCGAAGCTGCCGTTCGTGAGCGACTACCGCGTGTACGGCGACTGTACGCCGGAGGGTGGGCAGACGGCGCTGAACGAGCTGCTGGAAAGGCTGATTCCGTCCCAGTGGCCGACCGCCGTCATAGCCGCCAACGACCTTACGGCCATGGGCGCGATCTGCGCCGCGGAAGCGCACGGCCTGCGCGTGCCGGAAGATATGGCTATCGTCGGCTGCGACAACCTGTTCTTCGGCGCGTATATGCACCCGTCGCTTACGTCCATCGATACGCACCAGACCTATATCGGCCGCCGCGCGGTGCAGATGCTGCTGGACGAATCATTGCAGACGGAGGAGCACGTGCCCTGCCAGCTGATCCTGCGGGAGAGCAGCGGCGGCCGGCGCGGTGCGACCCGATGACAGAATTCGACTTTTCAACCATTTAACAAATAAATGTGTTGACATTTCGTCCGTTCGGGTGTATACTATCTCACGTCGTAAAGGGAAACCGAACGGACGCTACAAGCACCTTTAGCTCAGTTGGTAGAGCACCTGACTCTTAATCAGGGTGTCCAGGGTTCGAGCCCCTGAAGGTGTACGGAAGAGTTTGAAACGAAAGTTTCAGACTCTTTTTTTTGTTCTTTTATTATAGAGCCATGCTTACAGAGAATGCCGCCATCATGCGATGGGTGACTTGATGTATATGCGGGAGTATGGTATACTGAAATACAGAGGGAAGAATTTGGAAAGATGCAGCGGAGGGATGAGCGGCAATGCGGTCGCTTTTGAAAAACGGGCGGATTTACGATGGCACGGGGGCGGAGCCGCGGGTTGGAGACATTCTGATCGACGGAGAGCGGATTGTGCGGATTGCGCCGGAGATTGACGAGGCGGCGGACGCGGTTTACGATCTGCGGGGAAAGTCCGTTGCGCCGGGGTTTATCGACGTGCATTCGCACAACGACTGGTTTGCCATTCATAAAAATCCGCAGCCGTATTTCGAGCCGTTTATTCGGCAGGGGATAACCTCCTTTGTGACGGGCAACTGCGGGCTTTCGGCCATTGGCTTTGAGGATGGCACGCCGAACGTGAAGCGGATGGGCGGCGGGCTGTTCGGCTATCGCGGGCAGACGACGGGCGTTTATCCCGACGCAGCGCGGTTTTTGGACGCGGTAGACGGGAAGGTTCCGTGCAATATCGCCGTGTTGGCCGGGCATTGTTCCGCGCGCGCCAGCGTGGCCGGGGAGGAAAACCGGAAGCTGACGGCGCAGGAACAGGAAAGAATGCTTGCCATTCTGGAAGAAAACCTGAAGATGGGCGCGGCGGGCGTTTCGCTGGGACTGATGTACAGCCCGGGCATGTTCGCCGACGAAGCGGAGATTCGCAGGGTCGCGGAGCTGTGCGTGAAGTACGACAAGCCGCTGACCGTGCATCCGCGCGCGGAGTCTCGAATTTCCACGTCCTATCCCGAGCTTCTGGGGCGCTCGCATCTGCTGCGGGCGATGGACGAGCTGGCGCGCATCGCGAAGGGAACGAAGCTCAAATTGCAATTTTCACACCTGATTTTCGTCGGCCGCGGCAGCTTCGGCGACAAGGATGAAGCGCTTCGGATTATCGACCGTCTGTGCGCGGAGGGTGTGCGGGCGCAGTTCGATATTTACAACGAAAAGAAGGGCGTTTCAGTCATCACGGTGATTCTGCCCACGTGGTATCGCGGCATGTCGGACGCGGAGCGGAAAAAGCCGTGGAACCGGCTGCGGCTGGCGGCGCTGGTGTTCGCGGCGGTGAAGCTGCTGGGCTTTGGATTCAATGACATCGAGGTTGCGTACATCGGCCCGGGCTATGAGCAATACGAGGGCAAGACGGTGCATCAGCTGGCGCAGGAAAACCATATGAGCGATTTGAAGATGTATCTGAAGCTCTGCCGCGAGTCGGATTATCAGGGGCGCGTGAACATGGGGCCGTACACCACCGACGAGATCATTCACGAATTTGAGAAGAACGACAAGTGCCTGTATATGACGGACGCGTGGGTGGAGGATTACGGCGTGCAGAACCCGGCGATTTACGACTGCTTCCCGAAATTCCTGCGGGATTCGCTGCTGGGGCTGGGCGACACGATGCCAAATACGATTCACCGCATGACGGGCGCGAGCGCCGAGCGGTTCGGCATCCGCGACCGCGGGTATCTGCGCGAGGGCTGCTATGCCGACGTGACGGTGTTTGACGAAGCGGCGCTGAAGAACGCCGTGCCGGATCAGGAATGTTCCTTCGGCATAGAAGCTGTGTTCGTCAATGGCGAAGCGCTTCTGAAGGACGGGCGGATTCTGCCGAACGCGAAATGCGGCCGGGCGATCCGCGTCTGAAATAAAATTGGAAAAGAAAATTGACCGTAAGAGACGCGTGAGGGCATAAAGCGGGCGACACCTTCATATGATGTACCTGAACACGGGAAACATCAGGATACGAGGTGATACGATGGAAAATCCCAACAACCGTATGACGGCGTGCGGGCGACTGGAACGCGCGCCGGAGCTGTCTCATGAAGTGATGAACGAGCCGTTTTACACGGGAACGCTGCTGGTAAAGCGCCTGTCCGGCGCGGTGGATCGTCTGCCGGTCACGCTTCCGGGCAAGCTGATCGCCGAGTCCGGCGTGCCGCTGGATTCGCTTCTGCTGATGACGGGACAGGTGCGCTCCTACAACAAGGTGATTGAGGGCGCGGGGCGGCTGATGATTACGCTGTTCGCGCAGAGCGTCACGCCGACCAACGACAACGAAACGCTCAACCGCGTGGAGCTTTGCGGCGCGCTGTGCAAGCCGCCGGTCTATCGTTCCACGCCGTTCGGCCGCGAAATCTGCGACATGATGCTGGCGGTCAACCGCGCGTTCGGCAAGTCGGACTACATTCCCTGCATTGCGTGGGGAAGAAACGCGCAATACGCTTCGCGCTTCCATGTGGGCGACCACCTGCGAATCGGCGGGCGTTTGCAGTCGCGCGAGTATCAGAAGCTGATGGACAACGGCGAGTACATCGTGCGCAACGCCTTCGAGGTGTCGGCGTTTACGCTGGACGCGGTGGATCATCATCCGCAGGAGGCCGCGTTCGAGGAGGCCGACGCTCTGCCGCAGCCGGTGCACGGCGGGGAGGAGAGGGAGTAAATCCCGGGCTTTCCGCGCGGCGCGGGAAATGCGAACGGATTTAACGTCGGAATGCAATAAAACCGCTTGACATTCCCGCAATGGGATGGTATGATAACGCAAAATTGAATCGCTTGGATAGAGGCGCGAGGTTTAAGAGTACTTTCGGGTCACGAGGCCGTTTGCCGGAGGGAAAGGAAGCATCGCCGAAGCGTTCGGGTTTGGCCTGAAGCCCGGATGGCTGGGTCGCCGTGAAATACGCGGCGGACTGTCACATGTTTTTGTGAAGCGCTATCAAGGGCTGATACGGAGTTTGTGAAGCTTTTTCGCAGACGTTTCCGCATTTTCCATGAACCGCTTGACAAAGCGGTTCATTTTTTGTAACGCGGCCGGAAACGGCGACACAAACAAAGGAAAGGCGGAAACGAACATGAGAAGAATGCTTGCAATGGCACTGGTAATCCTGATGATGACCGCGCTGCTCTCCGGCGCGCAGGCTGGCGTACCCTCCGGCGTGGAGGACGGTGTTCTGACGGTGGCGATGGAATGCAACTACGCGCCGTACAACTGGTCGCAGAGCGATGTTTCCAACGGCGCGGTGCCGATCTCCGGCAGCAATGAATACGCCAACGGCTACGACGTGATGATGGCCAAGAAGCTGTGCGAGGCCAACGGCTGGAAGCTGGAAATCGTGCGTCTGGACTGGGATTCGCTGGTTCCGGCGGTGCTGTCCGGCGTGGTGGACGCGGTTATCGCCGGTCAGTCCATGACGGCGGCGCGCGCGGAGATGGTGGACTTCGCCGGCCCGTATCTGTATGCCAGCATCGTGTGCCTTGCCAGGCAGGGCACGCCGCAGGCGGAGGCGAAGGGCATTTCCGAACTGAGCGGCTATTGCACCTCTCAGCTGGGAACGATCTGGTACAGCGTGTGCCTGCCGCAGATTCCGAACGCGGAGATTCAGCCCGCCGCCGAGTCCGCGCCCGCCATGCTGATGGCGCTGGAAACCGGCGCAGTGGACTTCGTCTGCACCGATATTCCCACGGCGCAGGGCGCGCTGGCCGTGTATCCCGATATGGTTCTGCTGGACTTCTCCGGAAGCGAGGACAACTTCGTGGTTTCGGAGGAAGAGATCAACATCGGCATCTCCGTGATGAAGGGCAACGCCGTGCTGAAGGACGCGCTCGACGCGGTGCTTTCCACAATGACGGTGGACGACTTCAACGCCATGATGGCGGAAGCGACGGCCATTCAGCCCATCAACGGATAACGGACGGCGGACAGAGGGAAGGGAATGTACGCTATGGACAGACTGTCTCAGCTCTTTGGCGATATTGCTTCTCTGTGGAGCAAAAGCGCGTCCACGTATTTCGCGGGCATGGGCAACACGCTGCTGCTGGCCGTAATCGGTACGCTCTTGGGCTGCGTGATCGGCTTCGTATGCGGCATTCTTCAGACAATTCCCGTCGCGAAGAACGACCGGGCGGTCAAGAAGGGGCTGCTTGGAATTCTGCGGGCGATCATTCGCGTGTATATCGAGGTGTTCCGCGGAACGCCCATGATGCTGCAGGCGGTGTTCATCTACTTCGGCCTTCCGTATTTCACGAATAACGCCATGCGCTTTCGCAACCTGTGGGTGGTTTCGATACTGGTGGTCTCGATCAACACGGGCGCGTATATGGCGGAATCGGTGCGCGGCGGCATTCTTTCTGTCGACCGCGGGCAGGCGGAGGGCGCGAAGGCTATCGGCATGAACCATTTTCAGACGATGACCAGCGTGATTCTGCCGCAGGCGCTGCGCAACATCATGCCGCAGATCGGCAATAACTTCATTATCAACGTGAAGGATACGTCGGTCATGTTCATCATCGGCTTCACGGAGTTCTTCTCCGTCCACAAGGCCATTACCGGCGCGACGTACAAGTATTTCCCGTCGGCGGCGATTGAGATGCTGGGCTACCTCACGGTGACGCTGACGGCCTCGCTTTTGCTGCGCGCGATGGAAAAGCGCATGGACGGCAAGGGCAGCTACGAGCTTGTGAAGGGCGACCCGCTGATTTCGACCGCCGGAACCTACAACTATCCCGACAAGGGCAGCCCCTATGACGAGCAGAACCGGGAGCATGCGTGCGAAACGGAGGAGGAGAGACGATGAGCGAGGCGATTTTGCGGGTAGAGCATCTGTCCAAGTCCTTCGGCAAGCGGGAAATTCTGCGCGACATCGATTTTTCCGTACATCCGGGCGACGTAACGTCGATCATCGGCGCGTCCGGCTCCGGAAAGAGCACGCTTCTGCGCTGCATCAATCTGCTGGAGCTGCCCACGTCCGGGCGCATCCTGTATCATAACGAGGATATGACCTCCGGCCGCGGAAACGTCGCCGCGTACCGCGCGAAGGTGGGCATGGTGTTTCAGTCCTTCAACCTGTTTAACAACATGACCGTGCTGGAAAATTGCACGGTGGGGCAGATTCACGTGCTGAAGAAAAAGAAGGAAGCGGCGCGGGAAACGGCCATGCGGTATCTGGATCGCGTGGGCATGGCGCCGTATGCGAACGCCCGTCCGCAGCAGATTTCCGGCGGGCAGAAGCAGCGCGTGGCGATTGCCCGGGCGCTGGCCATGCAGCCCGAAATTCTGCTGTTTGACGAGCCGACCAGCGCGCTCGACCCGGAAATGGTGGGCGAGGTGCTGAACGCCATGCGGCTGCTGGCGCAGGACGGCATGACGATGCTGGTGGTTACGCACGAGATGGCATTCGCGCGGGACGTGAGCAACCGCGTGGTCTATATGAACCGGGGTGTGATCTGCGAGGATGGAACGCCGGAGCAGATCTTTGGGAATCCGCAGAAGCCGGAAACGCGCGAGTTTCTGGCGCGGTTCATCAAAGGCTAAGCATAAGAAAATAGACGGCTGGGAAAAACATCCCGGCCGTCTTTGTTTTTACAGGGAATCGTTCATTCAGGCTTCGGCGCTTCCATCCGGGCGCGGCATGGCGTTCGCGCGGCTCGTAACGTCCAGATAGAACGCGGTCTCGGCGATTTTCCGATAGGGAGAGACCCACGGGGTGCCGACGCCCAGCGTAAGCGTGCACAGGAGCGACCAGCCGATGAAGCTGAATTAACGGCGTTGGATACGAACGCGTTAAAAACGCTGGTATTGGTCGGCGGTAATCTGGGCGTAGAGCGTTCCATTTTCAACATAGGTGCTCAGAACGCCGCTGATTTCAAATTCCTCGCCGACCTGCGGATAGCTGGCGCTTTCGTCTGTCAGCACAAATTCCAAGCCTTGCATGCAGCAGGAGCTTACGTCCGTGATGACGATATAATGGTAGGTAAGCCCCGTCACGTCCCAGAGCTGCTCGTCGTAGGTTCCGCGGATGCGAAAGCGCTGGCCGAGAAACTGGTCGGGCGCGCTGGCCAGATTCTGCGCGTAGGAATACGCCACGGTGGCGCTCATGGCGGTCAGGTCGGTTTCGGGAAGGGAGGCGTCGTCCGCCGCGCGCGTATCCGAGGTCGAGCCGCAGGCGGTCAGGAGCAGGCAGAGTATGCAAAGCAAAATCGGAAGAGATTTTTTCATGATCATTTTCCTTTCAGTCGTCCAAGGATGGAGAAGATGAGGAACGCGAGAAGATCCGCGGCAACAATGGTTGCGCCGACCGGCGTGGACGCGAGAATGGAAAACAGGATGCCGGACACGGCGCACAGCACGGACAGCGCGGCGGCGCAGAGCACCACGCGCTTATAGCTTTTGAACACGTGCATGGCGGAGAGCGTGGGGAAGACGATCAGCGCCGAGGTGAGCAGCGAGCCGACCAGATTCATGGACAGCACGATGACGATGGCGGTTACGATCGCGATCAGCAGGTCGTACACGCCGGTCGGCGTGCCCGTGGCGGAAGCGAACGATTCGTCAAAGGTGACGGCGAAGATTTTGTGGTAGAAGAGCGTGAACAGCAGCACGACCAGCGCGGACATGCCCACGCACAGCCACACCTCGTAGCGCTTCAGCGTCAGGATGGAGGTGGAGCCGAACAGCGTGGAGCATACGTCGGCGGACAGGTTGGCCGACTTGGAAAACACGTTGAGCACCAGATAGCCGAGCGCCAGCGCGCCCACGGAGAGCATGGCCAGCGCCGCGTCGCCGCGCACGTTCTTCGTGCCGTTCCTGCGCAAAAGCAGGATGGCGCATACAATCGTGATCGGCATGACGATCAGCATGTCGCTGGAAACGCTCAGCGCCGTGGCAATGGCCATCGCGCCAAAGGCCACGTGCGACAGACCGTCGCCGATGAACGAAAGGCGCTTCAGCACCAGTGTCACGCCCAGCAGGGACGAGCACAGTGCGATCAGCACGCCCGCGATCAGCGCGTAGCGCACAAAGGGAAACCGGAAGTATTCGATCAGCGTATTCAGGATGTTCATGCAGTGATTCCCTCCTCCGCGCGCAGAAACGCCTTCGCTACGTCGCTTTTCAGGTATTCCTCCGTGGTTCCGAAGAACAGCGGGTGGTGGGAAAGATGCAGGATGTGATCCGCTTCGCGCACGGCGGAGGAAATGTCGTGGGAAATCATCACGACGGTGATGCCGTCCTCGCGGTTCAGCCGGCGAATGATGGCGTACATGTCTGCCGTCGCGGCGGGATCAAGACCGGAAACCGGCTCGTCCAGCAGAAGAAGCCGGCGCGTGGCGCACAGGGCGCGCGCCAGAAGTACGCGCTGCTGCTGGCCGCCGGACAGCTCGCGATAGCAGCGATTGCGCAGGGGCAGGACGCCGAGCCGTTCCATGCGGCTGCGCGAAAGCTCGCGCTCCGCGCGGTTGTAAAACGGGCGCAGGCCGCAGCGGTTCAGGCAGCCGGAGAGCACAACCTCCTGAACCGAAGCCGGGAAATCGCGCTGAAGGCTGGTCTGCTGGGGCAGATAGCCGATTTCGTTCTGCTTCAGGCCATCGCCGAAGGAAAGCTGGCCGGAAACCGGCGGATGCAGCCCCAGAATCACTTTCATGAGCGTGCTTTTTCCCGCGCCGTTTTCGCCGACGATGCACAGGTACTCGCCCCGCGCCACGGAAAAGGAGATGTTTTGCGAAACAATGTGATTTTCATATCCAAGGACTATGTTATTGCAGATGATTTGCATGAGTGATCACTTCTTTGCTAAAGGCTAAAAGGAGAGGGAGGGCAGCCGTGCGGACAGCCGCCCTTTGAGAAATTCGGATTAGTTGAGCGCGTGCGTCAGAATCGCGAGGTTCTGGGTCATAACGCTAAGGTAGCTTTCGCCGCGCTGTACGTCGGCTTCGGTCATGGACTGAAGGGAGTTCACGGACAGAATCACTTGATCTTTTGCCTGCGTGCTGGCGACGACCGTTTCGGCGATGGCGTGATTTCCGCCCTCGATTGCCAGCACGGCGGGCAGGTTCAGCTCGTCGACCTTCTTTGCGAGGAAGGCGATGGTTTTGAAGCTGGCCTCGGTTTCCGCCGAGCAGCCCGCGAACGCGGCGTAATAGGTCAGGCCGTAATCGTCAGCCAGATAGCGGAACGGGAAGCGGTCGGCGAACAGAATTGCGGTGCGCGCGGCATGCCGCACCATGTCGGCGTACTGCGCGTCCAGATCGGCAAGCTGGGCGATATATGCGTCCGCGTTGGCGCGGTACGTCTCCGCGTGCGCGGGATCCGCCTCGCACAGCGCGTCGGCGATGGCGCGGGTGATCGTTTCGGCGTTTCGCAGGGAGAGCCAGACGTGCTCGTCGTACTCGGCTTCGTGATGCGCGTGTCCGCACTCGTGCGCTTCCTCCTGCATGCCCTCGACGGCTTCCTCTTCCTTCGCGTCGACGCAGGCCAGCATGGAAAGAGCCTTTACGTGCGAATTCTGGGATGTTTCCAGCAGGTCGTTCACCCATGCGTCCGATTCGCCGCCCACATAAATGAACAGGTCGCTGCGGGCGATTTTGATGATGTCGTCTGCCGTGGGCTGATAGTTGTGCAGGTCGATGCCGTTGTCAAGAAGCAGGGTCAGTTCTACGTCGTCCGCGCGGTCGCCGAGAAGCTGGCGCGTCCAGTCGTACTGGGGAAAGGTGGTGCAGACGATGCGCAGGGGCGTAGCGGTTTCGCAGACCGCGGTCAGAAATGTGCATGCAAATACGAGCGCCATCAGAAGCGCGAAAAGCTTTTTCATGAATCTTCACCTCATTCAGTTGTTCATGGTATGACAAAACAGGGCTTTTGCCATCCTAAAACGGCAAAGCCATCCCATGGCAGGCAGAAAATGCCTGCGGCGAAGATTCAATTAATTCGAAAGCTTGACTCTAAGCGTGACGGGCGTGACAGTAGATACATCGTTCAGCCGCGCGGAATGAACGGCGAAAAACGCGCGCGCCGCGAGACGCAGGGCGTACCAGATCATCAGCACGGCCGCCATGCCGCGCAAAACCTGCGCCCAGCTGGAAAGGAGCGCGCAGACGCAGCAATTTTTGACCGTGCATTCGTGCTGCGGGTGAACGGCCGCTAGCACGCTGCAGGACAGCAGAACGGCGGCAAACAGAAGGCAGAGAAGCCCCGTCAGAATTCGAACGCTTCGGCGCATGATAGCCGCCTCCCTTCTGTTATCCTCATTGACTGTATTATATGGAGACTTGCGTGGCTGTCAAGAGGAAAAAATACGAATTAACAGAGTCGGAACGAAAATGCCTTACATCGGGATTCCATGCAAAAGCGCTTGACAGCGCGCGGAGAACGGCTATAATGAAGAAGAAAATGATGTTTTTGGAAAGGAGTCGGCCATGAACGGACAATGGAAGCCCGGGCAGCCGCTGACCGCGGATGACAGGGCGATTCTCGCGCCGCTGCTCGCGCGGGCGCGGGAGCTGGGGCGTTCGCCGAAGGTGGGGGAGGTTCCGGAGGCGGCGCGCATCAAGGCGCGGTTCCGCATCTGGAAATACGCGCTGATGGCGGCGGGTCTGCCGGTGATGAACGACCCGGAGCAGGTGCGGGCAAGGGAAAAAGAGAAGCTGGAAAACCAATAGGCCGCGTGCGAGGAAAAAACTCGCGCGCGGCCTGCTGCGTGAAGGGGAATTACTTTGCCAGAGCGTCCAGATCCTTGCGACCGAGAATCAGCGTGACGAGACCTAAGAAGAACAGCATGGCAATTCCGATGATGCCATAGCTGGAACGGCCGCTGGCCTCCGCGATTACGGCGTACAGCGCCGGGCCGATGACGCAGGCGCACTTGCCGAAAATGTCGAAGAAGCCGAAGAATTCGTTGGAGCGCTCCTTGGGAACGAGCTTGCCGAAGTACGAGCGCGAGACCGCCTGAATGCCGCCCTGCACCGTCCCGACGAGCACGGCCATGCACCAGAAGAGAATGGTGGAAACGTGGATGCAGGCGTTGTATTCCTCCGCCAGCGCGGTATTTTCACGCCATGCGTTCAGAAGCGCGTCCGAAAGGGCTACGCCGTCAAGCTCGAGGGCGGCGCATTCGGATTCGAGCTGCTGAAGCTCCGTCTCCGGATTTTCGCGCAAAAGCGCGGCGCCGGCGCGGGTCACATAGCTTTCCAGCGCTTCGGCTTTGTCCGGGTTGGCGGCTTCATACGGCTGGGCGGCTGCGTGGATGGCGGTCTCGTAGGCCTTCTGGCTGGGCTCCATCGAGAAACCCATGTAGAAGCCGACTAAGCAGATGATCACGTACATGATCACAGCGCCCATCAGCGCCTTCCGCGTGGAGAACCGCGCGGAGAGCTTCGCAAACCAGATCGAGCAGGGCACAGCCACAATCTGCGTAACGAGCAGCGCCAGAATCATGCCGGTGGAGCCGAGGCCGAGCGTCGAGCCGTAGGCGGTGGAAATGGAGATGACGGTGTTTACGCCGTCAATGTAGAAGAAATACGCGATGACGAAGAGCAGAAGGCCGCGGCGCAGGCAGATTTCCTTGAACGTGCCGATCACGTTTCGGAAAATGCGCGCGGGCGAGACGGGCTCGGTTTTCTCCACATAGTGCTCCTGCTTCACGTTGCGGAAGAATGGAATGGAGAACAACGCCCACCACGCGCTCACGATCAGCACGGAGAAGACCTGCGAGAAGCGGTTGTAATCGAAGAAGAGAAGCATGGCAATGGAGAGGACGAAGGGAATCGTGCTTCCGCCGATGTAGCCCATGGCGTAGCCCCACGAGGAGACGTGATCCATGCGCTCGTCGGTGGTCACGTCGGTCAGGAAGGAATCGTAGAACAGGCACGAGCCGGAAAAGCCGATGCGCGAAACCACATAGCCGACAAGGCACAGCTTCCAGCTGCCCAGCGCGGCCATCAGCGGCGTGAACACGATGCCGAGCAGGGCGAACAGCGTGAACAGCTTTTTCTTCATGCCCTTATAGTCGGCCACCGCGCCGAGGAACGGGGCGAGGATGGCCACGATGAACGTGGCGATGGACGTGCCGTAGCCCCAGCGAATGTCGCCGCCCGGGATGGTGGACGCGAAGATGGTGGGGTAAATGGCGGCCATGATGTTCGTGGCGTATACGGAGTTGGCCCAGTCGTACATGATCCAGCTCCATTCCTTCTTTGAAAAACGCTTCTCCCGTGCCATGTGTGTAGCCTCCTTAGTCCTGCTTCTGTATGTTGATGTTGTCCGGGTTCATGGGGGGCAGGCTGAACGGCGCCATGCCGCCCATCTGCGTGGCGCCGGCAATCAGCGTTCGCGCATAGTTGAACAGAATGATCAGCGCCTGCCGGTGCAAATCGGCGGCGTCCAGCTTCCGGTCGTCCTCGCCGCGGGCGAGAACGGCGAACAGCCCGCGCATCTTCACCTTGATGTAAAGGGGCGAGTTGTCGTCCATGCTGCCGATTTCCAGCGTCAGCTCCGCGGCGATGGGCTTGCCCTCCGACTGCTTGAACACCTGAAAGCGAATCTCCGGCTTCAGCTGCAAAGGCTCGCCCGGACGCTCGGGCATTTCGTTGCGAATGGTCAATTCCTGAAGCATGTATTTCTGTAAAATGGCGTGCGCGCTCATGAAACGGCCTCCCTGTGTATAATTAACAATATTTTACAGAAACAATGTTAAGAATCATGACATAAAATCAAGGATTCCGTCCACTGTGCGAAAAAATTTCGTGAAATACGCGGAGGATTTATTGGATGGGTGTATACTGAAACAAAAAACGCGGCGAGAGGTATGCAATATGGACAATGTGGGCGGCTACTGGGACGCGCTCTATTCGAACGGAGCGCACGCGGACGCGAGCTATGACGGCTGGCTGGATACTTTTCGGGACGTGCTGGCGCGCGCCGGGCGCGTGCTCGAGCTGGGCGCGGGCGACGGAGCGGACACCGGCTTTCTGCGAAGCGCGTGCGCGTCCGTGCTCTCCTGTGATCTTTCGGACGCGGCGCTGAATCGCCTGAAGCATCGCTATCCCGGCGCGGAGACGATGCGGCTCGATCTGACGGAGCCGATGGCGTTTGGCAAAGGCACTTTTGAAGCGGTCGTGGCCGATCTCTGCCTGCACTATTTCCCGCTGCAAAAGACGCGGGAGATTTTCGCGGAGCTTCATCGCGTGCTCGCGCCGGGCGGCTGGCTGTTTCTGCGCGTGAACGCGCGGGAGGAATACGTGCCCGCGCCCGAGGATGTGCGGCTTGATACGGATTATTACGTGACTCGCGGCTGCGCCCGTCGGTATTTTTCGAAGGAGGAATTGGAAGCGCTTCTTTCGGGCTTCCGTATCGTGCGGCTTCAAAGGGACAGCACGGGAAAATACGGCGCGCGCAAGCATATGTGGATGGCGGCGGCTGTCCGGGAGGAATGAACGCCCTGCTATTGGAAAAATTGCATAGAATTTGTTCGAATACAGTCATGATTACCCTTGAAGTCTGATGATATTTCCGGTATAATTGAGAAAAAACGATGGAGGCGCGTATGAATATCATCAAGGACGAAGGGGTTTTTCGCCTGTATGATCATCAGGCGACGCTGATTCTGACCGACGAAAAGCAGCTTCGGCGCATTGCCGAGCATCCCGAAATGCCGTTGTTTGACGACGAGGAGCGCGGCTTTTCCGGCGAAAAGAAGGGGCTGTATCCCGCGGGGACGACGCTGGATTCCTTCATGCGCGACGCGCACGCCCGCGGGGTTACGCGCGTGGAGGTTTCCTATGACTTCTTCTTCGGCGGAAGCAAACGCGAGAATTACCCGGACAGTCCGCTGACCATAAAGGCCTACAGGGTCATCTGCGAATACGCGGCGCGCTATGGCATGGCGTTCGGCGCGTCGGTGGTTTCGCCGCTGGATCTGGGCGGCGGCTATGTGAAAACGCACAAGGACACCGGCTATACCTGGCAGATGGCCGAGGGCGCGCTCGTGAACGGCGAATACCGCGTGGAAATGCGCCGCCAGCGGCAGTGGTACAACAACAAGGGGCCGATCGCGCTGAAGCTGCGAAGCGTGCGCGTGCTGGCCTTTGACGAGCGTCCCGCGGAAAACGGACGCGACTTTTACGTTCCGTATGACTCCGTGATCGACATTTCGGACACGGCGGCGTACCGCGTGGAGGAGAATTCCTACCATCTGACGGGCGCGGGCTATGCCTACGACCGCATGACCGTGCACGGAAGGACGGGACTGCGGCGCGACCGCGTGATGATTTTAGCGGAATACCAGACGCCGGAGCAGGATTATTTCGCGCCCGACGCGCTGGATTACATGAAGGAGGTGCTGGATAAACACGCGAAAAACGGCATCTCCTATCAGGGCTTCTATTCCGATGAAATGCACATTCAGTTCGATTGGGATCTGACGGAGCATTTCGGCCCGACGGAGATTCAGACCCGTTACGTGACGGATTCTCTGATCGATACCTTCGCCGCGCGCTACGGCGAGCGCTTCCGCGATTTTGCCGGGCACATGGTGTACTTCCTGTACACGAAGCATGAGGACGGCCGGTTCCACAACCACATGATGGGGCCGGACGCGGCGGGCGCGTACGACACCGTGCTGTTCCGCAAGCGCTATTTTGAAATGCTGTCGGAGCGCGTCGTGGGGCTGTCGATGGACGCGAAGGCGTATGCCGAATCCATCTTTGAAAAGCCGATCATGACTCGCGCGCACGCCACGTGGCAGGAATCGCCCACGTGCGACCATTTCGCTGAGGATTTCGCGTTTTCGGAGCAGAACCGTCGAGAAATCTGCCGCTACGATTACGACAAGCCCTATGTGTGGAGCTCGACCATCCGCGAAAATCAATCCGCCTGCGGCGACTATTTCCGCTGGAACGAATACCTGACCGGCTCGGGCACCGACCATCCGGAGGGCGGCAATATCGACCGCGATTACTACGCGCAGGCCTTTGCCTGTTCGCTGGGCGCGCTGAACCGGTTCGACCGCGCGTACTGCGCCAACTGGGGCTCTCCCGCGTCTGTGTCCCGCCGCTTTGCCGCCGTCGGCGCGGCGTATGGCACCGGCAGCCTTGAACATGCCATGGTGCAGAACCTGCGGCACCGGCTGTCCGACGTGCTGGTTCTGTATCCCACGCAGCTGAACTATGCCGAGGAGCGCTTTGGCAGCTGGATGGTGCAATACGGCTATTGCGACTACATCACGCAGGAAAAGCTGCTCGCCTATGCCGTGCCGTCGAACGACGCGCTTCTGCACGTGCGCGGCCGCGCGTATCGCGCCGTCGTGGCGATGTTTGAGCCGTTTGTAGACCGGAAGACGGTGGAACTGCTGTCCGATTTCATCGTCCGCGGCGGAAAGCTGCTGTGGACAGGCCCCGCGCCGCTGCGCTTTGAGGACGGGGAGAGCGCCAAGGGCGCGTTCCAGCAGGTGTTCGGGCTCGCGTCCGTCGCCACGCTCAACGCGGGCGTGCGCAGCGAGGACGCGAAGATTACGTTCATCGGCTCGTTCGAAGGAATCTCGCCCATGGAAGCGCGCACCGGACTGCTGCCGGACGCGTTCTACCCGGTCGTGCCCGCGGAGGCCGAGGTCGTGGCCACGCTGGGCGATCGTCCCGTTGGCGCGCGAATCCGCAGGGGAAAGGGCGAAGCGGTCTATCTGGGCTTCCGCCCGCGCGACGATCAGTCGCAGTCTACGGGCAAAGACGTTTCCACGCTGTTTGACATTCTTTCGCGCATGAACGCCTACGCGCCGGACAGTCTGGAGGCCGCGTCGAGACCCGCGAGCGCGCGATATCTGATGAACCGGTTTGAAAACGGCTGCGTCACCGTGGCGAACCATTATCGCACCTTCGCCGAGGACTGGTACGGCAGCTTCTTCCGCGATGAGGAAAAGGACAGGCGCCTGCTTGAGGGGCGCGAGCTGCCGCCGATTGAAATCGAACTGAAGAACGCCGCGCTCAACGGGAGTCGCGTAACCTGCCGCGCCACCGACGCAATCAGCTTCCGCGTGAACGCGGAGGGCACGCTGAACGGCTTCGCCGGAAGCGGCACGGACGGCATTGAGGTGGACGGCCGACGGTACGTGCTGTTCTCCGAACCGGCCGAGCTGTGCTTTGCCGAGATGGAGCCGTCGCGTCTGGCGGACGGTGTGAAGCATCTGATTCTTCTGAAGGCGGATCGTCCGGGCACGTTCACGCTTCCGCGCCTGCCCGGCTTCGAGCATCCCAAGGCGGGCGTGTGCGACCGCGACTATTTCAAAACCAGCGCGTCGGTGCCCGTCCTCGCGGAGGAAGCTGCGCTTCGCGTGATCATCAAGCCCGAGCACGCGGGCAAGTGGCATGCGGTGTATGCGGAATAAAGCCGAGGGATCAAAACAGAAATCAATGGGCGAAGAAATTCGTGTGTGGAATGGGAATTAAGGTGTAAGGGGCTGTCTCCGAAGGGTCTGAGAGATCGTCAGGGGGTAGCCCCTGTTTAAGGCGCCACCGCACAATTCAGCGGCACGTCGGGCGATGTCTTTTCCGCCATCTGCGGCATGCAAATTTCTCGATTTACCTCCAGTAAACCTTCGAGATTTGCATTTGCATCTGACGAAAAATCCATTCGCCGGCCGACCACCTCATTTGTGCGGTGTTGCCTTAATTCGACGGGCAGGTGTGGTTCAGCCATTTGCACTGCGCGTATTTCCAGCGGCGATACACGATCGACGCGATCCACGTGCGCGGGATGACCTTTCCGAGCGCGGAGAGGACGCGGTTCAGCGCGCCGGGAATATAGAAGGCCCTTCCGGCCAGCGCGCGGTCGGCTTCGTAGGTTTCAAGGCCAAGCTCGGTCAGCTTGTAGTATTTGCGCGGCGGCCCGCCGCTTTCCTCCTGAAGATAGGTGGTGAGCATTCCGTCCACCTTCAGCTTTCGGAGAATCGGGTACACCGTTCCGTCCGAAATGTCGATGTGGCCGGAAAGAAACTCGGAAATCTCGTATCCGTAGCAGTCGCGCTTTTTCAGAAAAAACGCGCCCGGCAACAGCCGGACGCGCGAAGGGAAAAGGCGAAAATCAGGAGGGGGCCTGCGGCTTGCGCTTGCAGGGCAGCAGGGGAATGGTGGGGCGATTAAAGGTGAAGCCCTCGCCGCCGACCTCGTGCGCGTCGGCGATGACGATGAATGCGTTTTTATCCTCGGACAGGATGATATGTTTGACGCGCGTGACCTCGCGATTGGAGACAACGCAGTAAAGAACCGTGACTTCCTGACCGGAGTACATGCCGGTGGCGTTCCAGCAGGTGACACCGCGGTTCATTTCGATCATCACGCGGCGGGCGATGGCCTCGTGGTGCGGGGAAACGACGGTGAACGCGCGGGCGCTGCGCATGCCCTCCAGCATGAAATCGGCGATCTTGGTGCCCACGTAGATGGTGATCAGCGCGTACAGACCCTCTTCCGGCGAAAACGCGATCATGGCGGCGATGGTGACGATCATGTCCAGCCCGAACAGCACCCACGCCATCGAAAGCCGGGGCAGGCGGCGCTGAATCATCTTCGCCGCAAGGTCGGTGCCGCCGGTGGTCGCGTCGCTCATGAACACGAGGCCAAGGCCGAGGCCGAGAATGACTCCGCCGAACAGCGCGGACAGCATCGGGTCTTCCGTGATGCGCGGAAACTTCAGCGTGTCCAGCGCAAGGGACAGCAGCACCGTGGAAAGCAGGGTGCGCACGATGAAATCGCGCCCCTCCTGCCGCCAGCCCAGAATGAACAGCGGCACGTTCATGGCCAGCGAAACCGCGCCGATGGGCAGACCGGTCAGATAATACACGATGGTCGCCGCGCCGGATACGCCGCCGGGCGCGATCTTCGCGGGCACGAGGAACATGTTGTAGGCGACGGACATGACGAGCACGCCCAGCGCGATGGTCAGGCATTTTCGCAGCCAGTCGCGGGTTCGTTCGCGCATGACGGGAAGGCTCCTTTCAATGAAGGCTTGCTTGCGAGGGCTTGCGCGAAGAAAGCTGCTACACGAAACGGTGCAACAGCTTCCTTCGAAGCGGAATTATTTCTCGGGCTTGACGATGGCGATGTGTACGTCCGCAAGCTGCTTAGGATCGACCTCGGACGGCGCGCCCATCATCAGATCCTGCGCGTTCTTGTTCATGGGGAAGGGGATGATCTCGCGGATCGATTCCTCGCCCGCCATCAGCATGACCATGCGGTCTACGCCCGGCGCGATGCCGGCATGCGGCGGCGCGCCGTAGCAGAACGCGTTGTACATGGCCGGGAACTTGGCCTTCACGTCGGCCTCGCCCAGACCCACCAGCTCAAACGCCTTGATCATGATTTCGGGATCGTGGTTGCGGACAGCGCCGGAGGAAAGCTCCACGCCGTTGCAGACCAGATCGTACTGGAAGGCGGAAATCTCCAGCGGATCCTTCTCTTCCAGCGCCTTCATGCCGCCGTTGGGCATGGAGAAGGGGTTGTGGCAGAATTCCAGCTGGCCGGATTCCTCGCCGATTTCGTACATCGGGAAGTCGACGATCCAGCAGAACTCATAGCGCTCGCGGTCGATATACTGCTCGACGGCGTTGCCGACGGTCTTGCGAATCACGCCCGCGGTCTTTTGCGCAATCAGCTTCTTGCCCGCGCACAGGAACACGCACGCGCCGGGCTGAAGGTTCAGCGCGCTCACGACCTCGTCGTGCTTCGCGGCAAAGAACTTCGCCACGCCGCCCGCGAAGGACATATCGTCGTTTACCTTGAACCAGTAGCACTTGTTTTCGGTGGCGGCGAGCACGTCATTGCACAGGCCGTCGATGAACTTGCGCGGCTTGTCGAAGCCGGGCGCGACGATGGCCTTGACCACGCTGCCGTCGAAGGCCTCAAAGCCGATGCCCTGCGAAAGCTGGGTCACGTCGTCCACCACAAGGCTGATGCGCAGGTCGGGCTTGTCGGAGCCGTAGCGCTCCATGGCGTCGTTATACTTGATGCGCTTGAACGGCGCCTTCGACGCGACGGAGTACTTGCCGTACTCGGAGAAGATGGGCGGGAACACGTCCTCGATCACGGCGAACACGTCTTCCTGTCCGGCGAACGCCATTTCCATATCCAGCTGATAGAACTCGCCGGGGGAGCGGTCGGCGCGCGCGTCCTCGTCGCGGAAGCACGGCGCGATCTGGAAATAGCGGTCGAAGCCGGAGGTCATCAGAAGCTGCTTGAACTGCTGCGGCGCCTGCGGCAGGGCGTAGAACTTGCCCGGGTTCAGGCGGGAGGGCACCAGATAGTCGCGCGCGCCCTCGGGCGAGGAGCAGGTGAGGATGGGGGTGGTGATCTCAAGGAAGCCGTGCTCGGTCATCGAACGGCGCAGCGCCGCGACAACCTGGCAGCGCAGCACGATGTTCTTTTTCACGGCCGGGTTGCGCAGGTCGAGGAAGCGATAGCGCAGACGAGCGTTTTCATCGGCTTCGCGGGAGCGGTTGATCTCGAAGGGCAGCTCGTTGTAGATGCAGCGGCCGAGCACCTCGACCGACTCCGGAACCACTTCGATTTCGCCGGTGGGGATTTTCGTGTTCTTGCTGGAGCGCTCGCGCACCGTGCCGGTGACGGAAATGGTGCTTTCGCAGTTCAGCGATTTGATCGTTTTCATGACTTCCTCGTTGTTTTCCACGACGACCTGCGTGGTGCCGTAGAAATCGCGAAGAACCACGAAGGCCAGCGTGCTGCCGACTTCGCGCACGTTTTCCATCCAGCCGACGATGGTTACCTTTTCACCGGCGTTCGCAAGCCGCAGCTCGCCGCAGGTGTGGGTTCGGGACTGAAACATGGTCGATTCCTCCTGTATGTTTATCCTTTGATTGAAGACACAACGTCATTTCGCGCCACGGTGGTTTCCGTGCCGCTTTGCATATCGCGGATTTTCACCACGCCCGCGGCCAGCTCGTCGCCCGCGATGACCAGCACGCGGCGCGCGCCGATCTTGTCGGCGTACTTGAACTGCGCTTTCATGCTGCGCGCGCAGTGGTCGAGGTCGGCGGGAATGCCGGCAAGCCGCAGCTCGCGCACGACCTTTTCGCCCTCGACGCGGGCTTCGTCGCCCATCGTGACTACGAACGCGTCCACCAGCGCCGGCGCGTCGTCCTTATAGCCGAGCATGTCCTGAACCATGATGATTCGCTCCACGCCCATGCCAAAACCGATGCCGCACATTTCCGGGCCGCCCAGCTGCCTAACAAGGCCGTCGTACCGGCCGCCGCCGCACACGGTCAGCTCGCCGCCGTCCGGCGTTTTGGTGATGATCTCAAAGACCGTCTTGGTGTAATAATCCAGACCGCGCACGATGCCCTTGTCCACGGTGTAGTCGAGTCCCAGACCGGTCAGGTAGCGCTTGAGCGACTCAAAGTGCGCCTTGCAGTCGTCGCACAGCATGTCCAGCATCGCGGGCGCGTCCTTCACCAGCGCCTTGCACCTGGCTTCCTTGCAGTCCAGAATGCGCATGGGGTTGCGGTCGTAGCGGCCGCGGCAGGTCTCGCACAGCTCCGGCAGGATGGGGGCAAGGAACGCCTTCAGCGCGTCGTTATACGCCTTGCGGCAGGGGGGG
>ULRD01026966.1_pt1 | contig 22306 bp, 20 predicted proteins | sample 1955181 | NCBI WGS metagenome assembly ULRD01 (sample SAMEA4835675, study PRJEB28245) | human gut metagenome | biome: gut microbiome; material: fecal sample | place: Denmark | collected 2008
CAGCGCGCTTGCCGACGCGCTCTCCACGGCGCTTTTCTGCATGCCCTATGAGGACGGCGCCGCTTTGGCTGAAAGTCTCGGCGCAGAGGTTTTGTGGATATTCCCGGACGGTGAGATCAGGTATACCCCCGGGATGGAAAAACTAATAGCGAATTGAAGGATAACAGGAGGCAAGAGGCTTATGAGCTTCGGAAAAAACATTTCTACCCTTAAGCTGCCCCACCATAAGCAGACCTCAGGCATGGCGTCAGAGCCGATAATGCCGAGCGCCGAGGTGCTGCTTCCAATGAACATGCACTCCGGTCAGGCGGCCGTGCCGGTCGTTGAGGTCGGGCAGCATGTATACCGCGGCCAGCTTATCGCGCGCGAGGAGGGAAAGAACTCTTCCCCCGTTCACGCAAGCGTTTCCGGCACTGTCAAGGCCATTGAGCCGTATGGCCGCACTCAGGCGATCCGCATTGAGAGCGACGGCAGGATGGAAGCCGACCCCGAGCTGAAGGCTCCCGACGTGCATGATCTTGACAGCTTTCTGCAGGCCGTGCGCGAGAGCGGCATCGTCGGTCTCGGCGGCGCGGCGTTCCCCGTCTGGGCAAAGCTTGACGCAGTCCGCCGCAACAAGATCAAGACCGTGCTGATAAACGGCGCGGAGTGCGAGCCCTATATCACAAGCGACGACCGCACCATGGTCGAGCACAGTGAGCTTATAAAGCAGGGCGTAGCGCTTCTCAAGCAGTACCTTGGCAGCGAGGAGTTCATCATCGGCATTGAGAAGAACAAGCCCGCCGCGATCGCGGAGCTTGAGTGCACCTTTGCCGACGACCCCGCCGTCACTGTGAAGCCCCTCAAGAGCGTGTACCCGCAGGGCGCAAAGCAGGTGCTGCTCTATAACGCCACCGGAAAGGTCGTCGGCCCCGGCCAGCGTCTCGCGTCCCTCGGCGTTATCATTATAAACGTCACCTCTCTCACCAAGGTTGCCCAGTACATGAACGACGGCATGCCCCTTGTCGAGAAGACCGTCACGGTCGACGGCTCCGCCGTCAAGGAGCCGAAGAACCTCATCGTCCCCATCGGCACACCCGTTGGCTACGTTATCGAGCAGGCCGGCGGCTTCAAGTGCGAGCCGGGCAAGGTCATCCTCGGCGGCCCGATGATGGGCAAATGCGTCTCCGATCTTAACGCTCCCGTCATTAAGGCCACGAACGCCGTTCTTGCTTTCGATAAGAAGGACTCCGCCGCGCTTGAGCCTACTCCGTGCATCCACTGCGGCCGCTGCGTGTCGAACTGCCCTCTCGCCCTCAACCCGACGGCGTTTGCCAAGGCTATTGAGATCGAGGACGAGGCGGAGCGCTACGCAGTCCTGACCAAAGAGCAGGTATCTCTCTGCATGTCCTGCGGCTGCTGCTCCTATGTCTGCCCCGCGCACCGTCCGCTCGTTGACTATAACAGCGAAGCTAAGAGCTTCGTCAGAAAATACAAGGCCGCTCTGGCCGAAAAAGAAGGGGGAAAGTGATATGGATAAGCTGATCGTATCGAACGCCCCGCATATTCATACCTCGGATTCCAGCCGCCGCGTGATGCTCGATGTCGTCATCGCGCTGCTCCCGGCCTCCGTCGCCGCCGTCGTGATCTTCGGCACCGGCGCGCTTAAGGTCATCGCCGCCTGCGTCATCGGTGCTGTCGTTTCCGAAGCGCTGTTCGATCTTGCGACACACAGAAAGCAGACCGTGGGCGACTTCAGCGCCGTCGTCACCGGGCTTCTGCTTGGGCTGAACCTCAGCTCGAGCGTCCCCGTCTGGCAGTGCGTTGTTGGCTCCGCCTTCGCGATAATCATCGTCAAGTGCCTCTTCGGCGGGCTTGGGCACAACTTCGCAAACCCCGCCATCAGCGGCCGTGTGTTCATGCTGCTTGCCTTCTCCGAAGTCGCAGGCGGCGCTATGCCGGCTGTTGTGGAGCTTGAGGCCTCCGCTACCCCGCTGGAGCTCATCTCTGCCGGTTCCGAGCAGCTCCCCTCGCTGATGGATATGTTCCTCGGCCTGCGCGGCGGCGCTGTCGGTGAGAGCTGCATCCTCGCCCTGCTCATCGGCTACGCGTATCTCTGCGCGCGCCGTGTCATCAAGTGGTACGTTCCCGCCGCCTTTGTCGGCACGGTGTTCGTCCTCTCCCTTGTCTCCGCCGGAAGCTTCGTCACCGCGCTTTATTCCGTCATGGCAGGCGGCGTGTTCCTCGGCGCGATCTTCATGGCGACCGACTATGTCACCACTCCCATCAATAACACCGGCAGAGTCGTGTTCGCGGTCGGCTGCGGCGTGATAACCTTTGTCATCCGCGAGTTCTGCGCCTACCCCGAGGGCGTGTCCTTCTCCATCCTCGCCATGAACATACTCACCCCGTATATCGAGAAATGGACGGCCAAGAAGCCGCTTGGAGGTGTCTGATATGAAAAATACCGTAAAGTCAGTCATTGTCCTTGTGCTCATTTTCGCAGTTATGATGCTCGGCATCACCGGCGTCAATGCCTATACCGCGCCCATCATCGCGGCAAACGGCTCCGCCGCGGTCTATGAACCGCTGCTTGAGGTCATGCCCGACGCGCAGGATTTCGAGCCGCTCTATGACGCGGCCGATCCCGCGGCTTCTACCCTTACCGACGTGCCCGAAACCGTTCAGGGGCTGTACCGTGAGACCTCCGGTCTCGGCTATGTTATCCGCCTGTCCACCACCAAGGGCTATACCGGCGAGCCGATAGAGCTCACAATGGCGGTCGACAGCGAGGGCAAAATTTCCGGCATCAAGCTCAACGCCTTCCCTGACAGCAAGCACTTCGGCGAGGACTATCCCGACAGCTATCTCGGTCAGGACTCCGCGCTCGGCGGCGTGAGCCTTGTCGCCGGCGTCACTTATTCCTCCAAGGCCTTCAAGGAGGCCGTCGAGGACGGCTTCGCCGTGCTCACCGCAAACTCCCTCGTCTCCGCAGGTGTCAAGAGCGACAGCCAGATCCTGCTTGAGCTGCTGCCCAGCCTCTTCCCCGGCATGGCGAATACCGAGGGCGTCGCCCAGTACACCGAGCGTGAGCTCTCAGGCGGCAGCATCACCATGGCGCTTGATTCCGCAAACGGCGTCGGCGCGGCCTACATCGCCGCGGTTGGCGAGAACAGCTATCTTGTGCTCGTGAACGATTCTCTCTCAGCCCGCGCCTATGATGTAAACGGCGCGGACGTCACCGAGAGTGTCGACGCGGCAATACTTGAGGAAGCCGCCACTGACGCCGCGGCGAATATCGAGGACAGCTCCGCTAAGGAGATCAAGAAGCTCTCGAAGCTCGCCGGTGACGGCGCCGAATGCACGCCCATCGCACTCGACGGACTCTACGGCACGGTTTCCCATGCTTACAGCATAAGCGTCGGTGGCAGCACCTATTACGGCTTTGCCGCGCGCCCCCTCGGCTATGGCAACATGCCGATGCTTCTCTACTATGTGCTCGATGAGAGCGGCGCTATCGTCTCCATGACGGCGGATGAATTCATCCTCATGGGCGATTACTTCAATGCCTATGAGCTGAACGAATCCGATTACAAGGCCGGCTTTGCCGGGATCACCGGAGATAGCTGGAACGGCGATCAGGCTTTGATATCCGGCGCAACGATCTCCTCTGAGGCTGTCTCCGCCGCCACCGCGGATGTGTTCCTGGCCTTTGGCGCGATCGATCAAAACGGAGGTGAAGGCTGATGAACGAAAATAAGCTTCGCGCAGCCATTGCGCAAAATCCCGTGCTTGTCCTGCTCCTCGGCGCATGCCCGGCGCTTGCGGCGACTACCGCCGTGCTCCCGGCTCTCACGCTGGGCGTCACCGCGCTTGCGGTCATGCTGCTCGCGTCCCTTTTCTCCTCGCTTATCAAGAAGCTCCTTCCCGAGAACATGCTGTTCATCGCCCAGTTCATGCTGGTCGCGGGCTTTGCGAGCATGGCGCAGCTTCTTCTGAACGCGTGGCTGCCCAAGGTCTATAACATGCTCGGCGTCTATGCCGCGCTCCTCGCCGTTGATGCGCTCATTTTCTCCGAGTCCGAGCGCGCGGCGCAGCAGAGCGTTGGCGCGGCACTCAAGGATAGCTTCCTTACCGGCCTCGGCTTCATCGCGGCGCTCTTTGTCACCGCCGCGATAAGAGAGATCTTCGGCGCGGGCAGCTTTGCCGGGATCACGCTTGACTTCTTCAAGGCGCACGGCGTCTCCCTGCTCACAAGTCCCGCCGGCGGCTTCATCGTGCTCGCGATCGTCATGGCCGTTGTCAGCGCCGTCAGCAAGAAGAGCACTGCCGCTCTCGGCGGCACTGCGGACGCGATCATTTCGGCCTGTGCCGAAAAGAAGGAGGCGTAAACGATGGACTTCAAAACCTTTCTGCTTATCATAATCGGCAGCGCGCTTGCGAATAATGTCGTTCTGGAGCAGTTCTTCGGCGTCACCCCAGCGCTTGGCGCGAAGGGCAGCGCAAAGGCGCTTGCAAAGTACGGCCTTGCCGTCGCGGCGGTCACGCTCGTCGCAGCGCTCTGCACTGCCGGTATCAGCATCGGTGTGTATTCGACCTTTGTCGCTGCTCTCTGGGTGCTGATCGCGGCCTCCGTCATCGGCCACTTCTTCACCGATAAGTACCTGCTCATCGCGCTCAACGGCGTCGTTTTCGGCACCTGCGCAAACGCCGCCGGCAGCGGCCTTGCCGAAGCCTCGGCTTCCGCGCTGGGCGCAGGGCTTGGCTTCACCGTTGCCCTGCTGCTCTTTGCTGGGGTGGAGACAAAGATCGATGACAAGTATGTCCCCGCGGCCTTTCGCGGCTTCCCCGTGCGGCTCCTCGCCGCCGGCATCCTTTCGATGGCCGTCGTCGCGTTCAAGTAAACCGCACTTGTAAACTGAAAACAGACCTGCTTCCATAACGGAGGCAGGTCTGTTTTCATAGCACTTTAGGCAAGCTTCACGATAGTGAGGGTGCTGTTTGAATAGGTGACGGAGTTGCCGGTGTTGTTGCGCACGGTCAGTATCTGTCCCGCCGTGGGCGTGACGATCGCGGTGAGGGCGATGCGGTCGGAACCTGCGGCGGTGAGCGTCTGTGCCGTCTCGGCGTAGGTCAGCGCTGTGCCGTCGAGCGCGAGTGCCGCGCCGACCGTCCCGGCAGCAGTCACCGATGCGTCGCTTACGAAGGTCACAAGGTACTGCCCCGCTGTGAGCGTGACGCCGGTGGTGCCGGAGACGGTGATGCTGCCGGTGGAGTTGATGACGTTCGTGCCGAGAGAGACATCGCTGCCGCTCGTGATGGCGGTCGCGTCGGCAGTATAGAGCATGGCGTTTTCATTTGTGGCAGTTGCCCCGGCAGGCCCTGCCGGGCCGGTGGCACCGGTCGCACCGGTCGAGACACAGCCCTTAGGGAACGGTCAGCCTCAATTAAAAGCAACGGTTTGATCCGTTGTTTTGGTGCTGTTCAGCTCGATATACTCCTGTATTTTGCGAAATTCGTCGGCAAATCTGAACTTTATGCTTATGCGCCCACCCTCGTAGATGTATATCGTGTCGATGAACTCGATGAGTATATCCCTCGTGAGCCGGTCTATATTTCCGTACTGCCTGAACGCCGCAAGGCATGGGCTTTCCGTATCAAAGCCGGTTTCCAGCTCCTTTTCTTCCTTGCGCAGCTTCTCAATGGCGGCGTTAATGCTTTCGGTCTGGCGCTCGTAGTCGGATTTCATACCGCGGTACTCGCTCTGGCTTATCTCGCCGTCCTTCCAGTCCTGATAGATCGCCTGCTTATAGCGGGATATCTTCGCAAGCTCCTTTTCCTTTTGCTCTATCGCGTCCAGCAGCCTCTTGGACTGTGTCTTTGCTGCCGGGGCGCGGTTGATGTCGTCAACGAGCTTTGTGTAATCCACAGCGAGATATATCTGCTGCTGGATGGCGTACAGTACGGCCGCCTCCAATCTGTCCTGCCGTATGGAGTGGATAGTGCAGGCCTTCTTGGACAGGTCGCGGTACGTCTTGCACATATAGTAGACTATGTTGCTGGAAACCTTGCGGCTCATGGCTCTTCCGCAGTCGGCACAGCGCAGGAAGCCGCTGAAGAGATACAGGTCTACCTCCTTCGGAGAGCGGCGTGTATCGCGGTTCAGCGCGTTCTGAAGCTTATCAAACTTCTCTCTGCTCATTATAGCCGGGATAGCGTTTTCCGCGATGAACCATTCCTCTTCGGGGACGCGCTCCTGAATATGCACCTTATAGCTTTTCACCCGGTAGCGCCCTTGGATCAGGTCTCCGCAAAGCATACGGTCTGTCAGAATGCGGCGTATGGTCGTTCCCGCCCACAACGGCTTTGTGCTGATGTCAAACTGCGGATTGTAGTATTTCAAGCCGAGGGTCTGACGCTTATAGACTGACGGGCATGGAACATCGTGGTCGTTGAGATACTCCGCAATTTTGTTCAGGCTCATTCCGTTGAGCACCATGTCGGCCATATCGTTTATGACCTCCGCGGCGACCTCATCGAGTATGAGCAGATTTTTGTTGTCCGGGTCTTTCAGCCAGCCATAAGCGGCGAACGAGCCTATGTGCTCGCCGTTGCGCCGCTTCATGTCAAACACTTCCCGAACCTTCTCTGAGGTTTCTGCGCAGTGGTTTTCGTTCAGAACGCCTTGGATAGGTACGGCGATACTCCGCATGAGCTTCGGCTCTTTATAGCTGTCGAGCGGCTGATGATAAAGCGAAATGAAGCGGACGTTATAGCGCGGGAACCAGTCATCGAGATAATATCCCTGGTCGCTGTAATTTCTGAAAGAGCGCGCAAGGTCTTTGACTATGACACAGTTTACCCTGCCGCGCCTTATGTCGTTGAGCATCCGCTGAAAGTCCGCGCGTTCATCGTCCGTCGTTCCGGATATGCCGTCGTCAACATACTCGTCAACTATGCGGTATTCGTCGCCGTCGTCCATTGAAGCTATATAATCTTCAATGATAGAGCGCTGGTTTGTGACGCTTTCGGATTCATCAAGGTGCCGTGCGTCCTCCTTCGACAGGCGTATATACACCCCTATCAACCATGTTTTTGTTCTTCTTCCGCTTACTGCGGTACGGCTATTTGCAGCCATTTTTCCTCCTTCCATCACACTACACTGTTATTATAAGCTTAATGTAAATGTGAGTCAAATTTTGCAAATGCCGTTATAGGCCGTTTTTCTTCCTTACAAAAAAGTCTGTCAAGTTATCCTGCAAGCTCGCGGCGTCATTGTCAAACTCAAGCTTTACTGCTATGCCGCCGACTTTGTAGCAATAAGGGTTAAGAAGCTTTTCGCGCAGATATGCAGCCCGCGCCTCTCTCGGCAGACTCATGTTGAGTTTCACATCTTTTGCGTCGACTAAGGTTTCTGCATCCACGCTGCGTATATCTGCCGAAGCAAGTTTTTCAACGGCGTCATTGCGCATATTCATCCCTCCAGTTCTACATACAGTCTATTGGCACACAGCGGATATAATGAGCCGCTGCCAAAAGCAAACTTGCAGCTTACCTTTGGCAGCGGTTCAAAAATACTTCTCACGGTGAGAAGTATTTTTTGATATTATGCAACGAAATCCGCACTAGACAAGTGTGTTTCCGTTGGGGGACAAGCTATCCAACTTTTTAATAGTAAACTACCCACTCATTTGGTTTTGAATGGGCAGTTTACTATTGACTTCCAGTATGGAAATCATTTATAATATAATAAAGTACCCGAACGATTAACAAATTTGAGGCAATTAAGTAGAGGTGTGCGAATGCTGCATGAAAATGATATTAAAGTGGTGAGAAAGATTTTTGAGCAACATCATTATGTGATGACTACTGCTGAAATTCTTAAAGCCAAGCTATATTATGCCGACATTAAACAGCTTTTGGACGAAGGCTATATTGAAAGAATAAGACGTGGTTATTATCAGTGGACTGAAAGCGGTGAAACCAGAGAAATAGTTATTATTAATACATTGTTTCCAGATGCTGTTCTTTGCATGGAAACAGCGCTATTTTATTACAAGTACATTGATAGAAACCCCGCCGAATGGAATTTCGCAATAGATAAGAACGTTTCAAAATTGCGAACTAAAATAGAATATCCATTTATTAAAGCATATCGCATTGAGCCAGAGTTAGTTACGCTTGGCGAAACAACCGGCAAAATCGATTTTACAACAGTACGAATTTATGATCGTGACAGGACGATATGTGATGTTCTGAAAAATATGAGTAAAATGGATAAGGAAATTTTCAATAAAGCAATACAGGGGTATGTTAATGATCCGAAAAAGTATATCCCTAATCTTATGATGTATGCTAAGAAACTGCGTGTGCAGAAAAAGGTAAAAGAACTGATAGGAGTGTGGTTGTAATGACAGATAAAGCAGCTTCCGTTTTGGCAAAGCTCAGAAATAAGGCAAAGGCTTCAGGTATTAGTTATCAGCAATGCTTGCAGCTTTTTGTTCAAGAAGAATTTCTGAGAAAGCTATCGGAATCTAAGTATGGGGATACTCTGATACTCAAAGGCGGACTGTTCATTTATACCTTAACCAACTTTGAAAGCAGAGCTACTATTGATGTCGATTTTCTGCTCCGTGGATACCCTAATTCTATAGAAGATATAAAAGATTTGATTGGCAAAATCATCGACACACCAACAGGCAACGATTATATAGAAATGCGGGCAAAAGGATTTGAAGAAATTTCCCCACAAAGAAAATATCACGGTATCAGTACACAGATTATTGCTCAAATAAAGAATGTACGTGTACCATTCAATATTGATATTGGTGTGGGTGATATTATATTTCCCCGTGCCGAAGAGCGCACAATCAATACGCAGCTCCCAGACTTTGAAGCACCAATAATCAAAACTTATTCACTCGAAAGTACCATTGCCGAAAAGTTTGATGCTATATTGCAGCGCTTTGAACTGACAGGAAGAATGAAAGATTTTTACGATATTTATTATCTTTCAATGACATTCAATTTTGACGGAGAGAGATTGCAATCCGCTATCTTTAGCACCCTCCAGCGGCGTGGCACTCCATATGATAGAGATAGCTTTAAGCGGGTTGTTTCACTTGCCGATGATGAGGACATGCAAAAACGTTGGAAGTACTTTTTGAAAACAATAAAAGATGATACACTTGAGTTTCCGTTTGTCATCGCTGAAATCCAGACTTTTCTTGAGCCTGTGTTTGATGCGATTGTCAATGAGGTGGAATGGCAAAAAGTTTGGAAAAGTAATGCTGAAAAATGGTCGATTATGAAAGAGGGTGGCAATTGTGGCGAGAGCAGTTAATGATGCAACATTGCAAAAGGCTGGTGATATATATCAATATTTAATTGCATTAAAAGATTGCTTTGACTTGGCAGATGGCGATACTTTGCAAATTGAAACAAACGGCGATGTGAGCATTATAAACGATACGGGAGGTCGCTTTCAAAAAGAAGTAAAGCATCATTTTGGCAAAAGTTTTATTTCGGACAGGGATATAGACTTTTGGAAGACACTTGCAAATTGGTATGTAGACTATGAGCGTGTGAAGAATTTCTCTAATTATATACTTAGTACTACAGCTACAATTAGAGATGACTCTCCCTTCTATGGTTGGAACAATACAGCAAAGACTGAGAAACTAACACGCCTAAAAAAGATAGGGGCTGCCTCGAAGGAAAATGAAGAAACATTCAGATGCCAATATAACAGAATTTTTGGGGATTCCTACGATGAAAATCATCTATTGGAGATTTTAGATAAATTTACAATAGAAGCTGCCAAGAATTCAATTGCGGGGATTTCTAATGAATTCTCCAAATACGTAGGTCATATTCCTTCCGAAAACAGGGATAGTTATATAGGTGCTTTGCTTGGTGAAATACTAATAAGAGTCAAAAATCCACCGCACAAATGGGAAGTGACAAAGCCTGCATTTGATGAGATTTTACAGGCACAGACGGTAGCGTATGGGACTAAAGGAACTGCACCGCTACCAAATGAGTATGCAAAAGCTAAACTTCCTGCAGATAAAATTACCACACTCGAGCAAAAAAAATTTGTTGCATCCATTCGGGAGATTAAATATGAAAAAATGGTTCCAAGTGCTATGTCAGATTATTGGAAAGCGGATTTAACCGTTGCTAAATATTTCAGGGACAACCTTATGTATTTAGAAAGTCTTGATGCATATACGGAAGATTTGTCTGCAAAATTGCAGTATAGCAAAGCGAATAGCGATTTGAATGCCGAAGGGGCGACTGAGCAAGAACAAATACGGATTTCCAAACAACTTTATAATGATGTAATGGTTTGGGATGCTAATGATTTCGGTTCAATAATTCGTAATCAAGGTTACTTCCAGAGGGGAATTATACATAACATAGTCGATGAAACGGATTTTAAATGGAAGGTAGGCGAAGAAAAGGATGAGCATTAATTACATTAAAAGGCTGTCAATGAATCCACATTTTTATTCTTTACTAATGCAAAGCTTTCTTTCTGGCTACGAAAAACCATGCGAGATTAAATTACCATTTATGGCAATTCCTGTTTTACTATATGCCGAATCACGTGAAAAATTAGTGAACGCAAATAAAAGAAGTCGAATAGATACATTGTTTCAATCCCCTCAAACCATTAATGAAAACAAGATTTCTGGAAAAACACGGCTGTCAGGCTATGTGGATAGATATAATTCACTTAAACCATATTGCAAGGAAGCAATTATCATCTTATCCTCTGAGAAAAAAATAGCCATTGAAAAACACAAGATTTTCCTGCTCCAAAAAATTGATTATAAAGGTTTTGAGGGCGATATCCGAGAATGGATTAAATGTGCATTTTATCTTGGTGTTGTCTTTTCTAAAGCAACTGAAGACCATCTATCTTTCTTTTTAGGAGTTGATACAAAATGAAGAGCTATATTAAATCCATCATTATATTTGATGAAAATGGCGAAAAGAGAGTTGTTCCACTTAAGCAAGGGGTCAATATAATTACTGGCGAATCAAAGACAGGCAAAAGTGCATTGGTAGAGATAATCGATTATTGTTTGTGTAGCACTCGGTGTACGGTACCTAAAGGGAAGATAACCGAATTTGCTTATCTTTACGCTCTTGTAATGCTTATAGGAAATAGCACCTATGTTATTGCTCGTTATAATTGGGATGATGGCGGAAAAATGTTTTTTTCCAAAGAAGCTGAGGACTTTTCTCCTGCAAATTTAGAGATAAACTATTTTGCAGAAAAAACTGCTTTATCATATAAAGATGCAAAAAATGAAATTGAATGTGCATTGGGTTTATTTATAACTAATATGGCGAGTGATGCAGACCAGCAAGGCAAAAAGGCATCGCTGAGAAATATGGTCTCTTACTTGTTCCAGCATCAAAATTTAATGGCAAGCAAGTTTGCACTTTTCTATCGATTCTCGGATTTTTATAAAAGAAAAGATGTAATAGATCAATTCCCTGTTTTTGCGGGAATGATTAGTCAGGAGTATTATAGCGATTTAATCCAATTAAACACCTTAAAAGCGCAATTAAAACAAAAACAGAAAAAGCAGAAAGCTAATGAAAAGAGTACAACATACATTAAAGAAAGTCTTTCTCCGCTTTTAACAGACTATTTTGCTTTGCTTGAACAAAATTTTGATGGAAGTATTTCAGCGCAAAAAATGCTTGAAGTAGCTTCTAATTTACCAGAGTTTGATGATACGCAACTCTTTGGCGAAAACAAAATAACGGAGCGTTATAGTGAATTAAACGCCGAATTAGAAAATCTGAGAAATGAAGAACGGGAAATCTTATTAAAAATTAAAAATATAGATAATGCTTCCAATACAGGCAGTTCTTTTTCCCAGATGCTAAGAGACTTAAAGCAACAGACAAGTGTAGCTGAAATAGAAACAGACGAGTATACCTGTCCACTTTGTGGTCACGAATGTCAAGAAATTAGTGATAACGATACGAAACTTATTGAAGCTACAAACTGGTTAGATGACGAATTGAAAATTACTGCAAAATATACTGCTGATTTTTCCGAGGATGTTAGAAAGCTTAACGAAGCTCACTCAAAGATTGAGGAGAAAATACAAGATGTTTGGCGGCAGATAAAAACAATCGAGGAAAAATTCATTTCATCAAAAGCGCTTGTTTCAAAGAGAGAAAAAGTGAATTATGCAAAAGCAAGGATAGCCTTATATGCTGAAATGAGCAACTCTGGTATATTTGAAACAGTTGATGGCGATATTGAGGAACTCAAAGAAAAAATAGCCAGACTTGAAGAAAAAATCAAAGGGTTTGATGTTGATAAGAAGATGTCAAAGGCGGAGAGCTTTTTGTCAGGCAATATGAATCGACTCTCATTAACGCTTGATTTTGAAGATGAGTATAGACCAATTGATTTGAATTTTGGTTTGACAGACGGAAGCTTTGATATTTATCAACACCAGAAAAACAACGAGAACATCCGTCTATACGAGATGGGAAGTGGCGCAAATTGGGTTTCTTGTCACATTGCTCTGTTCTTAAGCTTCCTGCATTATTTTTCAGCTCAAGAAAATTCGCCAATGCCGCTGGTTATGTTCTTCGACCAACCGAGTCAGGTATACTTTCCACAAGGCGATGATAAAGGCGAAATTGCTCAAGCAGATTTAATTGCTGTCAATAAGATGTATAAGACTATTTTTGATGAAATCAATTTCATTGGTAAAGAAACAGGAGCATTGCCCCAAATCATCATTGTTGACCATGTTGATGGTAATAATTTGGAGTGCAAACAAGAGTTTGATGGGTATGTTCGGTGTAACTGGAGAAATGGGCGAGCTTTAATTTGATTGATGCGTATGAAATGTACCATTTTCAAAAATTTCGCCCCGGAAAATCATCGGAAATGTCAACAGCACGAATTTAGCTCAAATTCCTGCGTTTTGTGAGCTTTGGGGACATAGCTTAAAGACGTCAGACAAGGTATTGAAGTGCTGATGACAACCAAGTTCAGGTAGACATAAAACGTGAGAAATGGGGAGATCGTGTAATTATGCGAGAGATTATCAAAAACATTCGTGCGTTTTAATGTAAAAATACGAGCAAATTCTGTTGATTTTTACATGAACGCTTGGTATACTATGTCCAGTACCTTTAAGGAGGCCTGAGCATGTATAGAAAAATCATGGGCTTTTTGGAAGCGTGGAAAGATAGCGAACACCGCAAGCCCCTTATTTTGCAGGGCGCAAGGCAGGTCGGAAAGACTTATTCCATTCTGGAATTCGGGCGCACACATTATGAAAACGTAGCCTACTTAAACTTTGAAACTAATCCGAAGCTGAACGAAACCTTTAATGAGAACATCAGTCCCGATTATCTGATACCGATTTTGTCCCATATCGCGGGGCAGACTATCGTAAGAGAAAAGACGCTGATAGTATTCGATGAGGTGCAGCTTTGTGAAAGAGCGCTGACTTCTCTCAAATACTTTTGCGAGGATGCGCCGGAGTATCACGTTATTGTTGCGGGAAGTCTGCTCGGCGTTGCGGTCAACAGGGCGAAATTCTCTTTCCCCGTCGGAAAGGTCGATATGAAAACGCTTTATCCGATGGACATGGAGGAGTTTATGCTGGCTCTCGGTGAGGACGATTTGGTGGAGCAGATAAAAAAGTGCTTCAATACAGATACGCCGCTGCCCTCTGCGTTGCATGATGCCGCAATACAGCTTTACCGTCAGTATCTTGTGGTCGGCGGTATGCCGGAGTGCGTGATGCAGTTTGCCCAGACGAAGGATTACATCCTTGTCCGACACACGCAGGATACGATACTTGCAAGCTATCTCAACGATATGAGCAAGCATAACAACCTGAACGAGATCAAGAAAACCAGGCTTGCATACGATAACATCACCGTTCAGCTTTCCAAGAAGAACACCCGTTTTCAGTATAAGCTTATCAAAAAAGGCGGACGGGCTTCCGAATTTGAGAATGCAATCGAATGGCTTTGCCTGTCCGGTATCGTGTCGCAGGTTTATAGGGTGGAGCAGATCAAAAAGCCGCTCGAAAACTACCGTGATATTGACGCGTTCAAGATTTATGTGTCCGACTTGGGGCTACTCTGCGCCAAGAAGGATCTGGCTGCCAATGACATTCTCTATATGGTCGAGGAACTGAACGACTTCAAGGGCGGCATGGCGGAAAACTATGCCAATGTGCAGCTTGCTATTAACGGCTACCGTACCTACTATTGGGAGTCCGAGCGCGGAGCTGAAATCGATTTTATCATTCAGCGCGACGGACAGCTCATTCCCATTGAGGTCAAGTCTGCTGACAACACCAAGGCTAAGAGCCTGAAGGTCTATATGGACACCTACAAGCCCGCCTATGCTATCAAGCTCTCTGCCAAAAACTTTGGCTTTGAAGACAACAAAAAGACCGTTCCTCTCTACGCCGCATTTTGCATCTGAATAAATATCACAGAGATAACGCTCACAGAAAATGTGGGCGTTATTTTTTGCCATAGAACAGAATACACAGGCAGCGGTTCAGAAATACTTCTCACGGTGAGAAGTATTTTTCGACATTATGCAATGAAATCCGCACATGGCACTGTGCGGATTCTTTTATATCACGAAGTGTTTTTCAAAGGCAGAAACAGACGGCGGTGGGCTAAACCGCTCCATAGGATTAACGTGCCTCCCTCCATGCTTATGGCGGGGCGCTCTACTCTGTGACGTGCAGCCAGCGCAAGTATCATAATCTCCGCATAAGCTTCATGGCCGACAGCCCTGCCAAAGGCTGCTTGCAACGATGGTGTTGTTCGCTCTGCCGGTTTCCCAGCGATCCCGGCGCACCCATTGCCCGGCTACGCATATGCGGAATGTATCTGCTCGCCCTATTCAGTTGGATATGTAAAAGGCTGTTTTGCCAGCCTGCAAAAACGCGCTTGTACAGGTGTGCTTTAACCGGCAGGCAAAAGAAGGGCGATTTTCTCGCCCTCCCGCGATTATCTTATATGCGAGGCAAGAATATCAAGAAAAACTGTGTTGGTCGGCATACGCTCAAGGTGCGATCCGGCCAGCGTATCGAGCATAGTATGGTCTGACCTTTGCCAGCAGGACAAGATCACCGTGCGAAGCGCGCGTTCCACAGAGGACGGCGAGACACCGAAGTGCTTTGCTGTCTCGGGGTATAGTGCCTTTGTAACAGTTCTCTTATACCCGTTGTTCTTCACCATACAGTCAACCATATAAACTGTGTAATCAAACCCTATCAGACTTCCGGATACACCAAGACTGCGGAGCATAGCTTCTGTATCCATAGGCCTGTCTGCTGTTCCAAGTGCGCTGCTTTCTACTGTATAGCAATACATTGCTTATTCCTCCTGTTATTATAATCTCGGCATATACGGGCTTTACAGGAGGAGACCGGCAGCGAGACAGCTGCCTATATTTGAGCTTTTGTAGTTCCTGTGTCCCTATTTACAGTGTTATTATACATTAAATGCATCCTTTTGTGTTGAACTATAAATCTACATATTACACGTTGCATTTTGTCGAAGATGCGTCTGTGCAACAAGAACCTCCCAACCTGTTTGAGGCGGGGAGGTTCTTGCTTGATTGGATAAAGCTATTGCTTGATTTGGTACTTGATTCGCATGGAATGAACAGAATATCAACCAGCCTGTTCGGCCAGATAAATAGATGCGCGTGACTGAATTAGTTCAGCAGATTCTTCCGCAGTTTTGTCCCCGTTCATGAAAGCAGAAAATTCAGATTTTATAATATCTAGCAATGTATCGTCATAGAGACTCACGTTCTCTATGGAAGAAACTAATGCAAGAAACATGCGTTTATCAGTACTGTTTAGGATTACTGGCGCTGCGCCTTCTTTTCCAGCATTTGTTAGCTGTTTTTCCAATGTTGGTTTATAGATTGGGAGTGCATTATCGCGTTCTGAATGTAATAGGAACTTTATGAATTCCCAACAACCATCCGGATTTTTGCTTTGGCTAAATACCCCAACCGGATCGATAAGATTTATATCCGAGCCACAACTTCCATCAATTGTTGGCCATCCAATAAAACTTAATTTGCAACCAGCCTTCTCTTCTGCATATTTAAGAGACCATACGTTGTTTACCATTGTGAGAGCAGAAACGAGAACTCCGTTTCCGACCAAAGTTGCACCGTCGCCGAAAATTAGGTTATTGGGATCTTCGGGGGTTTCTCTTATTTCCTTTCCGGCTTTAAGCAGAGAAACAAACTCTGGACTGTCGAAATAACATTTTCCTGTATTCCAGTCAACGGAAGAACGGATATAGCGAGGAAGGATGTGCCTAATAAATGAATCAACGGTCATGTTGTATATTGTCATTACACTGTCAGGCAAATCTTTCTCTATCTGTAGGTATTTCTCCATAGACCATCCAGTTGAACCCCCAAACGTACTGTATTTTCCAACCAAAGTTTCAAATGTAAAACAACTGCCTATGTAATAGATAGCTCCATCCTGAGATAAGGCATTAGAAATAGAAACGTCATTTATGCTTACTGAAGTGTCAGTGCGCATAAAGTCACACAGATTTTTTAGGAGTCCCCTACGGATATAAGGAAATGGAGATACTGACGCAACACTTATCATGTCTGGAGAATCGCCGCTTAAAATATCTGTATTTAGCCTCTTTTGCGCAGTGGCAGTATCTACACTGCCACCTTCACTGTAATCCTTAATTACAATATAGTATTTATCACTGTAATTGTTGAACCCAGCAACGGCAGTTTGCAGCGAATACGCAGGATCAAGTGAAGCAAGCCTAACTTGAATTTTTTGACTAATGTTTTTAGGGTCGGTCGGCTTTAAAATAGAGAAGATACCTGAATTTCTTATCAGGTATTCATTATTTTCTAAGACAACGAACGTCGAGAGATTATTGATTGCTATTGAGCATTCAGACCAGATTATTAGTGGGGTGTCGCTACCATCTGTGTCTAAGGCATATACCCCATCGTCACATATGAGAAGCAGTATGCCATTATTTTTGTCGGGAACAATTGAACCCTTTACGGTTTCAAATTTTTTAAACATCTGATAGTTGTCATCTATAGCATATACTTCAGTCAAGGTATCTGATTCGATAACGAGCAGAAGTTCTTCCCTCAGCGAAAATACGCTGCAAGATAATAAATTACCTGGCAAAGTGAGTATACATTCCAAAGTCCCGTCCATGCCTATAACCGCGAGCTTGGAATTGCCATAGCTTAAAAATAATTTGTTTGATGCATAATCGATAGAATAAATATTTTCAAGACAGTCTATCAAATCGTTCAAATTTATTTCAGAAAGAAAATTCCCAGATTTTGAGATGTTGATTGCGGAATAGCGGCTTTGTTCGGATGCATATGCGTTTTCCAATACCCAAATATCATTATCTGAGGTTGTCCAACCTAAAAAAATGTTTTCTGTTGTATAGATATCTTCTGATCCGTTTGAAATGGCGTATGTTTTAGGAAAATGAAATGCAAAGTAAAAAAGCATATCTCCACACAGTCTGGCTTCCTTAGCATCAGATGGGGCAGGATACGCTTTTGCTTGATAGCATAATCCTTTACCTAACCATTCACCGGCAGATGATATAGTTGTATTTAACTGCACACTACTTTGTGATGTTCCTGTGCTACCACAGGCGGAGAGCAATAAAGTCAACGCAAGAATTGCGGGTATTATGTGGCGAATGAAACGTTTATTCATGTAGTTCTCCTTGTCTGGCATGAATTCTCCCACATGATTGCCATGTGGGAGAATAGTATCAATCACGAATTAAGCAGCATAAGTTATGAAACGTTTCCGAGATAAGAACTGCTTACGAACCCATATACTGTGGTTCCATAGTACTTTGATATGCCGGCCTCTTTATCCATCACGCCCCAATACCAAGGGTAATACTGTTCGGAATTTACGTATATAAGTTCACCCTTGTTAATTTCTCCGAATATTGTGTAATTTGTGTCCGGGCCAGATCGTACGCTAACGTTATACCCTGTGGGCGTCATTGGTGCTGGCAGGTCGTACAAAATTGTAGGCCAAACCTCAGTTCTCACTTCTGCATAAGCGTAAACTGTGAGGACGCAGATAGCAAATATGAGAACTACAATAGCAGAAATTGCCTTTTTCTTCATGATGCATTCCCCTTTCACACGTTCGTTCGTTTGTTTACAACTTATATATATCTCTCTGCGGCGCCTAGCAGAAATAACATTACTTCTATTTGTAAAGAACTCTGGTGCAGTATCTTAAGCATTTGCAACCTAAATGGCCGAGGTTTTCACTTCTACTGATTTCCCGTCAGCAGTGCAGTCTATAAGATATAACGGACGATAAAACCCCTTGCTATCAATGTCGTACTGAACTTCGCACTTAAGACAAATAAGCTCGTCCACTGTCCCAATGTCTAAGTTCCCCGAACTCATGAGACCGCGAGAAAGGTTTCTGACGATTCTTTCGCATGATATACCGACCTCCCGACTTGTGGCTTGCAGGATGGTGACTTCATATTCCAGCTCATACAGCGTGTCACCCTTAATTTTCCACGTGACGGTACCGCAATATGAGAAGCCGTCAGCTTCCACAAAATCATATTTCAGGGTGTGTTCGTCGTAATTGTTATAACTTTTGGTATTAAATTCTGAGGCTTTCGGAACAAATATGCCCATATTGAGCAGTAGCTCGCGCATGCGCTGCTCCGGTGCAGAATCGCTTTCGTCAAGCTCGACACCGCGCCCCATCGTGCGGAACGAAAAGTATCCGGAATCCCAGCACCAGATGTAATATGATTGAACGGTTCCGTGATAGACAATAACCGTGTCGTAAGGATCATAGGTGGAATAGTCTATCTCCTCATGCAGAGCGTCGAACACCGCCTGACAGCGCTGATTCTGGGTATCCTTATTCAGTGTCAAGGTCTTATAGATGGTGAACTGCCCGCCTAATTGATTTTCAATCGCCGAGCAGTCGATGCTTCGCACGCGTAGCCGCTCAGTGTTGAAGTCCTCTTTTATATACCCGTATGGTCTGGCGGTATATGCAGCAATCGCCACGCAGATGACTACGGCGGGTAGAACAGCTACTATTGCCGGTTTATATACTGCCTTGTGGCTACGCAGATTTTCCCATAAAATATATATGGAAAGTCCCCACAGACCACCCAAGGTGTTTGCAAGTAAATCGTCTATGTCGGCGATGCCGATAGAGAAGATGAATTGAGCTGTTTCATTGAAGACTGATACCAGAACTAATTGTAGCAGAACACGGAGATAAAACCGGGCTCTGCCTTTGTTGATGTAAGCAAGGATTATTCCCAGAGGGACATAGGCCGCAAAGTTCAGGAGAATCTGCCACAGCGCATCCAGCCCATATGCTATGAAATCGCCGACCCAAGAGAAAACGTGAAAGTCATATACGTGGTTTGACGATGTCGCAATTAAAAAATCAGGGTTTTTACAGAGGGATACAAGCTCCAACGAGATACAATACCAGATTATAATGAACAGCTTTACGGTATTGCGTTGTTTGAAACTGGTGGAGGAACCGGGAACAGCTCTTATAATTGCGAATACCAACAGAGTAATGGCGAGGGCTGCAATTAGCAGCCCTAAGCCTTTGGATAAATAGCTGTAAAACGATATCATATTATACTACGACGTTCAATATGCATAAGAGACATATATGTTTCCGGAAGCACGGGCAGTATAATCAGTTCTGAAGAAAACGCAGTAGTTATGGTCGGCATATGTATTGTAAGATGCATATGCTTCATTTGAAGATGAGCTAGAGGAAAAACTGTAACTTTTGGCGGCGCCAACCATTGAACGGGTTGTCATGTCATACAGATAGAACACAAAATTGCAATTGCTAGTAACGGACACATTGTCAAAACTAACATAGTATTTTGTGTGGCCTGTAAAATAATAGTTTGTGTAGAGCCCTCCCGATACGCCGGAAAAGCTTCCAGAGTATGGAGAAGTACCGTCAAACTCGTATGCTTCCGTGGGCAGAGTACTGCCGCGAGTTACTATTACATTCGGATTCAATGCGTTAGGTCTGGAGATTAGCTGCTGAGGCACGCTCGGTACTATGTTTTGCTCGGAGCTGGCAATATAACCGTTGTCGGTGTTGTCATAATCAGCAAAAGCTGTTGCGGAGCAAGAAAGAACTAAAGCTATAGCAAGGATCGATGCAATAAATTTTTTCATTTTTACCTCCAATTCATCATTTGCTTTCAAACTACATGAAAACGGTAAATTAAGTTCGGCTGCTATAACGACTACCCTCCTCCGTGGATGTTTTATAAAATTACCCGCCATAGGATCGGCCTTGAATAATTTTAATCTTCACAAAATTAATCTACTGTTTTCAATTCAAATTCCAATTTGTGAGTAGCCGGGGTGTTTCTGAAAATAACATATAACGAGGGCGTGTAAATAAGAGGGGCTCTTTAGCTCTGTTTTGTGCGTGTTTATTTCTTTTTAGCGCTCATCTTATCTGCGGACTTTGCGACGATTTTGCTCGGGCGTTCCGGCTGATAAAGTGTGCCGTAACATGCAGGCGGCCATCCGTAGCGTTCCGAGATAGTGACCTGCTTTATGAAGCCGGACGCGATTTTTGCAGATTTTTTCATGATTGACTCTCCTTTTTATTTTTTGTTATTTGAATTATTGCTGTGAATACAGCAAATAAAACACCACAAAAGCTGCCGGTAAATACGCGCAGGTCGTGAACGCATAAACTTATACACTGCGCTAAAATGATTATGCACAGCAGAACATTTTTTCGGCGGTTGTTTGCAAGCTGCTCGGCAGATGTGAAGTGTGCTTGCGGAGGATAAATCGGCTTTATCAGCAAACCGGTAATTACTGCTGCTGCGTCAGTAAAAATCAAGATGGTCTGCGGCAGATATGCAGCTATGTCATCTACAAACAAACTGACGAATACAACTAACAGAATACTTAGTGTGAAGCAAACACCTGCACTTCGGGCATGGCACCCGCCTATACGCCGTCTTATAAGATAAAACGGCAGGAGAAAAGACAAGGTTTCGATAAGGAGGCCGAATATACCAGCCCATAGAAGCACAACTGCTATATACAGCAAAACACTTATTCTTTTTTCGAGTGCGTATATACACCACTCGCAGTTTTCTTCGTCTATCCAGCCTCTTTCACAGGAGGCTCTTGCGAGTCTGACTGCCGCGTTATGAATCATATTTCTCACCTGATGCAATGCTATCACATAAAAACGGCTTTGTGTAAAAAGTGTCGTAAGACCCGGTTTTTTGCCGTGAAAAAGGGGTAAGCACCGGGAAACTTATGCCCCCGGTGCTTACGTCATCAGTTGTAATGTGAACGACAATGTGCGTTCACGTTCGTTGTACTCAAACAAATAGTATGCGGAATGTCTTTCCAACACAGCGATTATATTTTGGATACCGTAGCCATGTTCAGCGGTTTTAGCCTTGGTAGTAACAATGCGGTTATTCCTTATCTCCACCGGAGAGGCGGTCGGGTTCTCAATACGCAGATATGCGGATTGCGGCTCGACCTTCATATTGAGCCTGATATAACGCTCTCTGCCGTCTTCAATTCTTTCACAGGCTTCTATTGCGTTGTCGATCAGATTTGACAGCACGATTATAAGCTCATCATCGGGCAGGGGAAAATTTGAAAGGTCGTCCAACTGCGGCATAAAATGAATATTGACTCTTTCTGCTGCGGCAAGCTTCTGATTCAGAATAATATCGACCGCGGTTCGGTGGGTATTTATCATCGTTGAGCTCGCAGTATCAAAATGCTGTAGTCTTTCAATATAATCTATCATTTCCGAACGCGAGGTCTCGCGCTCAGCAAAGCCGCGCAGCACGATCAGAAGATTTTTGAAGTCATGTGTCTGCTTGCGCTGCTGTTCGTATGCTCTTTTCCATGTCTCTACGCTTTCGAGCGCGGCTTTCATGCTGCGGCGCAGTATGAGCTGATCTTTTGCTTTCTTCCGTTGCTGTTCAAAATAATTAAGAATAAAAATTGATGTCACGTCCAGAATGAGCAGGATTGCATTGCATATCAGCAACTCATGGGCGACAAGCGGATATAAGTAGAATATCCGCAGGAGCATGATCGATATGACTATAGTAGTCAGAGGGAAAATCAATACCCGAAGCCAGTCCGAAACCGATGCCGCATTATGTTCAAAGTGGTGTTTTAGCCATATGTTGCAACGGTGTACAAAGGGAACATAATAAAAAACTTAAT
>ULRD01002685.1_pt1 | contig 22293 bp, 20 predicted proteins | sample 1955181 | NCBI WGS metagenome assembly ULRD01 (sample SAMEA4835675, study PRJEB28245) | human gut metagenome | biome: gut microbiome; material: fecal sample | place: Denmark | collected 2008
GACAAAAGCATTTTCCGCCCAGTCATTATTTATCTCCAGAAGTGCAAAGCGTCTGGGGCAGTACATATAATGCTGGATATTGCGGATATTTACAGTACGGTCGTTCATAGCTTTTCGATAAGATCAACGCCCGACGGCATATTTCTGTCAACAGTGATTTCGTAATCAGTAAACGCTCTCGGAGGTTCAACTCCAGGCTTTCTTTCGACCTTTATCTTGTCGAAAAGAATATGCGCAGGCGCATTTCCTATTGCTGAATCGTGCTTGAATACGTATAGCTTTCTCAGGCACATCTTTCCTCTTGCGGCGCTTCTGTCGTTTTCAAACATATTGACAATAGCAGTCCACAGAAGCTCAAGATCGTCCTCAGAGAAGCCTGTGACTTTTTGTGCGAGCATAGCCGAGACATAGCCCTCTGCACGGTAAAGTCCGTATGAGATAAAGCTCTTTTTTCCCATTTCGCTCTGCTTCTTCTCTGTGAAATCCTTATCGGTAGTGACAGCCTGACGAGTTACAGTGATATCCTGAACGTATACAGGGTCAATGCTCTTGGCGAAGTTGATCTGTACGGGACCTCTTACGATACCGCACGGGTCGTCTCCCGTACTCATAACAGCGCCGAATGTACGTACATCATAGTAGTTCGCGCAGATGTACTCCTGAGCCTTTTTCACATCGTTGGTGTTCTTTCCCTTCTGTTTCTTTTCAAGCCCAAGAGCGTCATACGCCTCAGTAAACTTTGAATTGAGCGAACGGTCAGCTTTCACGAGGATATTGTATCCACCCTCGCCATCCTTACATAACTCTACGAAGTTCCTTATCTTGCGCTTCAGACACACATCGGTAACTATGCCGTAAGAAGTCTCGGGGTCTGTTCTCGGCATATTTCCCGCGTCTGGATCGCCGTTGGGATTACCGTTCTCAACGTCAAAAAGCATTACAAATTCATATCTGTTCTTTATAGCATTATTTTCCATAATTGACCGTCCTTTCATTCGCTTTTATTGGATTTATAGAGTTTTTGATTCATTTGATAATAGCCTACGATAAAGCGTCCCTGGTCATCGAGGCTCAATGTCGCGGGGAAAGCTCCGTCAAGCTTGTTCATAACCGCGCCAAGAAGCTTATTGTAGTATACCTCGCTGCCTTCACTTAACTTTCTCATATGATTCTGCGCAAGCTTGGCAAGCTTCGGGAATACGCTCGCAGGTCGGGAACACGCAGAGGCAAAATACGCATCCTTGATAGTTCGGTTCAAATTGCCGCCCGAGGAATCCTGCTGTATCTTCTCGTACACCGCGAACAAACCTCCGCAGAGGTACGCGGGATTCTTGTTTTCCTCATTCCAAGCCATTGTTATTTCCTCCTTATTGTATTTTCTGTTCAAACAGGCTTTGATGATTCCTGCTCTTATATTATTGAGCTTGATATAACGATTATTTTCCTCGTCGCTGTCAGTCTTCACACGCCTTATGACAGTTGAAAGAAGCGCGTCCGGATACCTGGTATTATTCAAAGCCGCAAGCATTATCGCCGTCATAAGCGGAGCTGGGACTTTACCATCGGTCGATTTCGGGGATTTTAGCTCCCTTGCTATACCTCCGAAATAGACAGGTCTGGTATTGCTCTCGTTTATCATCAAGTCGCATTGATGCTTAATCAAATTATCGAGCATATCTCCAAAATTACCTTTATATACGAATTTTTGGCATATCCTCGAAGCATTCGGCGTCAAGCCCGCGATATAGAAGGCAACTTTCTTATCCGTGATTAGCTTGTCTATCACCTCGCTGTCAGCGGTATAGCCGTCTCGTGCATATCGCATCATCGTGGATATCATCAAATCAGATTCCTTGTCTGAATTATTCATTAGGAACTTGGAGAAAAAGCTGCTTTCAGCCGAATCGTTATTTTTCATAGCAAACCATACCAGCACCATTTCTCCCAAAACGCAATAATGTGACTTATCAGCCAGAAGCTCGTTAAAAGTGGCTGTGTATTTCTTCATTGCCATTTCAGAAACGCTGCTGTTATAGGACTGCGTTTTGCCGTATGATTCAAATGCCGTATCGTTCATACATACAAGCTGACAGCCTGACGACTGTCCTCCAGGAAACTTTATCTTGTCGTGAAGCCTTGCTGTGATATCTTTTTCGCCAAGTATACCGCAGACTGCTTTGACCTCATCGGCTTTTTCTTCGTTTTTTTCAAAAAAGCGTTTCTGATATTTTGCAATTATTTGTGGGTCAGATTCAAGATAATTGACTTCTTCACCTATTGAAAATCCGAAATATGCGCCCTTGATATCCTTTCCAAGCTCTTTCAAAACAGCATTTTCACATTGGTTTTCGGGCTGCCATTTTTCCACAAACCTCCTGTATGCCGTACAGGCAGGCGAATCAAGTCCTTCAAGGAACTCAAGCTCGTGTTCAACAAATGCCGCGTGGGATTTCCTCGCCTTATTTGTATTATCATCAGGTGAAAAAGAATCCTTGTCATAATTTAATCCGAAGATGTAGAGTGGACGGTGCTCTATATAATTAGAGTCGATTCCGGGTTTCTGAGTCCTTAACGGAATAACAGCCTTTCGAGGTATTTCTTTAGTCTTGTCATTTCCTTTTTTGTCCTTGAAAGTCACTGTTTCCTTGAACGGGATGATATCCTTCAATTCTCCATCCTCGGAGAGAACTATTCGATAATGGATGTCCTGCTCCGCAAAACCGTCAGGGATCTTTTTGCCGTCAGGCTTAGCCGCCTGCTTATCCGCATAATCGCAAAGAGCCTTTATCAGCATATAATCCCCTCCCTGTACTTCGCAACGTTTATCACGCCATCAATCATGTGCGGACGATAATATATTGGGTCTGCTTTGTCCGAGAACTTAGGCTCGTCCCAGTTATTATTCACAGGAAGACCTCCATCCGCAAATTTCAAGCCGTAGAGCATATACCCGAGATCAATATCTCCGTGGAGCGAAGAATCCACCTGCGACAAATCAAATTCCTCCACAAGCTTTATCTTTTTTACGGAAAACTCTCTGCATCCAAGACACGGTTGCCTGAAGCACTGACCATTTTGCAGTCTCCTAAGCATGATGTTGTAATGCTTTTCTTCGCTTTCATCTGCATGGTCTGATTTGTTGCCTGTCAGCTCAAAGTGAAACTCGATGCCGTATTTCACGTCCTTCAGCAACATACCCGCACGCTGACTTCGCTGTTCGGACGCATATATCTCAGGACTGCCCTTGCCCTTCATCTGCGACAGCACCACTTTCTGCGCAATTTTGTTTTTCACTTCATTCCGGCGAATATTAATAAATTTGATAGGATTGAAAACGATGATCTTATCAATGATAATTCGAATTGCCGGTTTCCAATACACTGACTTTATCAGACCTTCCATGGCCGATACGGTCGGGACATCGTAGCTTACGCGTTCCACCTTCATCTCAGGACGAGTGAAGAGCGCATAATCTCCTTCCACCATAATTTTAAAACCGTAGCTCAAACAGCTCACTCCTCTCTAAAAAATATAATTCGGCTGATAATTCATGTTCAGACCTGTTTCTTTTGAATAAATATCGTTATTTGACAGGACATAGACGCCATATCCCATATCATGTATCAAACCTGTTTTCAAAGCGTTATCAAATTCTCCCCCCAACCTGAGCGAAACAGAATGTCTTTGCAGCTTTCGTCTGACATTTCTTCCGCCGTATTTCAGTTGAGACAAAAGTTCTGCCGTTTCACAACAGTTATCTATCACAACGCTTATCGTATCCTCCTTGATAAAATTAAACTCCTCCGCATAAGTCCTGAACGGTATGCTGTCAAAACCATTGCAATTCTTTGCGATCGAGTTTTTGTCTATAATGTCATCAGAATACAAAAATAGTCTTTTGTAATAAGATTTGATACATTCCTCGGAGGTAATGTCCTTATCGCTTTCTATCATCGCTTTTACAATACCTGCACGAACCTTCATATCCCCATGGAGCTTCTCATCGGTTTCAAAAATAAACACGTCGCCGTATTCAAGTTTTCCTTCACGATTACATCTTCCGCCGGACTGCAATATGCTGTCAAGTCCTGCAAGCTGTCTGAAAACAGCCTCAAAATCAAGATCCACGCCGGCTTCAACAAGAGATGTCGAAACGACGGTTATCTTCTCTCCGGCTGCAAGAGCTTCACGGATACACTTTATAGTCTCCGAGCGGTCGGCGGGAGTCATATATGCAGACAGATGATATTTTTTCCCTGAAAGCAGCTGATAGGTCTCCATAGCTGTTTTTCTGCTATTAACGATAATGAGGCTTGAACGGTATTTGTCGGCTATTTCAGCAACGGCCTCCATATCCGTATGCCCTATGTAAGAATATCTGCATTTCTGAAAGGCGGCAAAAGCACTCTTGTCCTTTATAAGTTCATCATAAACAGCATTAGAGCTGTATCTTTCAAAAAGTTCAGAAAAATCCGGCATGGTCGCCGAAAGAAACAAAACTTCACTAAAAAGATATTCTGTGATATACCCTATCGCTCTGAGACATGGCTGCAGATATTTTTCAGGCAGCATATGCACCTCGTCGAATATAATTACCGAATTAGCTATATTATGAAGCTTTCTGAGTCCCGAACCCTTATAATGATATAAGGACTGAAAAAACTGAACGCTGGTTGTTATTATAACTGGCGCATCCCAATTTTCAGTGGAGCGCTTCATTTTTTCAGCTGTGGAATAGTCCTCTGTATCATAACAATAATTGGAATGGTGCTGAACTATATCTGCACACTCTCCGAACAGTTTTTCAAATAATTCCGCGGTCTGTTCGATTATGCTCGTATACGGGATGACATAAATAATACGCTTCTTTTTATTATCAATTGCCTTTTTTAGGGCAATCTTCATGCTGCAAAGAGTTTTTCCGCTTCCTGTAGGCATATCAAGGATACTGATACGTGAAGCGCTGCTGCTGCATATAGCCTGCTCCTGCAATTCTTTTCTTGCTTTTTTCAAAGGAGTGTCTGCAGTAAAGGAACTCAGTTTTTTGTCAATAATGCGTTGCATTGCAGCAAAATCAGCGTGAAGCCCCCTTTCTATCTCTGGGGAACAGAACTGTTCAGTGTCTATATAATCCGCGTCAGTAAGACACGAGAACAGATATCGGGTGAAAAATGCGTATTTTTCGTAAATGTCAGTTTCATTACTGGTATCAAAGATCACGCTGACAAGCTGAGAATAGTTCGGCAGTTCGAGTTTTATTTCGTTCTTATAAGAACTGTAATCCGTATCTCCTACATAATACTCCCTGCGCTTCAGTTTTGCATGAAGAGTACTGTCGGAATCCGCTCTATCGGCGAGGGTGCCGCCATCAGGAAGCCCTGTATGATGTCCCGCTATGCAGTATTGCAGCATATATGTCATGCCTATGGATATTTCATCTTCGGCAAGCTCACCAAGCTCTATCGCACCGCATGAAGAATGTTCATATTTTGCGCAGCTTCCTTCAAGCCTTCTCTGAAAAGCATCCGCATACTTTCCTATATCATGCGCAAGTCCTGTTATATAAGAACATCTACGCATGAGATCTATTGAATAGGCTGCTGCTTTTTCAGCGACTCCTATCAGATGCTCATTGATGGTTTGTTTTCGGTCATCTGATGAATGTGCGTATTTCATTTTCTCTCCCTTTTAACAATTTTCTTGTAATATTATACAAAATTATTATACAACAATTACAATAATTTGTCAACAGCAAACCAATAAAAATCTGACCATATTTTTGTAGTGCTGTGATAGATATTGGACAGAGAAGAAAAAATAATTGAGAGATAGACGAAAATCTGATAGAATAAAGTTACCGCATTTCTTCAATAAGCGTGCTGACCATCATATCGTTATCTACAACGGCTCCGCTGCAATATGCTGACTTTCCATATTTATTTTCAATTGTTTCCAGTACATTGCGCGCTTCTTCGGAATATGTATTGGCAGATACCGTAAGCATATATTTAGAATGATTATCTTTTTGATATGTTTCATCGTCCTGCAAATAAACTACGGTTTTAACATTTTCAATGGATTCCAGTTCTGTCTTTCGGCTGAGCTGTTCCTGATCCGTCAGGTCGTTAAACATAACCGTAATGCTCGACATATCACCGTATTCTTCTTCCATGATTTCCATGCCTTGTTTTACAGCCGAGTCCTTTGGAAGATATTTCGACATATCATAATTTACATTTGTCTGAAAAATGCCGAATACAGCAGCCGCAGTGAGAATTGCCGTGACAATAAATATTGTAATTTTCTTGTCAACGATCCAATCTGCAATTTTTTTCAATTTGCATAACCTCTTTTCTTTGAAATTTGACAAACGCTTTGAAGTGTGCTATACTATATTATATCAACAGTGTGTTGCTTTTGCAATAAACAGTTTTTATTAAAACGATACGAAAACAACAAACTATACACGTTTTGTTGTAAATTCAAAATTTATGCAAAAACTTGTATAAGTTTCAGGAGGACATAATGAATCAAAAAGATAATCAGCGAACACGGCTGACAAAGATGCTGTTCAGGAACAGTTTAATATCGCTCCTGCAACAGAAATCAATTTACCAGATTTCTGTTACAGAGCTTTGCGAAAATGCGGAAATGAACCGATCAACTTTTTATAAATACTACGGAAACGTCCGTGATATTTTGACGGAAATTGAAGAAGAAACCCTTAAGCAAGGGCAAAAATGTATGCAGGAAATTGAAGTATCAGGAATCAACTACGCAATACAGCCACTGTACAGACTGCTGTGTTATATTAAGGAAAACAAGGAATTATATCAGCTTCTCTTGAACAATAGTGCGGATGACAACTTTTTATTAGTTATGATGCAGGATACAATTGATTTCTTAAAATATAAATCTCAAAATATACTTCTTAACAGCAATAACTTTTCGGATTATATCATTCAATATATACTGTCAGGCTGTATGCATGTCATTCAATCATGGATCAACAGTTATATGACTGAGTCACCGGAAGAAATTGCACAATTGATTTATAATGCGTCTGTAAGTGTAATAGGAACATATAAAGAATAGGGGTACGATATGCTGTTTAAATTTATTATCTGTTTTATTGCAGGAATCGGAGCAGGACTTGGCACTGGTTTTGCCGGAATGAGCGCTGCTGCCGTTATTAGTCCGATGCTGATAACCTTTTTGGATATGTCGGCGTACGAGGCGGTTGGGATCGCATTGGCAAGCGATGTGCTTGCAAGCGCAGTCAGTGCATATACCTATGGCAAAAATAAAAATCTTGATGTAAAAAACGGACTTGTCATGATGTTTACAGTTCTGATATTTACATTGGCGGGCAGCTTCCTTGCGAGCCTTGTGCCAAATACCGCAATGGGAAATTTTTCGGTGATAATGACTTTGCTTCTTGGAATTAAATTTATTGTAAAGCCTGTCATGACAACAAAAGAACGAATGCAGGCGGCAGAGCCTAAAAAACGTCTGTTTCAATCTGTTGCCTGCGGCGTGATAATAGGATTGATCTGCGGATTTGTCGGCGCAGGCGGCGGTATGATGATGCTTCTTATCCTTACAAGCGTACTTGGATATGAATTGAAAACTGCTGTCGGCACAAGCGTCTTTATTATGGCGTTTACAGCTTTGACCGGTTCTGTTAGTCACTTTGCTATTGGAGGGATTCCTGATTTGTGGTGTATGCTTTTTTGCGTTCTGTCAACGCTGATGTGGGCAAGGATCGCTGCTAAATTTGCAAATAAAGCGTCACCCAAAATTTTAAATCGTGTTACTGGCGTTGTTCTTGCCGGATTGGGCAGCGCTATTTTGATCGTAAACCGTTTAAAATGAAAAATATAGTCGACGCCTACAGATAATGTAAGCATCGGCTTTGTCCTATCTTCTGAAATCCTTTAACATAACGATTTATCTCCATTTTTATTCAGCTCCGGAGCATTTCCGCTTCCCTTACTGTGATTATATTATACACCGAAAATAGGTGTAAGCCAATATATAGAATCAACAAAGTTTACACCGAATTTCCATGTATATTTTAAATTGACTTTCGGTGTAGTTTATGATACAATTATAATGGGAAGTAGGGAGAGTTATAAAAATCAGCTCCCACAGGAACGGACTTGATATAATGCCGATAAGATACAAAGCAGATGTGTTATCCGCACTTAAAGAAGCAGGCTATAATACTAACCGTCTACGCAAAGAAACCCTGTTAAGTGAAGGAACAATTCAGAATATCCGAGAAGGTAAAATAGTAAATGCTGCCAATCTTGCCAAACTTTGCAAACTCCTGAACTGTCAGCCGGGAGACATTATCGAGTATGAGGAGGAGCAGGAATGAAAAGTAAAATTGCAAAAGTGCATGAGCTGAAAGAAAAGCTGTCAAGTCTCCGTCCGCTTAATCATGGAGAACTTAAAAGACTTCGTGAAGAATTCACCATAAACAATACCTATCATTCCAATGCTATCGAGGGCAGCACTCTTACTCTGAGGGAAACGGCTCTTATTTTACAAGAGGGCGTTACGATCGCTGAGAAGTCTGTCAAGGAACATCTGGAGGCTATCGGGCATAAGGATGCATTCGATTATGTTATGGAGCTTACAGACAGCAAGACGGCTCTCACTGAGCGTGTTATCAAAGATATACACTCGTTTGTACTAATGGGAGATCGTGAAAACAGAGGTGTATATCGCCGTGTTCCGGTTGTGATTATGGGAAGCGATCATACTCCGCCGCAGCCGTATCTTGTCCCAAAGCTCATGGAAGAACTTGTACTCGATTACAATGAGAAATTGCACTGCACCGATATAATCGAAGTTGTCTCGGAGCTGCATTTGAGATTTGAAAGCATTCATCCTTTCATTGACGGAAATGGGCGAACTGGTCGCCTGCTCCTCAACTTTGAGCTTATGAAGTGCGGACTGCTGCCTGTCAATATCAAATTCACAGACCGCATAAAATATTACGATAGCTTTGACGATTGCCGCAGAAACAACAGTGTTGAAGCTCTTGCTTCACTGGTCGCTGATTATGAAATTCAGGAACTCGAAAAATATATTTCAATTATTGAAAGTGAATAAATTAAAAGGAGCAGGAAAACCTGCTCCGTTTTTCTTGCAAAATTCCACTTTAGGAATATTTTATATTCAGAGTGCATCTGTGTTGGATATGCAATATTTATTTTTCATTGTTGAACAGTAGGTTGGGCTTATATGTTCCTTAGCTCCCAAGCGATCCGACTTGTATGCCTTTATCGCTTCGAGAACTATATAATTTCTATTTTTTCCAGAAGTTCTTTTCGTTCTCTCCAGTCGGGAAGCATTATCTGTAATAATGAATAAAACTGTTTTGAATGATTTGGATGGATAAAATGACAGAATTCATGGCAGACAACATATTCAATACAGTTTCTTGGCGCTTCTATCAGACACTTATTCAGTGTAATCACTGCCTTGTACGGGTGACAGCTTCCCCAGCGGGATGTCATGTTTCGTAATTTTAGCTGTGGGAATTCTACATTATACGGAATGAATTTCTTATGTACTTCTTTCATTATCTCTGTAAAAGTTGTTTCGCACTGCTCATTAAGCCATGCATTCAGCAAATTCTTTTTGTGATTGTAATAGTCAGGACGCTTTACATGGAGATACACGTATACTCCGTCGCAGCTGACATATTCCTGAGAGTCTTTAACTACGTTGATACGCATATTTTTGCCAAGAAATGTTACATTTTCTCCGCTTGCATACTGCATTTCCGATTTTTGAACATCATTCCGATTAAAATGATCGAGTGCATTCTGAATATAATTGCATTTGCTTATAACAAAAGTATCAACAATTTCTTTAGGTATATTTCGTGGAGCTGAAACGTATATATATCCGTTATGTTTTATTCTGAGATTTATATTCTTTACTTTTTTAAGCTCAAAGGTATATACTATTTCTCCGCAGACGGTCTGAACTTTTCTTGTTTCTGTTAATACCGCTTTCATCAGAACCTCCTGAGCGCAATAGTTTTTACATTATCAATTATCTTATCAATTGTTTCAAAACTTAAACTCCAGCCGTTATTGTCGCAGTAATCATAAAGCAAATTATCAAGGGCATGGGAAATTTTTTTGTGAATGTCAATATTTGAGGTCCAGTCTATTTTACTGAATCCCCTGATAATATCTGTTATATCAGCAGACAGATCGGCAACTGTATCCCTGTTCTCAGATAGTGGGATTATTTCATCAAGTATAGTTGAAATCACACCATAGAAAGCCTGTGCATGAACGTTATTTTTAATTCTGTCAGGATACGTAAGTTCAGTTTTTCCGCTTCGATACTCTTCCATTATCTTTGTAATTTTAGCAAGATATTCAGCCTCGCTTATCACTTGTTTTTTATACAGCTCCAGTGTCTCTTTGATCTTCTTTGAAAAATTATCATAATAAGCAGGGTTTTCATCGTATTTTTCAGATATGCTCTTGGTCATTCTTGAACGTATAGCGTCCGCCTTTGCTCTTGCAGAACCAAGTTCATTAAGCTGTTTTTCAAGTCCTTCGGAATCAAGAATATCAACAGGCGCTGCAATTATTTTAAGTCCTGTGACGGAAAGATTCTGGTCAAGAAGATTCTGCATTATCGGTTCATATTCCTTATTATCAATAGCGTCTGCATAGCGAAGCTTCACAGACTTTCTGATTTTGGAGAACATAATGAACTCCGACTTATATCTGCTTATTTCATCGCATGGAACAGCTTCATAAGCTTTTTCTGAGTTTATAACAATAGCGAGCGCCTTTCCGAATTTGCAAAGACGATCGTAAAAATCCTTACGAAGTTCCTCGTCCTCAAGCTTGTCCTCGTATTCATTGGTATCGCTTTTGTTCCTGACGCCTATGAAAAGGTCGCAAAGCTGAGAATATGCTTCACGAAGTTCACTGACTACGCTCATAACATCAACTATTGCACCGGATAAATCTGCTCCATCATAGTTTTCAAGACCTGCCCCGCTGTACATATTCATAGCAGTATCAAGCTTCTGGATCAGTCCACGATAGTCTACGATAAGTCCATAATCTTTGCCTTTGTAAAGTCTGTTTGTACGTGCAATAGCTTGTAAAAGCCCATGTTCTTTCAGCTCTTTATCAATGTAAAGAACCTGACATACTGGTGCATCAAAGCCTGTAAGAAGCTTACTGCAAACGATAAGTATATCTATCTCGCCGTCACAGAATTTATTCTTTATCGTTTCTTCATAGGCAGCGGCATCACCGTATTGTTTCATCATTTTGTTCCAGAACGCTATGACCTTGTTATCGGTTTCAGACAGCACATCGTCTTCTCCTTCACGCATATCGGGAGATGAAATTACTACTGCGCAATTGAGCGTTCCAAGCTGCTCGAACGCTTCAAGATAGCGGACAGCGTCACGTTTGAAATTAGTCGCAAGCATAGCTTTCATGCCTGTATTTTTTATACTGTCTGTGAAATGCTCCTCAATATCAAGAGCAATCCTGCGTATTCTTGCATCAGTTGAGGTAAGTCGTTTGACGCTGCTCCATTTATGTTTGAGATCCTCACGCTCACGTTCGTTAAGTCTGCGTGTCGTCTTATCAAACCACAGATCAATATTTTCTTCATCGACCTTCTGATCAACAAATCTGCCCTCATAGATAAGCGGAACTATCGCCTTATCGTTAACAGCGTCCTTGATAGTATATTTATGGATGTAATCCCCTCCACCGAAACGTCCTACGGTGGACTTTTCCTTTTTCATAAGCGGAGTTCCTGTAAATCCGATGTAACAGCCGCAAGGGAAAACAGTTCTCATTTTGGCGGCAAGAGAGCCATAGTTACTGCGGTGACTTTCATCTACAAGAACAAAGATATTCCTGTCATTAATTTTTATCTTCTGATTTTCAGCTGTATTGAACTTGTTTATGATAGTTGTCACGACATCAGCCTTACCACTCCGGATAAGCTCTACAAGATGTTTTCCGCTTGCAGCTTTTGCAGGTGACAGCCGAGTGTGAGCAAAGGTCTTGGCGATCTGATTATCAAGGTCTTTTCTGTCGGTAACAATGATAACTTTCGGATGACAGATTGTCAGCTCCATAAGAATATATTTTGCAAGCATGACCATTGTCAGAGACTTTCCGCTGCCCTGAGTATGCCATATAACACCGCTTTGACGGTTTCCGTATTCATCATTGTTATTGATCGTTTTTATTATATTACGGATAGCAAAAAACTGCTGATGACGGCATATCTTCTTTATATTTGCGTCAAATATGATAAAATACTTTGTAAGATCCATAAGCCGCTGAGGAGCAAAAAGCGATACAATATCCCTGTCCTGCACAGTTATACTGCGGTCAGTGATATACTTTGAAAGCAAAGCGTCATGCCAATCGGTATCTTCTTCGTGCCATACGTTCCAGTACGTCTTAGCCGTGCCTGTTGTGGCATATTTTACGCTGTTCTTATTAGTAGCAGCAACTATCTGTGCGAACTTGAAAAGCTGCGGAGTGTAATCCTGCTTCTGATTGCGGATAGTCTGTTCAACAGCCTGTTCTACGGAAACGGTCGAAGTTTTACACTCTATCACGGCAAATGGTATGCCATTGACGAAAAGGACGATATCAGGTCGGGTATCGTGCTGACGGTCTGCACTATGGACTTTAAATTCTTCTGTTACATGAAAAACATTTTGAGTTATGTCTCCCCATTCTATGTATTTCATATTGAAGTTCATCGTTCTGCCGTCGGGGAGCGTTTCGGGATAACTTCTGCCAAGCATAATATCGTTGTAGATTTTTTCGCTGGACACAACAAGATTATCCGCAAGAGGTTCGTCGATCTCATCAATGGCTCTTTCAATGTTTTCAGCAGAGAATTTATATTCATTTCCTCTGAAAGAATAGCTGTTGAGGCGGTTGAGCTGACTGCGGAGAACGTCTTTCAGTATAACATTGTAAAGTCCGTCTCGCTGTGCATCGCATTCTTCGGGGGAGATATAGATGTAACCCATTTTTCGCAATAATTCAAGGGCAGGATTCTTGCTTATGTTATCTTCGAGGTATGCGTTGTTTTTCATGTAATCACCCTAACCTTTCCTGTAAGCAATAATTGCATAAGCGCTTTTTTCTTTTGTTTTTCTTTATCAAGTTTATGCTGATGAAGAGTTATGAGACGGTCGAGGGTGCGGAAGTAGGAGCCGATTTGTTGTTGTTCTTCTTCATTAGGAACGAGAACGATTTGCATATCTAAATCGTTTTTATTCAAGTTGCCAATCGAACCATTACCACCGGAAACATATAAACTTATAAATTGACTATACCAACACGAACTCATTGAAGCGTTAAGGAAGTCAGGATTTTTGCTTGATGCAACAATCATAAAACCACCGTGTATAGTAGGATTTTGAAGTAAATCTCTTATTATTGTGTGTTTTCCAACCAATCTTGTAGAACCATTTGCTGATGTTATAAGAATATCGCCGTCATTTACATAAGGTATATTCACAGCACTTTCCTCAACAAAAACATCATCATTCCCAAAGACAAAAGTATCTTCGTTAATGTTTGAAGAACGCAAAACACGCACTCCTCTTTCTGATATGTTGCTCGGTTTATATGTTAATCCTCTGCGAGAGTCCGCTATTTCAGAAAACTTCCTCTTTTCCCAAGGTTCAGTAAACCCTTTAAATCTAAGCTCAGGGGATTTAGCGCCTTTTTTCGGAAACATCTTTTGCAGATAGCCTTTTTTCAGCGTTTTCAGCTGTTCGATTTTGCGTTCCTGTAATTCTATCAGCTTGTCCTGCGTGGAGAGGATTTCGGCTATTTTTTGCTGTTCGGGGAGGGGAGGGCAGAAAATTTCTAAGTTTAAAAAATCTGTCTTATTTAACACTCTATTTCTTCCAGCACCGCCTGGGGATATTAATTCTAACCTTTGTCTGAACATATCCTGACAAAAAACGTATTTATAATAAGCAGGAGAATTGTTGTCAAATACATATGTTGGAAATCTATGAGACACTAATTTTCCATCATCATTCTCATCAGCTAAAGCAATAGCGTGCTCCCAAGCAAACGTTATATTTAATATTAAGTCATCTTTTTTTACAACATATAATATATCCATATTAACTTCTACTGGATTTTCAACTAATTCATGAAATGTTCCTTTAGCATGACTTCTTATACCAACTCTGATATATGGTTCGTTTGGCTTATTAACTGCTCTTTGTTCATTGTGCATTATCTCTGAAAGTTTTTTAATCTCCCACTCCACAGGCACAATGCCGACTTTCGTTTTTTTGTAGCCTTCGGGGATAATACCTTTATTTATGTTTTCGATTATTTTTACGATGTTTGGGTTCATTTTTGTACCTCTTTTCAAAACATTCTTCTCGTTTCTTTATGTATTGATAAACAATTTCTCTATGATAGTTATTAACCTCATCAGTATACGAACGTAAAGATAATATTTTTTTATATGACCAGATTAACATTAAAAAAAACACAAAAAAGATAACACCCAAAAACAGAATCATAGCTATAAAATAACATACAAATTCTTTTGTGCTTTCTCCATTATAGGGAATGATTGTCTGTATAAATTCTCCTAAATAATTTGTAGCAAATCCTGAAAAAATACCTATGGCTAATTCGCTTAAGATATTTGGATTGTAAATTTTAGTATAAATTTCAACTAATGTATTATCTGTTAATTGATGAAGATGCTTGTCATAATACTCTTTTATGGCTCTTTTTCGCAGAAATACCTTTTCAATTTGACTATCATCTTTTTCAATTGGTATTTTTTTAATTATTTCTTTGATGTCTTTTTTTACTTTATTTCTTGTATACTTGTTTTGTTGTTTTTTAGTCATATTTATACTCCTAATTCTTTTAAATACTCGTCCATTTTCGCCTGTACCTCTGCAATTTCCTTTTCAGTAGCGGCTATATCAGCCTTAACAGCGTCGAGGTCAACAGGTTCTTCCTCCTCAAAAGTGTCCACATACCGAGGAATATTGAGGTTGTAGTCATTTTCTGCGATTTCTTTTTTCTCAGCCTTATAGCTGTATTTTTCAACATTTTCACGAACCTTATATGTTTCAACAATTCGGGAAATATCACAGTCACGGAGCAAATTCTGATTTTTACCCTTTTCGTAATTGCCCTCGCCGCTTGCGTCAATGAAAAAAACATCGCTCCTGCCCCTATTTTTCTTGAAAACGAGTATGCAAGCAGGTATTCCCGTACCATAGAAAAGATTTGCAGGCAGACCGATTACAGCGTCCAACAGGTTGAGCTCGATTATCTGCCTGCGGATTTTGCCCTCACTTGCGCCTCTGAAAAGAACGCCGTGCGGTAGTACAACTGCCATACGTCCTCCGTCCTCGTCAAGACAGTGGAGCATATGCAAAACAAAAGCGTAGTCACCCTTTGAAGCTGGGGGAACTCCCCATGAGAAGCGGTTGAACGGATCAAGTGAAGCAGACATTTTCTCCTTTTTCTTTTCCTCAGTATTGAGTTCCGAAAGAAAACCGCTGTCCCATTTATCCAGCGAAAACGGAGGATTTGCCACGATGCACTGAAACTTCATGAGCTTGTCGTCTTTAATATTCTGCGGATTTGCAAGCGTATCACCCTGCCATATTTTAGCGTCATCAACATTGTGCAGGAACATATTCATGATACACAACGACCATGTCTGATTGTTGACTTCCTGACCGTAGACAGCAACCTTATGTGAAGGTACTTTGTTATATGCTTTCAACAACAAGCCGCCGCTTCCGCAGGTGGGGTCATAGATACGTTCGTTTTCTTTAGGAGCAACCAGTTCTGCCACAAGTTTTGATACATTGCTTGGGGTGAAAAATTCTCCGCCTTTCTTGCCTGCGTCCGAAGCAAAATTAGCAATCATATATTCGTATGCATCACCAATAATATCTGCACTGTCAAGCTGAGAGGGACTTAGATCGAGTCCGTTAAAGTCCTCCAGCAAATTGCGGAGTATAGCGTTTTTATCTTTGGTTTCACCGAAATCAACAGTTGAATTAAAATCAATAGCACGGAAAACGTTGCGGAGCTTCTCACTGTTGTTATTTTCGATCTCGGAAAGTGCAACGTTTATCTTCTGACCGATTTCATTATCCGCACGATTATCGTACAGATAATCGAAAGTCGATGTTTCTGTCAAAGTAAAGCGCTCATTACGCATAGCACGTTCTACACGTCTTTTATCGCCTTTGTATTCGTCAATATACTTGGCTTTTCTTTCGTTATAAACGTCATTCAGATACTTAACAAAAAGCATTGCAAGAATATAGTCCTTGTAACGGGAGCTGTCTATTTTATTTCTGAAGCTGTCACAGGCGCTCCAAAGCACCTTTTCAATATCATTTTTTGAAGTCATTGTTATTTACCTCACATTCTGTTTACTTTATTTATAAGTGATTTATAGTATATTTCTTTCTGTTTGATAAGTTTTTCAAGCAATTGTATTTCATGCCGGGAAATATCATATAGCTCAACAACCTGTTTCTGACGTTCAAGAGTTGGTAATCTAATTTCGGTTTCCGCAATTGTTCTCGGTTTGATTTGTTTTAAAGTTCCTGTACAGCTCATACGGAAGGCTTTTTTAATACGTTCCTTATTCAGATACCAGTCGATGTATTTTGGAAGCACCTTTGTTTCATCTGTGCGGATAATTACAAAGTGAGATGGTATGACAAGTCCTGCATATTCTTCTTTAATATACAAAGCGGTGTAAGGTTCAGAGGTCTTAACAATAACATCTCCGACTTGTGTAAGATAATTTTCTGCCAGCTTCTCTGAAGCATAAAATTTTACAGTATCTTTAAAGTTAATGACACCATTATCAGAAACAGATTTAAGATTTAACTGACGATATTCGTATCCTGAGCCGAATTCTTTAGATTCTTTACGAGAGATAACAAGCCCCGTCCTGACAGAAGCCAATTTGTTTAGTTTCATAAATCCTCCGAATAAAATTTGTTTTGGGTAAAATGTAACTTTATTTATATAGTATAACATACCAAATTGGAAATGTCAATATTTTCGGCGCAATGTAACGTGCAGCGTTATTTATAAAATCCTGAATAATTATTACTGATTTATGACTGTAGTCAAAAATCTGTTTGATTTCTTTTTTCATAAGGAAAACAAATGGCATACATACTGCATCATAATTATGAGATAGCAATTATAGTTATGATGATTATAGCTATGAACTGACTTGGAAATGTGTTCATACTAAGTCACTTGTTTTCCACTTATTGTGATTAAAAATAACTGAAAATTACTATAGGCAACACCGCACAATCTTTGTGTGGTGTTGCCTATAAATCCATTGAAGTGCGATAGGTCACAAACGGCTGTTTTCGACGTTCTTCGCAATTTACCACAAATCGCAAAAACTTGTTCGGTCAATATAACATTATTGTTTCTAAATTTTATTATAAATTTATAATAAAAACCGCTCAAACAATAAGTTTAAGCGGTTTTTCATTGGAGCTACTGACCCGATTCGAACGGGCGACCATGAGTTGTATTTAAAGAGACGTCATATCTCCTTTATTTTACATTAAATTAATTATAGCATTTTTACAGTTATCCGTCAAGTCTGCCGATAAACCGGTAAAAAATCTCAATCTGCTGATAGGTGCTGCCGTCCTCGGATTTCTCCTTGTGGTGAACTACTATCTTGTCAATAAGCTCGTTAAGAATCGCAGCGTCCAACTTATCAATTATCGTGTACTTGCGTATTACATTTATGAACTTGTCCGCCGCATCGGACTTCTCTTTCAGCTTTTCAATCCTTAATTTCAACTCCGGCAGATTCTTGCGGATCTCTTCCTGTTCCTTTTCGTACTCCAGTGACATACTTTCAAAACGGCTCTCGCTAATCTTTCCCAGTACGCTGTCCTCGTAGAGCTTGCTGATGATCTTGTCAAGCTCTACGCAGCGTTTCTGTTTCTTCTCGTACTCCTTTTGAAGTCCGGCGGCTTCACGTTCGGTGGACGACTGATATTTGCTGTCGAGAAAACGCTTGAAGCCTTTTTCGTTACGGCGATGCTCGAACAGTATACGTTGAACGTCTATCAGCACAAGATTGTATATCATATTGTAAGTGATGTAGTGGGAGGCACAGTATTCCTTGCCGTGTGTTTTGTACATCCAGCAGGAATATGTACCATGATACGTTCCGTCACTGCGTTTCTTCTGTGAGTAGGTGAGTGCATGACCGCAGTCTGCACAGTAGAGCAGTCCGGCGAACATCTGAACCTCTCCAGTTTTGGCAGGACGATGCTTGGAATTAAGTATCTTCTGCACAGTATCCCACAACTCCTGACTGATAACAGGCTCATGGCAGTCATCAACAATTATCCAGTCCTCTCTCGGATTCTTAACAACGCTTTTGCTTTTCATAGACTTGCATCGCTGCTTACCGTACACAAGCTTTCCGAGGTAAACCTCGTTGTTGAGAATCACACGGATAGAGGTAACGTGCCAGTCAAATTCCTTTCGCCAGTAGTCGGACTTGAAGTAATCGGGATTGTGTAAATTGAAGTATGCTATCGGAGTAAGGACTTTCTCTGCCCGAAATTTTTTTGCCATTTTATTGTAACCTACGTCCTCTGCCGCCAGCCTGAATATCCTGCGGACAACCTCTGCGGCAGGCTCGTCAATTATCAGATGATGTCGGTCGTTCGGGTCAAGCTTGTAGCCGAACGGCGGCTTTGAACCAATATACTGACCTGCACGAGCTTTAGCTTTCTTAGCGGCTTTGGTCTTTTTAGAAACGTCACGGGCGTACAGCTCGTTGATAACATTCTTCATTGGGAACATCAGATCATCACTGTTTACCAGTGAATCATAGTTGTCATCAGCGGCTATAAATCGTACTCCGCTTTCCTTGAATTCCTCAACATATGCTCCCACCTCGATATAATTTCTTCCGAATCGGGACAGGTCTTTCACGATAACAAGGTTGATTTTGCCGTTGTTGACGTCGTTATACATCTGCTGAAACGATGGCCTGTTGAAATTAGTTCCTGACGAACCGTCGTCACAATAATAAGTGTAATCTTTGATTGCGTGATCCTTGCAGTACTGCTCAAGCATAATTTTCTGCGTTTCGATGCTTACGCTTCCGCTTCCGCCATAGTTTCCATCGTCAACCGAAAGTCTGCAATAGAGCGCTGCGCTGTAATGCTGCTGTTTATCCATATTTCTGCTCCTTTCTCAGCAGCCGGACACGCATAGCCTTACGAGCCAATTATACCACATTCGGCTCTGTAATTCCAGCATAATCCGATTGCTGTTCTAAAATTTGTATGAATCAATAAATGGGACTCTTGATTTTTGTTAGAGCCTGTTTAGTATCTCCCCGTGTGCGGATTTTCGAGCATAATTTTGACGAGTGCAAGGAGAAAAAGCGAAAGCATACTGTCGTATGGTGAGCTTTTTCAACGCAGCAATCGGCAAAATTTGCCGAAAAGACGTGCACGGGGAGATACTAAACAGGCTCTTAAATACGGACTATAGATTCAGCAGCATTATTTCTTCCCCAGACATATCAATATTATCTTCAAATAATTTACAAGTTTCCTCGTTGATACGCTGGATCTCCAGTTCATATTCGTCTACGACTTCTTCAACATCTTCTCCCGATTCGAGCCTGCGGAGCATAAGCTCTCCGAGACTTTTCTCTGCTTTTGTCTTACCCTCAAATGCAGACCACACTCTGTAGGTCACTCCGTCAATATAATGGTCGTGGTATTCCGCTGCCTGAATCTCGGGGTTATCCATGCACAACGGTTTTGCCAGTAAATTTGTGTCTTTCTTTATAATTTTTACATCTTTTAAAATATTATCACACTCCTATCAATACGTCCTGTGTTTTATTCGTCTGATACATTTTCTATACCTCCTGTTATTTTATTTCAAGAGATTCAGAGAGGACGAGCTGGCCTCTCTGTAGTCTCTAATGGTCGTTTTACTTGATATTTTTACTTTCACCGAACAGCACATCGAGAATCATTTCTGCTCCATGACGGAAGCCTTGCATATAATTCTCAGCAGCAACGATCTCAGACATATGACCTTGAAGGTCGATAAGTTCATTGAATTTTTTCATCTCGTCCTCAGAAAAATTCTCAGTAAATGCTTCGTGAAGCTTTTGCCACTCCTTTCGCATTCGATCATACTCGCTGTCCTTTTTCACACATCGCTCGGACGGTCGTATATCGCCATAGTAAAAATCCTCCAATATTTTCATGTGGTCACCTCCTTGTCAGCCTACAAGGATACCACACTTTTCTGTGGAAGTCTATTCACCAACGGCAATAAATTTTTGCAGTTGATACTGTGCAAAACTGACTACAAGCTATTGACTTCTTTATCTGCTCTTGCGATCAGATCATCAAGATTAATCTTTCCTCTTGCCCTGCGAACGTTGTTTACAGCATTACGCCTTATCTCCTTGAGCTGATTTTTATTAAGCTCGAACGTTGCCTCAAGAATTTCAATAAGGACTTCAAGCTCTACAGCATATCTGAACATACCTTTTGACAACTTTGAAATTATTCTGTCGTTCTCAGCGGCAATACACTCAGCAAGCTTCGGTACAAGTACCTCCGACTTCTTAGAAATATTTCTTGCTGCAAGGAAAAATTTCAACGCCGCTTCGATAAGCTCCGAACGATTTGTGTATACGCTGTCATCAAGATACCTATCACATTCAGCAAGCAGATCCTTGCTAATACTGATTCCTGTTCTGATTTTTTCCTCTGCCATTATCCGTCACTCCTTTGATATTTGATAGCGCTCTCGAAGTCAATTATTCCATTTATGCTGCGTACCTCGTTAGTACACATCGCTCTGAGTTTGGTAAGAACTTCTTCATCTATATCACTTTCGGCTGCATGAAGGTGAGTCAACGCACCAACCTCTACAGCGATTTTGAATAACAGTCGGCATATACGCTGCTCAGAACCCTTCAGCTCTGAATTCATAATTGACACGAGAACTCTCGACATATACTCAGTAGCGAGTGCGGAATTGCTGTCGAGATAGCCTGTATAGAACTTCACGGCTTTCTCAATATATTCACTCTGAGATTTGCAATTGTCTTCGGTCATGTGTGTATCAATCAGCTTTTTCGTTTCGGGATAAAGCCAGACCGCCTGTCTCTCTTTTTTACTCATATTTCGTCCTCCTTTTTCGTTAACATGGTTTGAACCGTAATTTTTGCCTATTTCAAGCAAAATTTCCTTGAATGGTAGCTGTAAGTGTAACACCTCCTTTTTTCACAGCCACCTGATATAATGAACAACACCTGCGTGAAATACCCTAATATGCGGTCGGCTTTGCCGTCCGCTGTGAACGCGCGGTCACCGCGCTTTAACCTGCTATACATTACTTGGAGTTCCTGAGCCTCCCTCATAAGATGAATTTGTGCAATATGTCAGGTAGTTTCTTTTCATCAACATTTCTCAGATTTTATTGATTTGCTCACAAACGCTCCACGTTGCCCTGTGTGCCGTTTTTGTGTCCTCTTCTGATACTTTCCCGACTTAAAATCTGAGGGCAAATTCGGGCGGTATTCGCCCTGATTTATGCGTGACGGTAACATCGAACCGTGACAGCAAAAAATGATTCCTGATTTCTACTGACACGCCCTGCATTCAACGCTATATAGACGTTTGTGACACTTCCACAAGCTGTTTTGTGACAGTAACTCCGCTGCCGTTTTTACCGTCACTACCGTCACGCTCCGCACGATAATCAAGACATATTATTCTACCCGAATGAGTACGCTTATGTTTAAAATCAATTCCATATTTACTCATTTCGTAACCGTTCTGAACAAGGTCACGGGTTACTCGGTTTGCGAAGAATTCTTCATCAGTAACTGATTTCAATTGCTCAACTAATTCTGTAGCCGTACCCTCGAAATGACTCCTCACTTTTATGAACAGGTAAACAGCAGAGAGAAAAATGTTGTCCTTGTTTTTTGGAGCAGTCGGTTCGTCAGTGACGTTCCATTTTTTCAACTTGCTGTCGAACAGCAAATTGATTTCAGCATTTTCAATGTCACGTCCGACACAGTGCAGCTTTGCTTTTCGACTGCCCCGTTTGGTTTCTACAAGAACCATACTTCCATCAACACAACCGCTTAATCCTGTCGAACCCGAAATCATATTAAACGGATCGCTATCGG
>ULRD01054115.1_pt1 | contig 22287 bp, 17 predicted proteins | sample 1955181 | NCBI WGS metagenome assembly ULRD01 (sample SAMEA4835675, study PRJEB28245) | human gut metagenome | biome: gut microbiome; material: fecal sample | place: Denmark | collected 2008
CTCCTTGGAGATGATGGCGATGCCGCGGCGGGAGTCGCCCTGGATGGCGGTGTCGAACATGAGCGTCTCACTCCAGCCGGTGATGGCGGTCAGGGGCGTGCGCAGCTCGTGCGAGATCGACGAGATGAACTCCGACTGCATTTTTTCGCTGCGGCTGATCTCCTGTGACAGCTCGTTGATCGCGGTCGCAAGGCGGCCAAGCTCATCGTCGCGCTGCACCGGCAGCTCCGTGCCGTAGCGCCCGCCGGCGATCGTGCGCGTGACCTCCGTGATCTGCTCGACCGGGCGCGACACGTGCCGGCGAAACCACAGCGCGCAGACCACGGCGCCGGCGGCTGCCGCGAGGATGCCGAGTATGATGCCCAACGCCGTGCTGACGCGCCCGGCGCTCAGACCGATGGCCGCGCCAATGGCGACGCACAGCGCCGCGTGCACACATTGGCCCATGGCCATGCGCGAAAACAGGCCGCGGAAGGTGTTTTCCTGTTTGGGTTCACCTGCGGGGGTGGGGGTGACGTCCTGCATGGCCTCAGTAGCCCCACTTATAGCCGTAGCCCCAGACGGTGGTGATGTATTCCGGTTCGGTCGCGTCGTCCTCGATCTTGATGCGCAGGCGGCGGATGTTCACGTCGACGATCTTGACCTCGCCGTTGTAGTCCGCGCCCCAGACGGCGTGCAGAATGTCCTCGCGCGAGAGCGCGCGGCCGGGGTTTTCCATGAACAGCTTCATGATGGCAAACTCCGTCTGCGTCAGGCGGATGTGCTCGCTGTTTTTGTCGAGCGTGCGCGAGCGCAGGTGCAGCACGAACGGCCCGCTCGAGAGCACGTCCTCGGTGTTCTCGCTGCCGCCGATGCGGCGGTAGAGCGCGTCCACGCGCGCAAGCAGCTCGGCAGGGGAGAAAGGCTTGGTGACATAGTCGTCCGCGCCGGTCATGAGGCCGGTGATCTTGTCCATCTCCTGGCTCTTGGCGCTGAGCATGAGGATGCCCATCTTCGAGCCGGTCGCGCGGATGCGGCGGCAGACCTCAAAGCCGTCGATATCCGGCAGCATCACGTCGAGCAGCGCAACGAGCGTTTCCGGATTCTGCTTGAGCTTTTCGAGCGCTTCCTCGCCTGTGGCCGCCTCAATGGGCTCGTAACCGGACCGGCGCAGGTTGATGATGACGAAGCTGCGGATGCTGGGCTCGTCCTCAAGTACGAGAATTTTCTTCATGTGATCCGTATTCCTTTCCAAAGGCGGTGTGTGGACGCCTTTGCGGTTTGTGGCGTCTGCTTTCCGGGAAAGCAGGAGGTTTGCAGAAATATTCATTTCAGTATATCACACAATTTACAATAGTGGTAGCAAAAAATTACGAATCGTGTTATTCTGTGACACAGGAAATGAGGTGGGCCATATGGAGCTTTTCTGGACGCAGATCACGGACGCGCAGCCGGCGCGCCCTGCGCGCACGAAGGCGCACGGGAGCGCATGGGGCGTGTCGCTGCTGGCGTATGCGGTGCGCGCGGTCTGGGGCATCGACCTGCCGGAGACGGCGGAGCTGCCGGGCGGCAAGCCGTATTTTCCGGCGTGCCCGCAGCTGCATTTTTCCGTCAGCCACACGCGCACGGCGGCGCTCGTGGCGGTGTCGGCCGCGCCGGTCGGCGCGGATGTGGAGCAGGTGCGCCCGCTGCACCCGGCCATGGCGCGGCGGCTCGCGCAGGCGGACTGCGGCGACCTGCAGCCGTTTGAGCTCTGGACGCTGCGCGAGAGCTGGTTCAAGCTCACGGGCGCGGGCGACCTGCGCACGATCCCGTTCCGGCGTGCAGACGGGGTGCTCGTCCCGCCGGAGGCGGGGGCGCTCTGCCGCGTGTATGATGCCATTCCCGGCTGCGCGGCCGCCGCGTGCTCGCTTGCCGAGCAGCCGCCGGAGCGACTGCGGTTTGTGCCGCCGCGCGAGATTTGCACTTGAAATATGCGCCCGGCTGTTGTATAATCAAACAGCCGAATTTGCCGGTGTGATGGAATTGGTAGACGTGCTTGACTCAAAATCAAGTGCCGCAAGGCGTGCCGGTTCGAGTCCGGCCACCGGCACCACGGCGTCGGAGCAAAGTCCGCTCCGTTCAAAATCCGGCAGCTCAAAATGAGCTGCCGGATTTTTCGTCTGCGCTCCCTTGCTCCTCCTTTTCAACTGCGACCCGCTGCGCTGGGCTCGCAGTTTGGCTGTTTTTAGCATATTCTCGATCTGGAATTCCTAATTTTATTAAGATTCAGGGGAAATGTGATTTATTTATTGAATAAATGCCAGCGCGTGATATAATCAGATGGCAACTTGTGTCATATTGCGAGCAGTTCGCGAAAGAAACAGGGGCGATTATGATGAATACCCCATTTCTCAAAAGAGGAGAGAGCATTATGCATGGAGTGAGGAAAAAAATACGCATCCCGCGAAAGATTGCGATCCTCTGCGCTTTGGCGCTGTTGATTGCTGCAGCGGCCGGTATATTTCTACATGTGATGCAGCGACCCAAGCAGCAGACGGTCGATGCGGCATCCTACTTGAAGAGCATTATACTCAAGAGCGACCTTTCGACTCGCTCGGCTGTCTATAACGGCATTGCAGAAGTACATAATCCGGAATCTCCGGATAAGATTGATTACTATGTCTCTTATAAAGCAAATGTCAAGACTGGGATCAATTTTGAAAAGCTGAAGGTCGAGGTGGAGGACACCGATGTGGTGAAAACTGTTTATATCACGCTCCCGCCGGCCTATATCACTGGCGTCGAGGTGGACGCGGGGTCGCTAGATTATATCTTCGTAAATAAAAAGGCCAATAATCCGGATACACTACAGACGGCCTATGCGGCCTGCGAGGCAGATGTAAAGGCGGAAGTTGCGGAGGATGCACAGCTTCTGGAACTGGCGCAGACAAACGCGGAGGAAGTGGTCAGAGCGCTGACAGAGCCGTTTTTTATGCAGCACGGCAGCGAATATAATCTGGTCGTGAACCATGAGGGAGAGAGCTGATATGATGAAAAAGATCCTTTCAGTTTGCGCTGCGGTGCTGATGCTCCTGCCTTTGGCGGCGTGCAGAAAGCAGACGCCGAGCCAGGACCAGGTGCGAGCGATTTGTGAGCTGTCTGTGATGGACTGCTATTATCACAATGTTGCAAAGTTCAATAAGGAAAAAGTACAGGGTATTTTGTGGTGGCAGAAAGACAGACGATTTTGGATTGAGTATGACGGCATTGTGAAGTTGGGGATCGACGCTTCGCAAGTGCAGATAGAGGGCGAGGGAGATCATTATACGGTCACGATTCCGGCGGCTAAGGTTTTGAGTTGTACCGTGGATTCGGACTCGCTGGGTCAGTATATTATCGATGGCAGCTCTGCTCCCGTACGTGTGGAGGATATGACTGCCGCAATGCAGCAGGCGCAGCAGAATATGGCGGAGACAGCGGCGAATGACCCGACACTGATGCGGGAGGCACAGCAGCGCGCAAAGTCGCTGGTTGAGAACTATTTTACCACACTCGGAGACGCGACCGGGAGAAACTATACGATTCAGTGGGTTCTTCAGGACGGCGGTGAAAATGCCGCAGACGCCGCGCAGGACACGCCGGTGCCGTAAACGGATGCGGCGAGTGCCGAGGGAAAATGAAATCATTTGTTTTGCCGCTCTATGGGATGCCTTTTGGCGCTGCATAGAGCGGCCTTTTCTTTTTCCTGCCGGTCGTGTATAATGAGGGCAAATCATGTCCGTATGGTGTGCTTGGAGGCCGTCTTATGTGCGCAGAACGGTAAATAAGTGAGGAGACGTCCATCCTGAGAATTTATAAGTGCGACGCGGACGAATGAAAGGGAAGCACAAGATGAAGCAAACGATTCGGAAATGTCTGCATTGGATCGCGAGCGACGCCAGACAAACCATAGCGGACGTGAAGTATGCTTTCCGGCGGCGCAGCAAACGCGTGCTTTTGGCGGTGCAGATGGCGGCGTGGGTTGTGATTCTGGTCGAGTCTGTGATTATGAGCATCTGTACTGATTTTTCGTGGCTTGTCGCGATTCTTGTTTTCCAGTACTGTATATTGATTATCATTGATTCTAAGCACTTACTTAGCATTGTGCAATGCATCACAGAGTGGGGACTCGCTGTCGTTTTTACGATAATGGTTTTTGTACGACAAATGGCGCTATAGCGGAATTCACAATCAAATCAATATCAAGAGAGCCGGCAGCAAATAAATGCTGCCGGATTTTTCCACGGCAGTATCAGGCACATAAAAGACACAGACTGGACACAGGAACTTTTCAGATTCTTCAACATTCGCCCCGGCGCGGCGGATATACTGGACAGCGAACGAATGAGGGAGGTTTTGCATCATGTGTACCGCAGCGACATACTGCAACGGCGATTTTTATTTCGGCCGCAATCTGGACTACGAATTTTCCTACGGCGAGCACGTGACGATCATGCCGCGCAACTATCCCATCCGCCTGCACAGCGGCGCGCTCGACCGGCACCATGCCATGATCGGCATGGCACATATTCAGGATGACTATCCGCTTTATTATGACGCGGTCAACGAAAAAGGGCTGTGCATAGCGGGGCTGAACTTTGTGGGCAACGCGGTCTACCCGCCCGTCACGCAGGGCGTGGCCTCGGTGCCGCAGTACGCGCTCATCCCGTGGCTGCTCGGCACGTGCGCCACGGTCGCCGAGGCACGCAATGCGCTCGCGCGCGTGGTTGTGGACAACACACCGTTTGCGCCCGAGCTGCCGTGCGCGCAGCTGCACTGGCTCGTCGCCGACCGCAGCGGCTGCATCGTGGTCGAGGCCACGGCGGACGGCCTGCACGTCTATGACGACCCCGCCGGGGTGCTGACGAACAACCCGCCGTTTCCGCAGCAGCTGGCCGCGCTGCGCAATTACACCCGCCTGAGCCCGAGCCAGCCGCCGGCCGATTTTGGCGGCGTGCCGGTCACGCTCGACAGCCGCGGCATGGGCGCGCTCGGTCTGCCGGGCGACCTGTCGTCGCCCTCGCGGTTCGTGCGCGCGGCGTTCGTGCGCGCCAATGCCCGCTCGGCGCAGACGGAGGACGCGAGCGTCAGCCAGTTTTTCCACATCCTCACGAGCGTGGAGCAGCAGCGCGGCTGCTGCGAGCTGGACGACGGCCAGTATGAGATCACGCTCTATTCCAGCTGCTGCAACGCGGACCGGGGCATTTATTACTACACGACCTATGATAACCGCCAGATCACCGGCGTGAAGCTCCATTCCGCCGACCTCGACAGCGCGCAGCTCACGGCGTATCCGCTCGTGGACACGCAGCAGATCCGCTGGGAAAATTAAATCCAAATGCAAGGAAAGGCCGGGGCATCCGCTGGGATGCCCCGGTTCGTGCGTTAATGTTGTTTGGCAGAGAAATTTGCGGTTTGCCAAACGCACCGCACAATTTTATGATTGTGTGGAAAGAAGGTGCGCCCCTGCCGCAGGGAGCGGACAGCGCGGTGTTCGAGCAGCGCGCGCTCCAGCGGGGTGTGCAGGTCTATGGCAGCTACCGCTTTGCCGTTGCCAGTCGCCGCGGCGGCACGCTCTACTGCACGCAGGCGGGCGACCGCATCCGCATGAGCGGCAACGCGGCCGTCTACTCCGTGGCGGACATCCGCATCGGCTGAGCGGAAAGGCCGAATCTGACCGTACAAGGCCCGGCTGCACAGATGTGCAGCCGGGCCTTGTGCTGGGGAATATGCATGAGAGATAGGGAAGAGAAGCGGTTTCTTTGTGCCGGCGCAGTGCGGGAACGGTGTGGCCTGTTCTCCCGACCGGACGCCGTCAGGATACGGCGCTGGATGAGACGCATGCTAAAAGCGTTTAAAACGGGCGTTCAAGGCACCGTATTTCCCGCACAGCGCTGGTCTGGATTCTGTGTTTACAAAAAAAGGGGTGTGTGGTAAAATAAAAAGAATTTTGTATGCCAAAGGAGACGGTTTCGTGAGACAAACACCTCTGCGGCCAGATGCACAGCGCTCCGGAAAGCGCTCGCTGTGCCTGTGTGCGGCTGCGCTGTTGGCAGCAATGGCGCTGCTGGCGCTGCTCAATTCCAAGATCACGGTTTATTCGGATGACTACTGGTACGGGACATTCTTCCAAAATGGCTTTTCCGGTTTCCTGCGGGAGATGTACCAACACTATATGCAGACCAATGGCCGCCTGTATGTGCACGCGATCATCCCGGTCGTTTTGCTGTTTGACACGAAGCTGTTTATCTTTCTCAGTCCTGTTTTGCTCGCGGCGCTGTACGCAATGGGGGCAAAGGCGCTAAATGCGGAGCTCAAGTTCAGCTCGGTACTGCTGGCGGCGGCACTCGGCATTCTCTGCACACTTGCGTGCGATGTGCGGTATCTGCGGATGAGCCTGCTGTGGATCTCTGCGTATTTCAACTACATTTTCCCCGTCTGTATGACCGCCGCCGCCGCTTTGTTTCAGCAGCGCTGGTATGCGGGGCGGCAGGGCAGGACCGGCCATGTCTTTGGCCTGATTTTTGCCGTGCTGGCCGGTGCATCCACGGAGCAGTGCGGCATTGTTTCCCTGGTTGTGGTCTGGGGCTACGCGATCCTCAACCGCATCTGGGGCGGTGTGGAGCGTAAACGCTGCTGGGGATATCCGCTCTTTGTACTGCTCGGCTTTCTGACCATTTTGTGCGCGCCCGGTTCCTGGGCCCGCGTCGACCGCGGGGTCGAGGGCGGCATCTTCAGTTGCCTGATTCCGAGTGTGTTTGTCCGGCGCTTTTACGATGCGATCATTTATGCGGTTAAATACCCCTCGGCTGTTGCCCTTCTGGCGTTGACGGACGTGACGGCGGGGCTGCTGTGCTGCCGTGACCGGCGGTTGAGCCGCTGGTTGCTGGTGGGGTTCCCACTGGCTGCGCTGCAGATACTGGCGTATGTACTGGGGTGGAGCGGTTTCGCCTGCGTGCTGTACGCAGTGAGCCTGCTGGCGTTGGCCGTGCTGTTTTTGCTGCGGCGGGAATACTGGATGACGGGCGTGATGCTGCTTGGCTCGCTTGCCTCGAACATGATGCTCATCATCACAACACTCAATTCCGAGCGCACGGCCATGATCGGCATGGTCACGCTGATCCTCGTCATGCTCGATCTGCTTCTGCGCCTGACGCAGACGCTGCGCCGGGGCTGGGCATGTGCGGTGCTGTGCCTGTTGGCAGCGGTCTGCTGTGCGGCCTATGTGCCCACGCTCAAGGGCTACACGGAGTCAAAAAAGATCGTGGACGCCAACCTTGCTTCCATTGCGCGCAGTCGGGAGACGGGCGTGGCTGAGTTCAACATCGACATTGACCCGCGCTATCGCTTCACCATGCCGTTTGAGGGCAGCTATTTCTATAACAATTTCCGAAATTACTACCATATGGATCCAGACACGAAGCTTATTTTTACGAGTGACAAGTGGAAACTCGGCTGGCTCGAAACGGCGGACGGCGATGTGTGCCAGTTCCCGACCCTGAGCGACGCCACGGGGCTGTATTTTCCGTTTGAGCAGGCGGTCGCTGCCGCGGGCGGGCAGACCATTTACTCCTGGCTGGATCACAGCTATGACGTCACGTTTGGTGATGCGCATTGGCACATCACGTCCGAGGGCAGGATCAGCCGGGTGAATGACGATGGCACATATGCGCTGCTCGGCAGTGACTTTGTGATCTTGCTGCCGTTTTCCGAGACGTATACGCTTTTGTATGCGCGCGCCGATCAGCTTGCGCAGTATTTCGGTCTCGCCTGGACCTATGACGCGGCACAGAGCCGCTACCAGGTCCGCGTCGGATAATGGCCACCACGAACCAAAACCATGCGTTTCGCGCGTGGTTTTGGTTTTTGTGATAAAATGGGCGAGCCTGCTGCTGGCGTTTCTGGCGTTTGCGCCTCCGCTTGGCAAGAAAATCTGCGTGCCGGCAGCTTGCGCGGCCGCCGGACGGCGTGCACATCAACTGCTATGCCGCGGGCGATATCGTCTCGCGCAAGACCACGACGGACGTCGGCAGGCTCAACGGCCGCTCCGGCGGCATTGCCGTGGACTATAACTGCTACTTCAACAGCGAAGCGCTTCAGAAGCAGGGCGACACCGTCAACGCGCCCGCCGTGGCCGTCGGCGTCAACGCTAACGACAGTGCGCTGCTCAAAAACGTTTCCGGTAAGACGAAGGCCGAGCTCGGCAGCGACGCGTTCGCGCAGCTGCTCAATGACAACGCCGCCCGGATGGCGGACGCCGTCGCGGAGGTCAATGCCTACCTTGAGACGCTGCAGGAGCGCGGCTTCGTGCACAAGAACGATTACACCGGCAATGACCTGCTGACCTGGCGCGCGCAGGACGGCGTGGTCGGCTTCTTCGCAGAGCCGGCGCCGGAGCTGCCGTTTGACGACGTTGCTGCGGGCAGCTGGTACTATGACGACGTGGCTTATGTCTTTGCCAAGGGCATCATGGTCGGCCCGATGCAGTGGGCGGTCGCGCAGGAGCTGATCTTCGGCGTCGGCGGCAATGCCATCGCGCCGAGCTGGCTGCAGTGCTGCACCGTTTTTGCGAAATGTTCGCCTGAACCCGGCACATACATTTGTTCCCGGCACGGGGGCGCATCCATCCGGATGCGCCCCTGTTTTGCGCCGCACGCAGAAAAAGTCTGAATTTTCCAAGCGAATTTTTAAATATTTAAATTGACGTAGGGACGGGAAACTACTATAATAATAAATATTTTTGTAATATTTTAAGCGAACGCTTTTTTGCTTTCCTCGAAAGGATGGTTTTCATGGCAACCGTTTCTGCGCCGGCCAAGCGCGCGCAGCGGCTGCGCCCGGCCCCGCTGTGGCTGAGCCTGCTGCTGGCATTTCTGGCGTATTTTCTTCTGGATTTTTCCCTGCGTCTGTTTTACGGCTCGATGAGCAATGTGTCGCTCTGGGCGTGGCAGCCGTTGGTGTTCACGCTGCTGTGGTCGGGCACGATGACGGCGATCGCTGCGCTGCTGCCGCGAACGGGCCGGCGCATCTTCCTGCTGGTCACGTTCGTGCCGTTTGCGCTGCTGGCCATCACGAACTGCGTGCTCTACAAGCTGACGGGCACGTGCTTTTCCTTTGCCGACCTCGCCTATGCCGGAGACGGCGCGCGATTTATCAGCGCGTCCTACTTCCGTCTGAGGAAAGGCGAGTGGTTCAGTCTCGCCGTTTGCATGGCCATGATGCTCTGCGCCGTGATCTTCATGCCGAAGGCGCGCCCTGGCCGCCGCGGCCGGATCGTGGCCGCCGTGCTGGCGGTCGCGTGCGCGGCGGGCATCGTCGTTGTCCACAATGCGCTGGTGTACCGGGGCGATGATCAGGACCGCACCGAGTACCTCTCCTGGGACAACGCAGAGAGCCACGACACGTTCCGCGACACCTATACGGACTTCAGCAATCCCAACTGCTGCCTGATGCTGACCGGCCTGTACCAGTACACCGTGCGCGGCGCGGCCGTGACGCTCTGGCCGCAGGACACGGCGACGGATGCGCGCATCGCGGAACTGGACGACTACTATGCGTCCCACCCGAAGGAGGCGGCCGATACGCCCATGACCGGCGCGTTTGCGGGCAAGAACCTGATCTTCATCATGATGGAGTCCATGGACGACTGGCTCGTGACGCCGGAGTATATGCCCAACCTCTGGCAGATGGAGCAGGAGGGCCTGTATTTCCCGAATTACTACGCGCCGATGTTCCTCTCTGCCGGCACGTTCAACTCGGAGTTCACGGCCAACACCGGCCTCATCGCGCCGGAGCATCACGTGCGCAACTCGTACTACGCCGAGCATGCGCTGCCGTATTCGCTGGCGAATCTGTTTCGTGACGCGGGCTACCGTGCCCGGTCCTATCACGCGGCCAGCCCGAACATTTATAACCGCGGGCAGATCCACCTGAACTTCGGCTATGAGTCCTATAACGACTACGGCGATCTCGGCATGGACGACTTTATGCTCGATTCGCAGCTCCTGCGCGGCTATGATCAGATCGTCTCGGACGAGCCGTTTTTCAGCTTCATCATCACGTATTCCGGCCATGGGCCGTACACTACGGAGCAGCAGAACATCTCGGAGCCCCATCTGGACCGTGCCCGCGCCGTAATCGACTACAGTACCGTGCCGTATACGACCGAAGCGCAGAAAGAGGAGTACACCCGCGCCGTGGCGCAGGCCATGGAGACGGACGCCTTCATCGGCGGCCTGCGCGAGCGGCTGGAGGCCGACGGTCACGCCGAGGACACGGTGCTCGTGCTGTTCACGGATCACTACTGCAAGTATTTCTCCGATACGGAGCTCATCGAGGCCATCAAGGGCACCACGGATCACAACCTGCTCTCGAACGTACCGTTCGTGATCTGGACGGAGGGCATCACGCCGCAGGTCTCCGAAAAATACGTCAGCACGATGGACATCGCGCCGACGATCGTGGACCTGTTCTCGCTGGACACCGACCCGACGTATTACATCGGCAGCGATATGTTCGGCCCGGACGGCGGCGTGGTCTACTTCCGCAACTACGCGTGGTATGACGGCAAGACCTATGACACCGGCAATGACGCTTCGACCAACCCGGCCGTGCTGGCCATGCGCGAGCAGGTGCATGAGCAGATCGACATCTCGCAGGATACGTTCCGCTGCAACTACTTTGCCTACCTGCAAAAGCGCAGCGGCGAGACCGAAACGAAATAGCAGGCAAAAAAATCCCCCGGATGCGCCGCATCCGGGGGATCATTTTGCGATTTGTTATCCGTTCACGCCGGGGATCAGGTCGAGGATGGTCTTGCTCTCCTTGACGGTGACGGTGCAGGCGGCGGAGTGCGTCGTGCCGTCGGCGCCGGTGATCTGCAGGATCACGCTGGTGGAGCCGGCAGCGGCGGCCGTGGCCGTGACGCTGTAGGTATCGTCCGTGCCGTTACCGGTGCGCACCGGCTGGCCGAGCGAGACGACGCTGCCGTCGGCCGCATAGACCTTCACGGTGCTTTGCAGGCTGTCCAGATTCTGCCCGTGGATGTGGAACGTGATGGTGCCGGTCTTCGTGCCGCCGAGATCGAGCGTGGCCGAAGCGGTCTCGGCCGTGACGCTGTCGACGCGCGACGGCGCCTGCACCGTGATCTGGCACGTGGCGGTGCAGCTGCCGGCAGAGGCCGTGATCGTCACGGAGCCGGAGCTCGTCGCCACGACGATGCCCTTTTTCACGGTGGCGATGTTCGGATCGCTGCTGGCCCAGGAGACGAGATCGTCCGGGGCGTTTGCGGGCTGCATGGTCGCCGTGAGCGTGAGCGAGTCGCCGATCTGCATTTCGGCCCGGTCCTTATCGAGCTTGAGGCTCTTGACCTCGATGGCGTCGTTCGTGACGGTGATCGTGCAGTCGGCCGAGCGCTTGCCGGCCTTGACGGTAATCTTGGCCTTGCCCTCGGTCACGCCGGTGACGACGCCGTCCTTCACGGTGGCGACGGCGGCGTTGCTGCTCGACCAGGTGAGCGTTTCGTCCGTCAGCTCCTGCCCGCTGGCGTCGAGCACGGTGGCCTTGAGCGTGAGGGTGTCCTGCGGAGCGATCTCGGCCGATTCGTGATCGAGCGTGATCGAGTCGACACCGGACTTTCCGCCCTGCAGCGCCATGACGATGATGAGCACGACGAGCGCCACGACGACGAGCGAGCCGAGCACGATGGCGATGGTTTTCTTTGCATTGTGCGGTTTTTCCGCGCCCTCGGACTCGACCGGCACGGCCTTGCGCTGTGCCTTTGGTTTCGAGCCGGGGAATGTGTCCGCGGCGACGGCCTTGGGGGCGGGCGCTTCCCGGCGGACGGCCTGTGCCTGCTGCGGCTGGGCCGCTGCGGCGCGGCGCGCCACGGCGAGCAGGGCCGCGCGGAACTCCTCCACGGAGGCGTAGCGCTGGGCCGGATCGTCGGCGCAGGCGCGCATGACGACATTCTTCAGCGCCTGACTGCCGTGGAGCGGTTCGGGCAGCGGGTCGCCGCGCAGGCGCTGCTCGCGCGCGATCGCAAGATCCGAGGCCTCCACCGCCGTCGGCGGCAGCGGCACGAACGGGATGCGCCGCTCGTTGAGTGCCCAGTAGAGCACCATGCCCACGGAATAGAGGTCGCTCTCGGGCGAGACCTCCGCGCCGCACAGCACCTCAGGCGCCATGAAATCGTTTGTGTTGTCCACGGCGGAAAACTGCGCCATGCCGAAGTCGCCGAGCTTATACGTGACCTGCTCGTTGAAGTTGCCGCCGCCGACAAAGACGTTGCGCGGCTTGATATCGCCGTGCACGATGCCGCGGCGATGGCACGTCTCCAGCGCGCTGCACAGACCGGCGCCGAGCTGGATGATGTCCGCCTCGCCGTGCGGATGGTTGCGCAGGTAGTCCGGCAGGGAGGGCAGCAGCTCCGTGCGCACATAGATGTCCCAGCCGCGGCCGTCCGGGTGCGCGCGGATGACGTGATCCTCGCACCGCAGCAGATTCGGCTCATCGCTGATGGCATCGACCGCCATGAGCTGCCGCGCGATCGTCTCCACCTGGCGGTGGAGCAGGGCGGTCACTTCCTCCGGCGTGCGGCCCTCGGCGACGAGGGCGTCAAAGTCCTCCGGCGCGGCGGGGATCGACAGCACCTTCAGCGCCGCGTGATCCACCATGCCGAAGCCGTCGTCGCGCGCGATCTCGTACACCGTCCCGTAGGAGTCAGTGCCGAGTGTACGTACAGGTTTCCAGTTTTGATAGTCCAGATTGCGGAATCGTTCTTCCATGTGCGATCTGCACCGCCTTCCATATCAGGGTGAAAATCTTGTTATCAAACCAATCTACATTATACTGAATCCGCCGGCAATCTGCAAGAGGTGCGCGCAGGGAAAATGACTGCATTTTCTCTTTGTGCGCGAAAACGGCGGAATTATGTACCTTTTTCTACTCAAACGCCGGGTATCCATGCTAATTTTGTAAAGTGAATCTTGACTTTCGTTTAAGATTTGACTATGATAAAACAAGGAAACAAGGGACACAGTTGGTTCCGCCACAAACTGAAAGGGGATTTTTCACGATGATTGACGCGATTGTTTATTCTTCGCTCTCCGGTTCCTGTGAGGAGTACGCGCACCGTATGTCGGCAGCGTTGCATGTTCCGTTCTTTACGGAGCAGTCGCACATCTGCCCGACCGGCCGCAAGGTGGTCTACATCGGCTGGCTGCTGGCCGGCAAGGTCGTTGGCCTGAACAAGGCCAAGGAGCGCTATAACGTGGTCGGCGTGGTTTCGGTCGGCATGGGCGCTCCGGCTGCCAACGCGGAGGAAGTCTGCCGCAAGAAGAACGGCCTCGGCGCCGACGTTGCGGTGTTCCCGCTGCAGGGCCGCTTTGATCTGAAGCGTCTGCCGCTGCCGTATCGCCTGATCATGAAGGTGAAGATCAAGGACATTGCCAAGCGCCTGAACGCGAAGGCTGCCAAGACCACGCTCACGCCCGCCGAGCAGGCCTGCCTGACCATGGCGACCGTCGGCCGCGGCGAGCCTGCTACCTGGGACGGCATTCAGGCCGCCATCGACTGGGTCGAGGCCAACAGCTTCCACTCCAAATTCCCGGAGCCGAAGGTCTGCTGAGCACCATATCATCCTAACCCTATGCGTTCCGCCGGACGGGAATGTCCGGCGGAACATGTTTGCGTGAAAAAGCCGCTGCCCGGCCGGGCAGCGGCTTTTTCTCATTTTTTCTTCTTTTTGTTTTTCTGCCCGGCGAGCGTCGCATCGGACGGGCCGGTCTCGGTCTTGCTCTCGCCGCCGCCGATGTGGTCGACGATCAGGATCATGGCGCCGAGCAGCGCCGGCACGAGATAGCCGATGAACATCGCGGCGCTGCTGGTCATGTCGCCGCGGACGATGCCCACGACCACGCTGATGACGCCGAGAATGATGAGGAAAATACCCATGAACTTCGTTCTGGACATGGTGAAAACTCCTTCTCCGGTTGGATTTTCGGTACGCTTACTGTGCGCAGTACCGGGTGAGAATGGTGGCGGTCTGCGCGCGGGTGGCATTGCCGCGCGGCTGCAGATAGAGGGACTTCCCCAGGGTGATGCCGGCGATGAGCTTTTGCCCGACGGCCCAGCGCATGGCGTCCACGGCCCAGTCATTCACGCTGTCCGCGTCGGCAAAACCGCTCAGGTCTGCGGAGGCTTTGGCCTTGTCCGGGGCGGCCGTTTTCGTGTAGCGGAAGAGGATCGTGGCCATCTGCTCGCGCGTGACGTTATCTATCGGGGCGAACGTGGTGTCGGACGTGCCGGTGACGATGCCGTTCTGATAGGCCCAGAGGACGGCGGCGGAGTACCACTCGTCGGTCCTCACGTCCGTGAACGGCGTCTTGCCGCTGACGCTCGGGCTGCGGTTCATGCGGTAGAGCACGGTCACGAGCATACCGCGCGTCATGGTGATGTTCGGGCTGAACTCGGTGGGGGACGTGCCGAGCATCAGGTTGTGGCTGCTGGCATAGAGCGCTGCGTCGAAGTACCAGCTGCCGGCGACGACATCCGTAAACGGAGACTTGGGCAGGGTGCTCATATCGAGCGAGAACGAGACGGTGAGCGACACGGCGCTGCTGCCGGTGGCGTAGGTGTAGCTCGGCTTTTCGACGGCGGCACTGTAGCGCGCGATGCCGGTCTCTTTGTCGTAGCTGGCGCCCTTGACGGCGGTGATGCTGCCGATGTTGTCCTTGCCGACGATCTGGCTGAGGTCAAACAGGCCCACGCCGTTTTCCGTGCCGGTGAGCGCGTAGCTGCCGGGCAGGGTCTGCACATGACCGGTGTCGGTCTCGGCGTCCTTGATGGGCAGACCGGTCAGGTCGAGCGTGGCGAGCTGGTTGCCGCCGCAGTAGATCTCACTCAGGTGCGTGTTTTTCGACACGTCGAGCGCGGTGAGCTTGTTGTCCTCGCAGTTGAGCGCCACGAGCTCCGTGAAGTATTCGATGCCGGTCAGGTCGGCGATGCCGTAGTTGCTGCAGTTGAGTTCCGACACGTGGCGCAGCTCGAGCGCCGAGAGCCGGTTGTCGCCGTTGACGTCGGCGGTCTTGGCGAGCAGGGTGCGGAAGGCCGCATCCGGGAACGCCTTTTCATCGAGCGCGACGCCGGTCGTCATGTTCTGCATCTCAAAATACACGGCCATGGACGGCAGACCCTTGCGCCCGGTGTCGTACTGATAGGTGAAATAGTCCGGCGTCTTGGCATACACGGCCTTGCCGGCCTGCTTGTCGTAGTTTGCGTCCGGCACGCGCGCAACGCTGCCGATGTTGTCCTTGCCGACGATGGCGTCCAGGTACACGGTGCACTGCTGCCCGTCCGTGACGGCGCCGGTCTGCTCCGGCAGGTACTGCGGGCTGAGGATCGGGTTTGCGGTCTTGCCGTCGCCCTGCGCGGTGGCATTGAGTGCGGTGCAGCCGCTCAGGTCGAGCGCGGCGAGCGCATTGTCGCTGCAGTCGAGCGACTCGAGCGCGGTGCAGCCTGTCAGTTCAAGCGCAGCCAGATCGTTGAGACTGCACGTGAGCACCTTGAGCGCCTTGTGCCCGCTCAGATCGAGCGCGGTCAGGTGGTTGGCGCTGCACTCGAGCGTGGTCAGCTTTTCGGCGGCGGACACGTCGAGCGCGGTCAGTTTGTTATACGAGCACGCGACGGTTTTCAGCGCGGTGCAGCCCGTGAGATCGAGCGCCGTGAGCGCGCAGCTCGAGGCGTCGAGCGCCGTGAGCGCGGTGCAGCCGGCGAGCTTCAGGCTCTGCAGCTTGCGGCAGCTGGACACGTCGAGCTTTTCGAGCTTGGTCATGCCGCTCAGGTCGAGCGTTGTGATCTGGTTGTTGCACGCGATCAGTTCGTGCAGGTTCGTGAAGTGCTTGATGCCGGTCAGGTCGGCGACCTTTGTGATCTTCATTTCAAACAGGTCAATGCACTGTACGGCCGCACACTCGGCCGCCGAGAGCTTGTTGTCCTTGTTCGTGTCGCAGTAATCGGTTACGTACGTGCGCAGCGCCGCATCCGGGAAGTGCTCGGCATCGACCGGTATCTCGTCCGCTGCCATGACCGGCACGCCCAGCGCCAGCAGCATCACGGCCGCCAGCAGCAGGCAAAACGCCTTTTTGAGATGTTTCATTGCGGTTCCTCCTGTAAAAATTCCAGAAAACGCGGTATTTGTCATTGCCTTCATTGTATCAGGTCTGCCACTGCGGGTCAATCTCCAGTTGCGGCGCAGTGGTTTCCCGCGCGCCGCGCGTGCACGGCGTGCTCGGCCACAAGCAGCATGGCGGCCATGCCCAGATAGCCGTAGACCGGGTAGACGGTGCCGATCAGGTCGCCGAAGCCGAACAGACTTCCGGCGAAGGCGGCGGCCGTGAGCACGAGCAGCAGGGCCGTGCGGTGCCCGGCCAGCCGCGCGGACTTCTGCCCGGCATAGGTCAGCACGGCCACGAGTGAGGACACGCTCGTGCCGAACATGCCGAGAAACAGCAGCACGGCGTACACGACGCCGGCTGTGCCCAGCCGGCAGGCGAGGTCGAGCATGGGCAGCTGTGCCCCGACGCTCTCCGGACTCACGGCCAGCGCGGCGAGCACGCCGAGCGCGACCGCCAGCAGCAGCACGCAGCCGAGCACCGTGCCCCAAACGGCGGTGCCGGGTTTCTTCAGGTGGCGCGTCAGCGGGGCGAGGATGCCCACGGTGGCGAAAAAGTTGTAGGCCGCGTAGTTCACGGCGCTCGTGGCCCAGTTGCCGAGCATGGGGTTCGTATCCCCGGCGGCAAAGGCCGCGGCGGTCAGCCCCGTGCGGTGCAGCCGGATGCCCGCGATGACGAGCGCGGCCACGATCATGCACGGCACGGCGACCGTGAACACCGACACCATGCCGCCGAGGCCGAAATACGCCGCCGCCGCGATGAGCACGCACGCGATGGCCGCGCCCAGCCACACCGGCAGGCCGAGCATCTGCTCGCCGAGCGCGCCGATGCCGGCGGCCATGATGCACACGACGCCGAACAGCAGCGCCGCCGTCAGCACGCCGACGACCGTACGCAGCCATGGGATGTCCGCACGCACGATCAGCGCGTCCATCGTCTCGATGCCGGTGCGCGCGCTCAGCCGCAGGAGCAGCACTCCGGTGCCACCGAGCAGCGCGACCGCGAGCACGAGCCCCAAAAGCCCCCGCGCACCGAACGCGCCGAAATACTGCCACAGCTCCTGCCCGGACACGTACCCCGCGCCGAGAAAGCACCCGGCAAACGTCAGTGCCAGCCGCAGCGTGCCGATCTTCTGGGGCATGATGATCTCCTCCCGTCCAAACTGCCAAGATAGCAAGCAGTATACCATATTCTGCGCGGGAAGCCAAGATGACCGCACGGCAAATTGACAAATTGTGACCCGCGGCCTATAATGGCACAGACCCGTTTGGAAATATGGAGGGAAAAACGATGAATCAACCCTGTCTGGTCATCATGGCCGCCGGCATGGGCAGCCGCTTCGGAGGCCCGAAGCAGACGACGCCCGTGGACGAGTACGGCCATTTTCTGCTGCACTATTCGCTCTTTGACGCTTACCGCGCGGGCTTCCGCAAGGTCGTGTTCGTCGTCAAGGAGGACACGGCCGAGGAGTTTCGTGAGAGCGTCGGCCCGGCCGTGGCCGCGGCGTTCGACGTGCGCTATGCCTATCAGAAGCTCGACACGCTGCCGGCGGGCTATGCCGTGCCGGCGGGCCGCACGAAGCCGTGGGGCACGGCTCATGCCGTGCTGTGCGCTGCGCCCGAGATCGATGGGCCGTTCGCCGTCATCAATTCCGATGATTATTACGGCATCGAGGCCTACCGCCTGCTGTATGATTTTCTCACCGTGCCGCGCCCCGAGCGGTCGTATGCCATGGTGGGCTTCCGCCTGCGCAATACCGTCACGGCAAACGGCAGCGTGTCGCGCGGCGTCTGCACGGAGCGCAATGGCATGCTCGAGAGCATCACGGAGCGCACGCACATCGAGCAGCGCGGCGCGGACGCCGCCTACACCGAGGACGGTGAGCACTTCATCGACCTGCCGGGCGATACGACGGTGTCCATGAACTTCTGGGGCTTTTCGCCGCTGTACCTGCGCGAGCTCGAGCGCCAATTCCCGGCGTTTCTGGACGAGAACCTGCCGCGCAACCCGCTCAAGTGCGAGTATTTCGTCCCGTCGATCGTGGACGCGCAGCTGCGCGCCGGCACGGCGGACGTGACCATGCTGCACACGGACGACGCCTGGCACGGCGTGACGTATCACGACGACCTGCCGGATGTGGTCGCGGCGCTGCGCGCGCTGCGCGACGCGGGCAAGTACCCGGACAACATCTGGTGAGCGCCGCCCAACGAGAACCGCTTCGCCGGGTTCTCGCAGACACGCCCGCGGGGGACTTCCCCGCGGGCGCGTTTTTGTGGTATACTGTTTTTATTCTTGCATTTTCACGAGGTGCTTATGAAGCAACTGGTTTTGGGCATCCTGGCGCACGTGGACGCCGGGAAGACGACGCTATCCGAGGCGCTGCTCTACCGCACGGGCGCGATCCGCGACCTCGGGCGCGTGGACCACAAAAACGCGCACCTGGACACGCACGCGCTCGAGCGTGCGCGCGGCATCACGATCTTTTCGCGGCAGGCGCGCCTGCTGCTGGGCGACACGGCGGTCACGCTGCTCGACACGCCGGGCCACGTGGACTTTTCTGCCGAGATGGAGCGCACGCTGCAGGTGCTCGACTATGCCGTGCTCGTCATCAGCGGCACGGACGGCGTGCAGGCGCACACGGAAACGCTCTGGCAGCTGCTGCGGCGCTACCGCGTGCCGGTGTTTGTGTTCGTGACGAAGATGGACCTGCCGGGCGCGGATCGTGCGGCGCTCATGGCCGACCTGCGCGCGCACCTGAGCGGCGCGTGTGTGGACTTCACAGACCCCGACCCGGAGCAGATCGCCCTGTGCGACGAGGCGGCGCTCGAGCAGTATCTTGACACCGGCGCGCTGCCGGACGAGACCGTGCGCGCGCTCATCCGCAGCCGTAAGCTCTTCCCGTGCCTGTTCGGCTCGGGGCTGAAGCTCACGGGCGTGGACGCCTTTCTCGCGGCGCTTGAACGTTACGCAGCGCCGCCGGAGTATCCGGCGGAATTCGGCGCACGGGTGTTCAAGATCATGCGCGATGCGCAGGGCAATCGCCTCACGTGTCTGAAGGTCACGGGCGGGCAGCTGCGCGTGCGCGCGCCGCTGACGTATTTCCCCCGCGGGGCGGACGCGCCCGTGCAGGAGAAGGTGAACGCCATCCGGCTCTACTCCGGCGAGAAATTCGAGTCCGCGGAGACCGTCCCGGCCGGGGGCGTGTGCGCCGTGCAGGGCCTCACGCAGACGTATCCGGGGCAGGGGCTCGGCAGTGCGGCGGCGTCCATGCCGCCGTCGCTCGAGCCGGTGCTGACCTACCGCATCGGCCTGCCGCCGGATGTGGACGCGCGCGCGTTTCTGCCGCGCCTGCGCCAGCTCGAGGAGGAGGACCCGCAGCTGCACATCGTCTGGGACGAGGCGCTGCGCGAGATCCATGTCCAGCTCATGGGCACGGTGCAGATCGAGGTGCTCAAAAGCCTCATCCGCGAGCGGTTCGACGTGGACGTGCAGGTCGATTCCGGCCGCATCCTCTATCAGGAGACGATCGCGGCGCCGGTCGAGGGCGTGGGCCATTTTGAGCCCCTGCGTCACTATGCCGAGGTGCACCTGCTGCTCGAGCCTGCCGAGCGCGGCACGGGCCTGACGTTTGACACCGCCTGCAGCGAGGACGTGCTCGACCGCAACTGGCAGCGCCTGATCCTCACGCACCTGGCCGAGAAGTGCCACCGCGGCGTGCTTACCGGCGCGCCGCTGACGGATGTGAAGATCACGCTGCTGGCCGGGCGCGCGCACGTCAAGCACACCGAGGGCGGCGACTTCCGGCAGGCAACGTGGCGCGCCGTGCGGCAGGGGCTCATGCAGGCGGAAAGCGTCCTGCTCGAGCCGTACTACGCCTTTCGTATCGAGGTCCCGGCCGAGCAGATCGGCCGCGCGATCAGCGACGTGCGCCTCATGTCTGGCACGTTTTCCTCGCCCGAGACGCACGGCGACATGGCTGTGCTCGCCGGCCGCGCGCCGGTGGCCACGATGCGCGATTATCCCGCCGAGGTCGCGGCCTACACCCGCGGGCGCGGGCGCATCTCGTGCAGCGTCGCGGGCTACGACACCTGCCACAACGCTCAGGAGGTCATCGCCGAGAGCGGTTACGACCCCACGCGCGACCTTGACAACACGCCGGACAGCGTGTTCTGCGCGCACGGTGCGGGCACGGTCATCCCGTGGGATCGCGTGCGCGATTATATGCACATCGACACCGGCTTCGGCAAGGCGGAGACGCAGACGCCCCCGCCCGCGCCGCGCATGTTCCGCCGCCGCTTCGATCTCGACGACCGGGAGCTGGAGGAGATCCTGCAGCGCGAGTTCGGCCCGATCCGCCGCGCGCAGTATGCCGCCCCCGTGCGCAACGCCGCGCCCGGCGCGGACGAGACCGAGCGCGCGGAGCTGTTCCATCCCCGGCGCGAGCGCGTGATCGTGGACGGCTACAACGTCATCTTCGCCTGGGACGAGCTGCGCGCCCTGGCCGACAGCGGCCACATCGACGCCGCGCGCGAGCGGCTCATGGACGCGCTGAGCAACTACGCTGCCTTCACGCGCCGCGAGGTCGTGGTCGTGTTCGACGGCTACCGCGTGCCCGGCGGACAGGGGGAGAAGTTCGACCGCAGCGGCCTGCACGTGGTCTTCACGCGCCAGAGTGAGACGGCGGACGCCTACATGGAAAAGCTCGCCGACGAGATCGGCAAAAACGAGTCCGTGCGCGTCGTCACGTCCGACGCGCTCATCCAGCTCACGGCACTGCGCGCGGGCGTGCTGCGCATGAGCGCGCGCGAGTTCCGGCAGGAGCTGGCGCAGGTGGCGCAGCAGCTCGAGGCCGCCATCCGCGACATCAACGGGAGGTGAGGGCAATGGAAGAAGATCTTCTGCGCCGCGCGGCCGATCTGGCCGAGCGCTGCGAGCGCACGGCGATGGTCACGTCCACGGCGTTTCTGACGCCGGCGGAGCAGTACGCGCTCACGAACTGGGCCCGCCACCGTGACTGCACGCTCGTGCTGCACGGCGGCGGCGCGGGCTGTGAGCGGCGGGCGGCGTTTTTCCTGCCGTTTTACCTCGCGGCCGAGGACTTTGACCCCGCAGAGCACCTGTGCGCCGTGCACTTTTCGGCGCCGTTCGGCGCACCCGGCCACCGGGACTATCTCGGCGCGATCCTCGGTCTCGGCATCCGGCGCGAGTGGGTCGGCGACATTCTCGTGCAGGAGCACGGCGCGTATGTGTTCTGTTTGCCGAGCGTGGCCCCGGCGCTGCTGGGGCTGGAGCAGGTGGGCCGCACGGGCGTGAAGGCGGCGGCTGTGGAGCTGGCCGCCGTGCCGGTGCCGGAGCGGAAGGTGCGTCCCGTGACGTTCACGGTGCAGTCGGCGCGGCTGGACGCCGTCGTGAGCGGGATGTTCCGTCTTTCGCGCACGAGCGCCGCGGCGCAGATCCGCGCGGGCGCGGTGCACCTGAATTATACCGAGTGCCTGCGGCCGGATGCGCCGGTCGCGCCCGGCGACGTGCTGTCGCTGCGCGGCGCGGGCAAGGGCAGCGTCACGGAAGTGGGCGGCATGTCGCGCAAGGGGCGGCAGTTCGTCACGGCGGAGCTCTGGCAGTGAGCAGCAGAGAACAGGACCGGCTGTGTGAGACGATGAAAACCTGTGCGCAAGTGCAAAGGGACAGAGCAGCGGGGGAGCTCGAGGGGGCAAGGCCCGCCTCAAATCAAATCGTCCGCCGACGAAAGGCTTGCTCTTCAAGGCTTTCAGGCGAAGCGGCCGCACCGGGAACACCGGCGCGGCCGCAAATAAAAAAATCTCCGGAGTCTGACTCCGGAGATTTTTTGTTGATGCTGTGGTTTACTCAGCGGTCTTGTCGTCCTCGGCGGGAGCGGCGACCGGCTCAGCGACCGGAGCGGCCACGGGAGCGGCAGCAGCGGCAGCCTGAGCGGTGACAGCCTTCTGGGAGCGCTTGTAGGCGCCGGAGACGACACACGCGATGATCGCGAACAGGATCGCGACGATGGCCAGAATGACGATCGCGACGAACTGGGTGTGACCCGTGAACTCGTAGGTGACAGGGTCGGGAGCCTCGCCGTAGCGGCAGGGGGGGG
>ULRD01059526.1_pt1 | contig 22123 bp, 23 predicted proteins | sample 1955181 | NCBI WGS metagenome assembly ULRD01 (sample SAMEA4835675, study PRJEB28245) | human gut metagenome | biome: gut microbiome; material: fecal sample | place: Denmark | collected 2008
ATGTTGTTGACCTTGCAGGTGGAAGCGCCGCCGGTGGCTCCGTCCGCTACTTTCACCTTGAATGCGTCGCCCTCGCTCGCATCTGTGATCTTGAAATAGCCGTTGTATGAGTATGAGTATGATGCTTTAGCACTAGCAGTAATTGGAGTAAACACTTTACGATCAGAATGAATTTGACCAACTCTTCCTCCATCTTCTACTAAACCAGTTAATGCAGTCATCATTGACTTTGCCTGTGGTGCATTATTTGCACCTAATAACACAGGATTTGCCATAATACCTCCTTATAGTAAGCCATTTTTAGGAAACTCAAACGCATTCCAACTTTTCTCAAAAGCATCAACTATTTCCTCATAGAAAACAACACCATCTGCACTAATATTACCAGTAACTTTATTTAGTGGAACTGGTTCAATAATGTTCAAATCAGGTCTACTTTCTGAATAAAATCCCAAACCATTAGCAACATGAATAGCATTTGGATAAGCATCAGTGTCTTTTAAATAAAAGTCAGGATCAGAGCTAAATTGTATCCTAGTACGCCTCTTTGTAACTGGATGAACAAAGAAAACATCTTCTACAGGAACTACAGTATGCAAAACTGGCTTTTCATCTGCAATTTCCAACTTAACTTGTACTTTACAATAAGACCTTAAATTATCATTATCATTCAAAGTTTCTTCTGATGTTGATAATAGTAATAATTTAGCACCATTTTTAGGAATTATCAAGCCACCAATGTTAATTTGTGAAGAATTTACAGAATTTATAAAAGAAAATAAAGAATTATCAAATCTTTTTGTATAGTATTCAAAGTCAATAATTCTATTATTAAGTTTTAAAATTCTTCTTACTAAAGTATTTGCATTGTTATAAACCGCAGTTACTATCTTATCTTTGCTATAATTTGTATAAGAAACTACATCATATACTTTATTAGAAACACCAACGTTACAACATTTATCTAGTTTAATAAGTTTAGCCAAAGCAAACCTCCATAATACTAAATAGATTGATAAGTTCTGAACCCTTTTCTTGGAAAATCTAAAGATTTCCAATCCAGTTCAATTGCAATTCTTTTATCAATAACATTTAAATCAGGATCATCCCAATCAGGCGCCTGTGTTTTATCATAAATGTACCCATCACTTGATAAAACAATAGGTTCACTAATTCTTAACTGATACATATCAGAACCCCAGTTACCCCATCCTTTCTTATAATCTCCAATATCGCAAGGAAATAATTCTGATCTTTTTTTTGTGACCTCGTTTCCACTTCCGTCTACAAAGGTATAATTTTGTGTTTTATATTGTTCTCTTAAATAAGGATTACCTTCAAATTGAACATAATCAGTAATTTGTGTGCGACCAATATCCATATTTGCTTTATAACTTGTTCCGAGAATCTTCTCAATATCTACAGGACGCATAACAGCAATTTCTATTTCAGCATCTACTTTATACTTTTTGCGTTTTCTATTCTCATCATAATCAGCTTGCAAGGATTTTAGGATACCTCCTCCTTTTTTTATTTTTATTCCACATACTGTAATATCATTTTTATTAACTGTACCGGTGTATTCTGTAATCCATTCATAGTCAAATCTTCTGGCATAATAAGAAAACTTAATTAATAAGTTACGAAGTTTTCTAATTCCATACATAGGTTCATCAATAGCATTTCTACAAGTATCTGTAGGATTTTTCATAGAAGTATCTGACTTCTTATACATCTTAGCATCATATATATCATATGTAACAACAGAAACAGACATTGTTGCCGGAGATGTATCGGAATTGCTTGAAGAACTGGAGGACGAGGAAGAACTTCCATCATCCTCCTCTATTTCTCCAAATGAATAAGAAACTATATAATCCCATTGTAGCAAAGCTTGGCCTTTAGGAACATTAAAATGACCATTATTTCTAAATTTATCATCTTGTGCAATATCAATAGTGATATTTGTCACTTTTAAGAATACAAATTCATCAGCATTAATCTGCTTTTTTATCTTTGCTGGATGCTCATCTCCCCAAAATGGTAAACCATTTTTTCTTACTGTAGTAGCATCTGAAAAGATGTCAACACCATCAGTATAATAAGTTATTACTTTATAAGTTACTTCTGCCGAGAAGTCACCTTTTTCATCTATTTCTCCATTTTGTAAGTGTTTTTGAACATCGACAATCATGATAAAAATTCCCCTTTATGTTGTTGATACTACTCCATTAGGAGTTTGAACAGAAAGAGCTGCATTAGTTGTATTCCTTGTATTCTTTTCTATTCTATCAAGTTCTCTAGATATCTTATTAGTTTCTTTAAAAATATTAGTAACATTAGCATTAATAGTTTTTTGGTAATCATTAGAAGCCGCTTTAGCTAAAATATCAAAAGCTTCTTTACTACCAAGTTCCATTTGCTCTACAGTGGTAATGGTTACCGTACCGCCATGCATACTTTCTTGAAGTGAGCTTATTTGTGAAAGAAGTGTTTGAGCTTCTTTAGACATCTTTAAACCTAAAGTTGCATCTGTAGTATTTTGTAGAGACTTCATTACTTTAGCATATCTTTGCTGCAATCTCTGTAATTGTGCAGAATCTCCTAAGCTGGAAGCTCTAAAATCAAGTAAATCTTCTCTTGCTTGTTTAATACTTGCAAATACATTTATAGTTTCATTCTTTAATATAGTCAAAACTTGTACAATAGAATTACGCAATTCTGGTGATTTAACAGAATTTAGAAGATTTCTAGTAAGAATGTCTGCTATGTCTGCTGCACCTATTCTCATTGCAGAAGAAATATCTTTAATAGAATTTTGAACATTCTTTGGAAGTTGATTGAACTTACTTGATAAAATATCAAAACTCTTTAAAAATGCATCCATAGTAGAAGTTGATTGACTACCGAAAGCATTCTGAACAGCTTCCCCTATTGAATAACCAAACTCAGCAGATTCCTGCTGCATCTGTTTCAATATCTTAAGCCATTCTATATTATCATTAAAGAATTTACTTATATCTTTACTAAACTTACCGAAATCAGCAGTATTTAGTCTTCCAGAAAATACATCAATATTACTAGAACCTAAGTTTCCAATTAAATTAAATACAGATTTAGAAGCTGCATCAGATTTTTTATTAATTGCATCCATTACTTTTAAAACATCATTCAATGCAACCATGTCTTTAATAGCAGGAATTACATCTGTACGACCAACTTCTTTTGCATAATTAGCTAAAACTGCTTTCATGCCTTCGAAAGAAGCGTTGCTGTGAGTTTTTACATAATTTATATAATTATCATTAAAATTAATTAAAGCTTTATCTACTGTAGCAATTTCCGCTTCTAGTTTGTCAACTTGTTCTGTAGGAAGTTTTGCAATAGCTAGCACTGCTTTATATTGCAAGAGCATCTCTTTACGAAGCTCAATCATATTCATCAATGCTTCTTTAGTAGTTGTTTTCCCAATACTATTAAAATTAGTTAAAGTTTCTTTTAACTTATTAATAGAATTGCCTAAACCAACTAACTCTTCTCGTGAACGTTCTGTTTTGAAATACTTATCAAAACCAGCAGTACCAGAAGTTGCATTTTGTAAATCAGAAATTAACTGTGAATTGATACTATTTTTAAACTGAACACCAATTCTTTGTAAAGTTTCTTGAAAACCTTTTGTAAAATTAAGTGCAGTTTTTGCACCACCATTAGCAGCAGCTTGTAAAGCTCCTTGACTCAAGTAAGTTTCAAGAATAGCATCTAGTTCTTTACCCGCTGTCGGAAGCATTCTGCGCATATTACTAATAGAAGCAAGTACACCTTTGTAATTCTCTTCAGCAAGTTCAATAGCATTTACATCATTAAAATTATCCTTAGAAGTACCTCTAAGACCTAGCAAAGCCTTAGCACTCTGGTTTGCAATATCATTGAACTTCTCAAGTAAATTATTATACTCTGCTTGGTTCTTTACTAAAGAAGTCATAGTAGTGAGCCACTTAGTAGAACCTTTCTCCATCTCTTGCACAGAAGCAGCTGTGCTATCAATAGAAGTCTTTAATAAAGCAAACTTACCAAGATCGCCAAGTTTCTTATTAAACACCTTATCAAGTTCTTCATTAAATTTTGATAAAGCATTCATCTGGTCTTGATTCATTTCTCCAAGATTCAACTTCATATTATTAAGATGTTGAACAGCGTTTGTTAGCTCCGCAATACGCTTTTTAGCTTCTTTTGAATCAGGAAGATTATTAAGTCTTTCAAGCTCCTCTTCAATCTTCTTAATTCTAGCAGTAATTGCACCGTGGGTGAATAACTTATCAAAACCACTAGTTAATTCATCTACATATGAAGCAGTCTGTTCTAAATATTTATTAGCACGAGAATTAACAATAGAAGCAGATAATTTACTCCAAGCAAATTCAAGTCCTTCAAGAGCTAATAAAAATAATCCAATTGGCCCTAAAACAGACTTCCATAGAGTTTTAAGAGCAGCTCCGAGAGTTAAGGCAGAATTACGCATTATGGCAAAAACACCAGTAGTAGCTCTACCAACAGAAGCAGATTGTATCATTGCATTTCTAAATTTTACAAAATCAGCTCTAGCGCTTCTTAGTGCTCTTCCTAAACGATTGACACCAGTAACAAGTAAATTTGTATTTTTTGCAAAATCACTTGGAGAAGCTTGTAGGAATGCTCTTTTAAGAAGTAATAGCCCTACTTTAAGTTTAGTAATAGCACCATATGCTATTAATAATGTAGTAGCAAGTATACCCAATCCAATAACATGCTTTGCAGTTTCCCCTATTAACGGCTTAAGCATACCAAGCAAGCTTTCGCCATTACTCTTCAATTGCGTAAACCAATTTATAACATTAAGTACAATTTTAAATCCAGACCATGTAGCAACAAATTCTGTAATCTGAATTATATTTTTTCTTATTGTTTCAACTACTTGTAGTAACTGCTGTGCTAATGATTTCTGAACTTCTTCCAAAGCCTTTGTAGCTGCATCTACAACTTCAGTTCGATCGGTAATTAAACGCAAATTTTCAGCATACTGTCCACCAACGTCATTTGCTAGAATAGTTGCAGCTCTAATATCACGGAAGTTAAAACCAAGCTGAATCAAGCCAGCAGAAGTACCCCCTGTAGCTTGCTGTAGTCGCTGCATAGTACCGGCTAGACCAAGTTGCTGTAATGCGACTGATGTACTTTCATAACCTAACCTTTGAAAGATTGGATTAAGCTTTTCTGTATCACTACTTAACTTCAAAAGCAAAGAGTTCAAAGCAGTTGTAGCAATATTAGTTTTAAGACCACGTACAGTTAATGTCGCAACAGCAGCATTAAGTTCTTCAAATGAGACACTGGCAGCGGCAGCAGTACCAACAACTTTACCTAAATCGGCATTTAGCTCACGAACAGTTGTAATACCTCTTTCCTGTGTTTTATAAAGTACATCAACCAAATGAGAAGATTCATATGCTGATTTACCATAAGCTTTAATAACACGAGAAAGTAATTGCGCACTTCCTTCAAGATCAGTATTACCAGCAACAGCTAGCTTTGCTGCATTTTTCAAAACCTCTAGTGCGCCAGCACCTTCAATAGTTGCTGTGGTAATAGCAAACATTGCTTTTGCTACATCTTCTGCACTTTTTCCGTACTTAGCAGAAACTTCAAGAATTGTATTACCAATATTTGCTAAGCCGCTCTCTGTTTCTTTTGAAATTGTATTAATTTGCCTTAATTGGAAATCAAATTCACCAAATGATTTAATAGCATCTTTAATAAAATTAACAATAGTATAAATAACAGTACCACCAGCAAAAGCAGTTACAACTGTTTTCCAACCACCTGCCAACCAATTTGTTGATCTTGTCGCTCTTTGTAATGCATTATTTAGCTGATCTGCTGCAGTAGTTGCTTGACCACTTGCAAGTTTAAAGTACTTCAAACCTTCAGAAGCTTTATAAATAGCACTAGCAAGGCGCTCAAACCTGACAAATGCTCTCATATTAGCACTTATCATAACATCTACTTGATTAATAAAACTACGTGTATGGTTTACAATAGCAGAAAAAGCTTTAGAAAGATTATCTATACTATTTCCTACTTTATCAACACGCATCAAAGAGCTTGTAAAACCACTTAGTGCACGTGATATAGAAGAAAAGCCAGAAACAACTGCTGGAGAAAATGCCGATAAACTTCCAAACTCATCAATTGTTCTTCTTAAAGCTACTAGATTCTTTTCTAATACTCTTGAAAAATCAGACATTGCAGAAAGATTCTTAAAAGAATTTCCTAATATACGTAATGCAATTGCAATGGTAGTAAGTTTATTTACCGCAGACTGATCTACAACGCTTCCTAGTTCATTTAATCTACTTATACTTTCAATAGCACTATTAATATTAAATGTAGTAGAAAGTTTCTTTAAAGAATTACCTAACTTATTTAAAAATAAAGCAAATTTTTCTAATAAATTCGTTTTAGAAGCATTACTACTAAATACATTAAGTAAAGATTTTACACCATTAATAACACTATCAAAATTTAAATCACCTGCAAACTTCTTAAAGGAGTTTCCTAGTCTACTGAAAGCAATTGAAATTCTCTCAGTCACTTTTACATAAGACTCACTCTTAGCTAGGGCTTCTAGTAAGTCACTGATATTTACAAAAGCATTAGTAAAATCTATAGTACCTGCAAACTTCTTAAAGGAGTTTCCTAGTCTACTGAAAGATAAAGAAATTTTTTCAAGTATGTTTAAATAAGGTGTACTACTAGCTAAAGCAGACATCAAATCATTTAAAGAAGTTTGTAATTTAGTTATCTCAATTTCTTTACCATCTACAATCTTCTTACCAGAAATTTGACTTTTAAATCTTTCTGCATATGTAGCAGTAGTTCGTAATCCCTCACCAAACCGTCTAATACTAGTTGAAACTTTTTCAAAACCAGAATAAACACCTTTCACAGTATCAGTTAAATTTGCAATTTCTATAAAAGATGTTTTTAAAGTTGAATTACAATTACCTAGCTCAGAACCAAATAAATTAATACCAGAAATTGCTGAAGATGTATATTCTGAAATATTCTTAAAGCCAGCTCCTAAACGATTTATTGATGTTGAAACAGAATCTAATGGTTTTACAACATTTTTTAATGTAGAAAAATTTGTTGTAAAACGTGAAAAAGCCTCACTAAGTTCTTCAGCAACCTTAGTGAGACTTTTTATTGCTTGAACACCAGATGCTGTATTAATATTTAAATCAAATCCAACACTCATTGATTTTACCTCTTAATTTTCAATTATAGCACCGGGTAATCCACTTAAAAATCTGAAACTCTTGTCAACTTCTTCTTCAACTTTTTCATCAAGTGTTTTAAAAGAAATCATATACTTTTCCAATGGTCTATTCGCCTTCGTATCCTTTTCTGCAACTATTTTAGTTATAGTTCCCAATTGATAATCCAATTTACTATATTTTTGTTTAGAGCGAGCGATATGAATAATCCAATATTGAAGAAGTTCTAGTGGAGTTTCTCTTATCATTTTTGGAACATCCAGTATACCTAAATGTTCAGCTACTTCAAATAACTGATCTAATACTGGATACTCCTTTAGTTTTTTTCCTGTTCCTCCATGTTCATACCACTGAAATCAGTAATAGCCTTAGCTACTTCATTCAGGAATGAAACAGGAAGCTCTTTTAGCTTATCTTCAGGGATAACCGGTTCCTTTAGACCAGTTTTAATAATCTTGTACAGCTGCAGCTCTTTATCAGCATCATCTAACTGAAAGATAATTTCACCCGGAAGTTTACGAACTTTGATAAATTTACCACAAACTTCCACATCTTTAGTTTCAGCGGCAAAATCTTTAAGTGAAGTCACATCCCAAAATAATTTTTCTGACATAAATAGTAATCTCCTTTTTATCTATTTAGATAAGGTGACTACAGTGTGTAGTCACCTAATTACATTTAATTAGCTAAGAGTTTCTACTGAGCCTTCAGGCTCATAGTTAGAAGCATCTCCAGTGTGAGTACCTCCAGCAATACCAAAAACTAGTTCAATAGTAGGCATTTCTCCACGAGTATGTGTTCCGGGAGTCCAACTACGAAGCCAAGCTTCTTGAAACACAATCTTTTGTCCAGTAGGACGATTTTTAATTTTCTTAAACTGAATCTCAATTGTTTGAGGAACTCCAATCATTGCTTGTAATTTCTTACGATCATCGAGATTTTCAGCAGCAGTAGCTGTGAAATCGGTAGGAGCACCAAGATCAGCAGGTGCTCTTTCTTCTGCACCTACGGTTTCATTTGTAGTAATATCAATATCATCTCCAGCATCAAAGCCCGGAGGAGTTACTTCCGTGCAATAAAGCTTAAGGGTAGGATCAGCAGAAAAAGTTAAGGTTAAACCAAAACCAGATTTTTGAAAATCTTCAGGCATAATTAAGCCTCCTTATCATTATTAAATTTGGTAAAATAAATTCTAATTAAATAATGAATTTTATCATCATTCTTTTCAGACTCTATTTCATCAATTTCAAAACTGTTAATAACAATACTTAAAGTATCATTTATATCATGAGTGCCTGTTGCAAAATATTCTAAAAGTAATTCACCTAGTTTTGCAACACGTAAATCTGTATCTCTTTTATCAGATAATTCCAAAGCGTAGAATCCAGAACCTTGTGAAAAGTCAGCATATTCATAATGACTTGCAGCTCCATAATATTCCTTTATATAAATATTGGAATAATTTTCTTCTGGAGAATTATTTGAAAATAAAATTTTAATAGGTGTTTCAGCAAACAATTTATATCGTTTTTTAATATCTTCTAAACTATCAACTAAAACTCTTCTCAAATATAATTGAATATCAGTGTCACTAATCATAATTACTTATCTTATTGTTAAATATGGATGATTTTGTAAAGCTGCCTTTACTTTAGTTATGATACCCCACGGATTAGTAGTTGGTTTAAATGGATGCTTTGCAGAAACTGGATGTCCCCTTGATACACCAATTGATTTCCAACCTAATTCATCAACATTTAAGTGGTAAGGATAACCATTCTCAGGATTTTTAGCAACATTATACATTACAATAGTTTGAGGAATTTTTGCATCAATTTGCTGCAATACATGTTCTATTTTATTATATCCATATATTGTTTCTTTAAAATTAGATAAACTTCCATAAGACACAGCATATCTAAAACTATTTGCATATCTTCCAGTTGACCATTTAGTTTTTGGTACTAAATTAATCTCACTTTGAGCAATATCATGCGCACTTGTCAAAACTTCTCGTAAACTATTCTTTATAGCTTCCTTACCTGCTGAATTAATTTCATCAGATAGTAGTTTAAAAAATACTTTAGACTTGTTAGTTCTACGCATTTTCTCTTCTCAATTGCAAATTAACCGCTGCTAATTGTTCTCCAGAATAAATCTTCTTATGATTTACAATAACAAACATAATTCCATTTATTTCCAATTTGTCTACTGTATTTTGAATATCTGGAAAATCAAATCCTTTACCTATTGCTTTACAATCTTCTTTCTGGATGTCAGAATTTGCTTTTTCATAAGCACTGTAACTTAAAGGAGGTGATACAGTAACATCTGTAATAGTATATTCTGTATCATAATCTCTCTCAAGAATTGGTGTTAATGGATCATAAGCATTTGGCTTATTTTTTCTATAATATTTTGCATTAGCAACGCCCATCAGGTTTAACAAAATGTTTGCTAAACCTGAACTTCCTGCAAAAATATTGTCAAATAAACCAGCCATAATCAATACCTAATTACATTTACAATTGACGTTGCTCCAGAATTAGACTCTAACTGTCCAAACAACGATAAGAAATCAAGAGCATCTGTATCCAATTTTTTAGGAATCATTGTAGCATCTACTTTAATAGACATAGAATCAAGTCTTGCTTCGCTGAATCCTTGTGTCAAAATAGATGGAAATTTCGTACTATTTGACATCAAATACAAAGCTTGTTCAAACTCTGCATACTTTACTAAAGCCGGAATTTCATCCGGTTTATAAGTTCTTCCATGCTTATCAACTAAGTTAGCTCTTGGAAAATCTAAGCTTTGTTCTGGAAAAGTTCTAGTTCCAAAAGGAATTATCATCAAATCATTAATTCTAGTAGCCTGAATTAATCTTGCAATTTGTTCCTCTTCAGAAGCATCTGTAAAAGCAGAAGCATCTGAACGACCCTTAAAGTAAAACAATGCTTCCTCTAAGGTTCCATATGAATTTGCACTAATGCCACCTACAGTTGCATCTAAAACTAATTCCATAATACATCACATAGTTACTTATTTATAATTTTAGGATTATTTTGAGAAGAACCAACCCTATTAAACTGAGAACCAAGTCTGCGATTAATTCGGCGTTCTAGTTCTTTGTAAACATCACCAAGTGAGTCACTTCTCAACCTCTTCAGTTTAACCTGTTCATCAAGTAGTTCTGAAACAGATTTAGTAACAGGGATTTCCTTAGTATTTTCGTACTTCTGAGCACGAACTTTCTTAAGAGAATCTTCTAGCTCCTGTTCAGTTGGTTGTCTCTTTTCATTCATATTTGCCATAATGAAAACCTTTATATTAGGATTTCTAAGGGGAATCACTCCCCTTAGAAATTTTTTGGAGATCACTATTCGATAATCTCTAAGAATTATCCTAGAGATTTAATCGCAACAAACGGAATTGCCTTACGATCAGCAATAACACGTGTCCAAGTAGTTCCAGCAGCAAACTCAGCGTAGGTAAGACCAAGGTGAGTGTTATTGACTAGACTATCACTGACCTTATACCCACGAGGATGGACTAGGATTGAACGCCTTGAGTAAAGTTTCTCTTCACCAGTACCGTTACCAGAGGCAGGATCGCGATCAATTTCCTGAGGACGATCAACATAACCATAGTTTAGACCAAATACACCCGGTCCATAGAGGAAAGTGTAATATGCAGTCTTATCACCAGCAGCAACAGTTGGCATACCGTCATCAACAACAACGCGCATACCGTTAAAAGTTGGGAACATAGTGTTGTTTTCGGCATCACGGACAAACTCAATTAGCTGCTGGGTCTGAAGGTTGGTGTACACAACAGAGTGCATTGCAATTGTATTAACAACGCTCTGATAATCACCAAGCTTACCACGAGCCATAATAATGGCTTCAGCAGTAACGGTTGGATCAGCACCAGCACCAGTATTAGTAGAAATATCAGAAATCAGGTCACCACTATGATTCGTGATAGAATCAGCACAGATACCAATAGAAGCATTGATAATCTTCTTCTGAGCATCATTGGTCCAAAAATCATTGATATAATTATTGATTGCAGTCATTGGATTACTACCAGCAAGGATTCCTGCAATAGTCATTGCACTGAAACCTTTAGTATAGAAACCCTTAACTGCCATTTCAGCACCAGCAGTAATCTTATCAAGATTTAGCTTGGTATTAGGATCATCTGAACCAATCTTAGGTTCATCCATGTTAATCACACGCCAGAAAGGCATGTTAATATACTGACCACCTTCGGTAGCATCCATAAGACGAGTTACACGTGGGTCAGAAACAGCTACACCAGTAGCTACAAAAGCGTTTTTAGTTAGAAATGCTTCGGAATCGTATGAGGTAAATAACTCTGGTACAATAACATCTGTTAGACGAACTGAACTAGTTGCCATATTAAGTTCTCCTTATTAAATTGAAGAATATTTTTTTCTATATTCAAGTGCGCGAGCCCTATCTTTATGAAACAACTCGGCTTGCTTATCTAAATTATACTTATCACTCTTAGGATCAAAATACTGATCCCAACCTGTAGAATTACCAACACCTTCTCTTGCACTAGCGCTCAAACTCGGCTTCATAAATCCGGGCATCTTTGAAAACAGTGTATCGACAAACTCATCAAGTGTATAAAGCTTATCAACGGTCTTATACTTTTTAGAATCTTCATCAAATTCAATCTGATTCTTTGCAGTAAGACAAAAAGCTTCGAACATAGCAGGATCACCCTTTTCAGCAAAAGCTTGCTTTAGCGCAGTTGTCTTATTCATATCAGAAATTAGAGCAGTTTTTTCAGCAACTTCATCAGAGAGCTTCTTAATCTTGCTTTCATAATCTAACTTCATAGTATTGATTTTATTAGCGGAATCATTTCGGATTTCTTCAACCTTTTTAACAAACTCTTCATTCTTTGCATTACCGTTTGTCTTATAAGATTCAAGTTCATCTTTCATTGCATTTACCTGCTCTGGAGTAAATTCTCCAAAAGCCTTCAGCTTTGACTCCATTTCATTATGAAGCTTGCGCTCCTTGAGCATTGTCTCATGAACCACTTTAAATTCTTGTAAAGGCTTTACATCTTTAACATTCAGACGATACAGTTCTTTTCCATCGTCTGTATTGACTTGTGTATAAAGTCCCTTAAGAGAATCATCAATTTCATTCAGGTTTGGTAGTTCAAATGATAAATCCGGCATAGTAATCTCCTTTTCCTTGATATCACATCTTAGAAGTTTTTTCTAAAGAATCACTCTTTAAAATATTAATTTTTGCTAAAGGTATCTTCTTTACCTTATATAATATAATATAGCACACTTTTTAAAAAAGTCAAATGCTTTTTATAAAAAAGTTTAAAAATTTTCTGTTTTTTATAAGTTATTTCTTTTTTTCTGTTCTTTCTTGTGATTTTCCATCAAGTACAACTTGAGTTGCATCATTGATAGAATCTCCACCCTCTTCCTTTGTTAAACTTTCTTTGGAATACTTTCCAGACTGCTGTTTATTAGATGATCCTTTGGAAGATTCGACAATTTTATTACGTTCTTCCTGTTCAGCATTCATAACTTTTTCCCACTCTTCAAAAGAAGAATATGAAGTATCGCCATTCTCACGCAGTTTGTTATAATAATCCTTATTAGTATAACCTTTAACAGCACCAGACCAGATTGAATAATTATTAATGGAAACAGTAGAACTTTTAAGAATAGAAAACTCTAGATTTGGAATAATATCAATCTTAGAAACTTCTTTATCAGAAAGTCCTCTCCATTCTGCTGCCGCTTTGAGAATAACTGTAAACCCATCGGCAAGTGTTTTAGCAATTGATTTAAGCGAAGCTGTCTTTAATGAAATATTATTCTTTACAGATTCACCAGTTTCATCACCACTTTTGATCAAAGATAAACCAAGCCCTGAAGCATATTCTTTCTTAGCTTCAATTGCAAGACGTTGCTCTGATAAACCACTTCCACCAATTTCAACCCACTTCAAATCTGCTTCTGGATTAGTAACTATAATTGCTTTCTGTGTACCTGTATACAAGTCAGTATTCTCAATACCTTTTCCAAAAAGAACACCGAAAGATTGTTTATGAATTGAAATTTCGTAATCAGCACTTGCCCTGTAAAGAGCTAAAGAAGCATTGCACAAAGAATAAATAATTGGTTTAGAAGGTTCGATTGACAATTCGTAGCCATTAAAGCAATAAAATGGAATTTCATTCTTAAATTTATTATGAATACGTGGATAAACAATTTTAAGTCCTTCATAATCAACAATACCACTATTATCAAAAGGGGGGTCAAAAATAGCTTTAAAATTATTAGAACCGCTATAAGAATAATATAAAGGCTCTTCTAGTTCATTTCCTGCATCATCTACTGTCTTCAAGCCAAGAAATCTATATCGATTTACATTCACAGGTGCTAATGCTGAGTTCTCATAATCAACATAACTTTCATCAAGTAAAACAAACTTTAGAAGCTGCTTACCTTTGTACAAAGTGTAACCCCAATTAACAATCTGTCTTGTATCATACTGAATCATATTTGGGTACATGTCAACACGATTCTCAATAGTATCAGGTGGATCAAGCAGAATTGCATGACGACCATACTTAGTTAAATAACTTGAAGTATTTCTATAAATATCAAGAAAGGACTTTGTTTTTAAGTAAGAGGGATTCGGTAAATACTTTGTCCTAACATCATCAGGAACTTCAATAATCGGGTCCTTCTGCCAAAGAATACCAAAAAGACTATTAAAAAACTCTACAGGATAGTCAAACCAAGTTGCTCTATGTAGGTAATCCTCATAAGCAACCTCCCCTCTGGAAATATCCATCCGCATACCTTCGGTCTTACGAAGATACATCTCTCTGCGCTGCTTAATAACATCTTCTCCGCAAAGACAGTCGTCTACTTTATCCCAAATTGGTGCATACTCAGTATAAGTCTGCTTAGTAGGCAAACTTGTAACAATATCTTTTGAATCGTTCATAATAACTCCTTAAATATAAATATCATAGATACGTGCCACTCTTCTCTCTACATAAATATTAGTAAGAGCATGTACAAATGCGTCAACTTGGTCATCATGTTTCTGTGACATTGTAGGACTAAATGCAGCACACTCATTTAAAAATGCACCAACCCAATTTCCTCTTTTTGGAATAAAAACTCTACCAGAATCAAGATAAGGTAGCACCTGTTCACATCTAAGCACCTTGTCTTTAGTAGGGTTAATGTCTATAATTGGTATTCTAGTATCATTTTTTAATGTTTGAATTAAAGCAGGTCCTGAAGATTTATATTCAATAAAGAAACCCTTAAACAAAGAATTCTTAAAGTTCTGTGCTATTTTATAATAAAAGCCTTTAGCAACCTTTATTAAATCAGGCATTTCATATTTTCCGCGCACCAAGTCAAGCAAGTAGGTATCATTCTTATACTCACCAACGGCTAAAAACACAGAGTAGTCATTGTGATTCTTAATGCCTGTAGCAGTATCCGCAAAAATTTTAATACCTTCAAACTTATCAGGAAGCTCATCATATGTTTTAAATTTATCAATATGAATTAAAGTACCTCCTTTAGGAGTAGGTTCCTGCATATACTGCGACATGTATTCATAGGGTTTGTTTGAACGCATATTAAGAAGCTCTTTTATAGGCTCCTTATATTCCCAATAACTTGCAACACCATTCTTATCTAAATCAGCTTTTAAATAAGGTTCTGCAATTTTCTTTATTTTTTCAGGTAATGCTTCAAAATATTCCTCATCAATTTCTGCTGGAATCTTAATTAAAGTCCAATTATCAAAATTACAGTTGTCGAGAAGATAGCCAGTTGGATCATCCTCATGCAATCTCTGCATAATTAATACAATTGGAACATTTGGATTAGCTTTACGTGACATCAATGTTCCATAAATAATTGAATTGATGTTCTCCCTCTTAGCAGGAAAGTTAGCATCATCAGGCTTTAATGGGTCATCAATAATAATCGCTCCAGTAAAACCAGACTCCATATAGCCAGCACGCTTACCAGTAATCTTACCGCGCATACTTGCAGCTAAGAACTCACCAGCGTTACGACCTCTGTACTCTAATGTCCACTCTTTCTTCTTATTACTATCTAACTTAAAAGAATATCCGGGTCGTAAATCTACAAATTCCGGTGATTCTATAATATCTTTTATATCTTGAGAATGACCTTCTACTAATTCATCTGAATAAGAAGTTTCAATGAATCTCATATGTGGATTCTTGAAATAGCACCAAGCAGGAAACATCTTTGAAACATAAACACTCTTTGTAGAGCCGGGGCTGATATTGATTATAACATTCTTAAGTTTCTGATTATAAACATCTTCCAATATAGAACAAATGTAATGATGATGCCAGTTTTCTTTGAAAACCTCTCCTTTTAAAACTTTAAAAAAGTAAGTAGAAAATGCAAAAAGACTATTCTGAAAAACATAATCAACAACTGCTTTTTGTTCATCATTTTCATATAATTCACTGCTCATCATTTACCTCTTCAGCATCTTCAGAAGATGTTTCAATCTTGTTAGCAGTTTTGATTGTAGGTTCAGCAAAACTTTTAATCTTATTAAGCATTAATTCTGCGTCTGCTGGATTAAAGTTAGCAATAACAGTGTTATTAGTTTGATTCACACTATCGGAAGTTTGCTTTTTCCAGTTCTCCGGGTCTTGACAATAAAGAACCATCTCAACTGCTTTCATGTTTGGTGGAATATTCTTACTAACCTTTTTAACTTTCTTAGAAACAACTTCAAATTCACCATTATTTTTATTTTTAGTCTGAAATTCAGTAACTTCTATATCTTCATACACACCACCAGTAACAAGCTGTTGCAAAGATTGTTCTGCATAATCTTTAAGAGCAAGCTTTCCCTGAGTAATAGCATTCTTAAGCTCAGGGAAACATCTCTTATAAAAGTAAAAAGTGTCTTTAGATATTCCTAAGAAACTTAAAATCTCAGACTCAGGGGCTCCATCACGCACCATAATAGAAAGCTGAAACAACTTTGGCTTAATATCTTGCTGATAATTTAAAAGTTCACCTGCCGTTGGGATTCTTGCTTTTGGTTTTACGAGTGAAGTTTCATTTTCCATTTAAAACACTCTCCCACTTACTTATATTATTCTCTAGCCAAAATGAGTTTAGCTTCTTCTTATTATCAATAATAGTATCTTTATATAACGACAAATTATTAAAATAAGTAGAAACAGATTTATCTAGTTCATTAGCATCTGCAAAACAGTTTCTTTCATCAAAAGCTGTATAATTTGGAGTATCTTGTGTTAAAATAGGTACACCATCGGCCCAAGCCTCCAACTGTTTTATATTACTTTTTGCATAATTAAATAAAGAATGCTGCAAAGGTTGAATATATAAATTTGCATCTAATGATTTTCTATAACTTGGATATCCTAAAATATGTGTACCGGGATATACTTCAAAATCTTTTATAAATCTCTTAGCAAAATAAGGAATACATCCAACTAAAACAAACTGATACTTATGTCTATTTTCAATAATCCAATCAGAGATATGTGTGAAATCATCTACACCATTATTTCTGAAATCGTAATCCACATGAGATTTATCACAACAAATTACAATTCTTGGCCTCTTCTTATTTCTTTTATAATTATCAACCGATTTGTTTACATCATAAAAAGAACCATACCACCACTTAGGAATATAATTAGGAATTACTATAAACCTATCTATCGGAATATCTAGCTTACTAGCATAATAATTAGCTAAAAACATATTTGTAGTAGTTATTTTATCAGCATGTGTCATATAATAGTCAATAAGAGCTTCTGCATGAAAAAATCCCGGTTTCAGCCAATTATATACAGGAATATCATCATAAAACAAAATATCATCTACATCATAAATAATAGAAAAACCATATTCTTTAGATTTTCCTAATAAGTAGTCATACCATTCTTTATAGTTAGATGTGTATAATCTTTGTACTCTAAAAGAATCACAATACTTTAAATAGTAATCGTCGTGATTAGAAGATGCTGAATCACAGAATCTATATTTATTTTTAAACATAGACTCCATAGTCAATGAAGGCGCAATGATTCTATAGAATCCCGGCCCACTCATCCCAGCATACATGGAACAATGTAATTTCTGACCAAAAACACTCATCAGCATCTCCTTATCGTTTTAGTTACTTCTTCTTACCACCAGTTGAAGTTTTCTTTTTCTTACACGCCATAGTAATATCTCCTTTATTTATACATAAAGTCCACACACACATTCTTTCTTATTTCTAAGAAGTGCGCATGGGCATTTTGTATCTTCATTTTTAGCTACTTGACAAGGGCAATACCCGTCATTATCAGCGATTTCTTTTCTTATTTGTAAGACAAAATTTTTATCTGGATTTAATTTCATGAAAATATATTAGTATTTAAAATTAATAAAAATGGCTGCTGATAGCCAATACGATATCATTCTGACAATCACCAGCAGCAATAATTATCAGCTAGATATAATATTAATAGGCAAAATGATAAATGCTCTCATGAGAAAAATGCCCTAGTGCATGTGAGCAGTACCACCGTCATTCTCGCTAGCTAGTCGAAATGATAGAAAAGTGTGCAGTTTTAACGCCGGGACGTTAACCTAAGCATTCTGGCAGTTTGTTTTAAATTAAGGTGGAGTTATTTTCGTACACCTGCTACATTTCTTGTGTCGAGGAAAAACTCCACGAAACCTTTCTATCTATACTATTAATATAACACTATTTACAAAAAAGTCAAGTGCTTTTTATAAAAAAGTCTAAAAATTTTTAAACAAAGTGTAAGAAAAACTCTTACACCTTGCTAAAACTTAATTATTTACATTAACAGCGTAACGTTCTTTAAGCTCTTCCTGTCGCTCAGAACTCCAAGAAGATGACCATCTGAAGAATCCGATAATTCTAAGACCATAATCTTTAATTTCTGCTCCGCATTTTGGACATTTTTCGTACTTTCCTTCAAGAATGCAACCATTCTTACAACGACTATGAAACAAATTCAATGCAAAATGCTCACAACCTGATTCAACAGCTTTATGAATCAACATTTCAGCTTGTTTTGCTGTAACACGTTCTGTAATAGTCAAGTGAACAATACCACCGCCAGTGAGAAGCAAGTTGGTCCTGCCATCCATCTTCATTCTGTCAAACACATCCACTTTTTCAGTAAGAGGAATAGTTTGATTTGAATAAAGATTAAATGGTACTGCTTCCTTACCAAAGATAAGACGATCAGCTTTAGCCATTCTTACTGCCATTGCTTCACCCGGAATCTGTTCAATATTTGGAATTACTGTCACATGTTATAATAACACTTCTTGCTTCACTGGGATTTTTAGGCCCTCCACAAGCACTTCCGGTGTGACCCACCGTGTAAATCCTAATACCTTAAGTAACCCTCCTTACGTTACTATACTATCAATATAGCATGTTTCAAGGAAAAGTCAAGCGGTAAAACTATAAAATTTTAAGATTTATCTCGTGTTATTATATTTCATGTGGTTCTTGTTCAGGCAAGCTCGTTAGGCTTACCCGGCTTATCTCACTGGTCAGGTGAGGGCTTCCTGCATGTTTCCATGCAGCACAGACTATATCATTTACTCATTCCTGAGCAAGAGTACTTCGGAGTACTTACCCCTACTCCCTTACGGGATAGTCGTTGAACCTTCCTTGTACTGGCGGTCTGTCAAATACAAGGCTCGGCTGCTGATTACCATGCTTGCAAGGCAAGTTTAGGTGTTCCAGCAATTCACTTTCTTCTTCGATGAGGCTCACGCCTCAAAGGGACCTAGTTGATCCAAGTTCTTTTCCACGTGAAATGCAATAGTCATTAAAAGCAGACATTACTTCAATGTCAATGTTTTCGTTCTTACCAAACTTGCGCTCTAGTGTTCTATAACACTCCCAAGTACCAATAAGACCAAAAGTTGAAAACAAACGATTGATATCAATTGTACCATTTGCCATAAATGGCTGCAATCCTGACTTAATCAGCTTTAGAAGCAAGTCTTTATGCGCTCGAAGAATCGTACCTGCATCTTTCACAGCATCTTTCATTTTAGCGTAAAAATCATCAATACTGGTTGACATTAGAGCAAGTCTATTCAGATTTACAACACAAACACGATGACTTCCGAGTGATAGTGCTGCACCAAAAGAATTAACAGAAGATGCCATATCCATCATTTCTGTATCGTTTAAGAGTCTACAGCAGGATGAAACCTTACTGCCAGCAGAAACTAAAATATTGTACCTGTGAATTGGCCTTTGACACATATCATGTACAAATTCTGTATCTACAATCTTTCCATCTCTTTTTGCAATATTAATAGTTACAACAGGAAATGTAAAAGGTTCATTCGTCTCAGTGCAACCACGATCAATAATATCACAGAAAATGTTCTGAAGTTCAAGAATAACTTCCATCACATAATCCAAAGAATACCCAGTTTCTTCATAATACCATTCCAAATCATAAAGCATAGCTTTCAGTTTCACACGATCAAAGACTGAAACATTTGTAAATGGTGATTCATATGTACTTCTACTGCAATCATTTACATCATAAATAAACTGCTGGAACATGTTCTCAATGTATTTACGTGATACATGATCGTTTTTAATTTTATCAAGATCAAACCCATCAGTAAGTAAAACACGAGCAGAATCAAAGAAGAAACTTCCTACGGCAACGGCTCCGGCAAGAGCATTACTGCTTAACACATGTACAGTGCCAGCAAGCATACTTACATAAGAATGAAGATGTTTTGCAGGACTGCACTTCAAAGTACCTTCCCTGCCAGAAAGAACAAGATCAATGCCAGAAACTGAATAGCAATAAGGCAATAGAATCTTAGTTGCATCATTAATAGGCAAAGTATAATCATACATCATTGCAGAGATTCTATTGGCTTCCTCCTGCCCGACATTGTTCTTAAGCTGTCTGTAAAGCATGTCATGCCCAATAGTCTTGTGAAAGACATTATCAGCTTCAGAGATAATACGAGCAATTGAATTTGAAGCTTTATTTGCATTATTATCAATTGAATCATTATTCAACTGACCAAGCATGAAGTTCTCTACCTGACTGATATAATCATAGCGAGGAACATCAAAACCCTGAATTTTAAGAATAGAATTTGTCACAGAAGGATCAGTAATATTATAAACTGTGGAAAGACGTTCTTTCAATGCCTTTTTGATATTTTTACGAGTTTTATCAGTTTTGGCATTTGGATTGAAACATTCTTCCACAGAAACAGTATCACAATTCATAAAATTTAACCTCATCAATTATATTTCCATTATTCAATACATAAAAGCGTTGATTTGTAGTTGCTTTGTATAAAGCACCAGCTTCTTCATTATAATGACCAACTTTTAAATAGTCAATATAATGTAAAAGATTTTCATATTTATACTTAAAGTCATCAAAAGTTTCTATACCAGTGTATAAACAAATTTTATATTTATACTTTTTGCAAAGAAGAAAATAGTTTTCTAAATCATCACACCATTCACCACCTAAAAATGTAATACAACTGCATTTATTTAAATAGGCAGACAGATCATATTCAAAGTCAGCTAAAGAATACTCTTTAGGAGTAATATTGATATTTTCCCAAGAGCACCCTTTACAATGATAAGGACAGCCTGCTACGAATAGAGAAAAAGATATCTCAATTGGAACTTCTCTAAATGTAATTTGTTTATCATAAATCAACATTACCACATTCTTTCACGTAAGGTTCTTCTGATTTCTTACAAGGAAAAGTATTTTTGCAATGAATACATTCCCAAACGAATTCTCCAGAAGAGAGCTTCATTTCCATTCTAACACCACATTTAGGACAAAACTTTTGTGGACTTGAAACAAACATATAAAAATCTCCGTAACTAAATTGTTTCTACTTTAACAGTTGGATTATTTTTAAAAATTTCTATAAAACGTTGTACTTTATATTCTTCAAGTATTTCAGAAGATACCGAGATGGTCTTACCAAAGGTAAGTGTAGCATCCTTACTCACTATTAATGCATCAACATAGTTTGTCATAAATTACCTCCTTGTTGTTCTCTTTGTTTGTAATCTTTACTATAGCACTTTTTCTAAAAAAGTCAAATGGTTTTTTGAAAATAAATGCACTTTTTTCAAATTAATACAAATGTAACATTGAAAGTTATTTTTACAAAAATGAAATAGAAACTGTTTACTAAAACATTGTAGTTTGTATTTATTTTATAATATTCATAAAAAACTTAATTCGCGGTATGTATCTTCCCTTTTGGGAATATTTTATTCAGGGAATAGTGGTCTTGGCAGTTCCTGCCATTGTGTTCCACAAAAATTTAAACAGAGCTGTAACTTGCTTTGCTTTCTTGTTTCTTTTCTCTTTTCTTGTTTTAAAAAAAAATAAAATATAATAATATCCCCCTATAAGGGGGTATATATTATTATAAATTTTTAAAATTTTATTTCTACACGTGCGTATGCGCACACGCGCGAGGCGACTTGCTGTTGAATCCAATTGATGCAAAATTAAAATTTGCGCGCTTTTCTTCTTTTTTCTTTCCTGTAAAATTAAAATAAAATTATATTATAATAATATCCCCCTATAAGGGGGAATATATTATTATAATTAATTTTAAATTATTATTTTTCATAACGCATGTGCGTGTATACGCATACGCATACGCGTACGTGTGAGTG
>ULRD01014419.1_pt1 | contig 22002 bp, 13 predicted proteins | sample 1955181 | NCBI WGS metagenome assembly ULRD01 (sample SAMEA4835675, study PRJEB28245) | human gut metagenome | biome: gut microbiome; material: fecal sample | place: Denmark | collected 2008
TTTTTTAATGCGGCAGCTTTTTTAGCAAGAGGAGCATAATCCTCACAGGTTCTCAGTACATCGAACGGTGAGAGCTTCAGGTCGCGGCTTATGTCTTCGATAAGCGCGAGAGTGGAATCTCCGATCCCTCTTTTCGGCTCGTTGATTATGCGTCTGAAACGCAGCATATCGCTGTGATTGTTTATAAAGCTCAGATAAGATGTAACATCTTTGATCTCTTTTCGGTCATAGAAACGCATACCGCCGTAGACCTTGTAGGGGATTCCGCTGCGGACAAGTGTACGTTCTATGGCGTTTGATTGGGCGTTCATGCGGTAAAGTACGGCGTTATCGGAATATCTTCCGGTTTCCTTAAAGCGCTTCTGAATTGTATCGGCAACAAATTTTGCTTCATCGTTTTCGTCTACAGCCTTGTACCAGTAGATCTTGCCGCCTTCGTCGCCGTTAGTCCAAAGAGATTTCTCCTTACGGCCGTTATTGTGGGAAATAACAGAGTTTGCGGCATTAAGTATAGTTTGTGTCGAACGATAATTTTGTTCGAGGCGGATCACCTTTGCGCCGTTAAAACATGATTCAAAGCCGAGTATGTTCTCTATATTTGCACCGCGGAATTTATATATGCTCTGGTCGTCGTCGCCCACAACGCAAATATTATTATGACCTGAGGAAAGCATTGATACAAGAGTGAACTGAACATGGTTGGTGTCCTGATATTCGTCTACCATTATGTATTTATATCGGTTTCTGTACTTTTCAAGAATATCCGGGAATTGTTTAAACAGTTCAACGGTAAGGCATAGAATGTCGTCGAAGTCAAGTGCGTTTGCTGTTTTCATACGTTCCTGATATGCGCCGTATATGCGTGCCGTTATCTTTTTTCTGTAATCCATGCCTGCGTCAGCAAGCATATCCGCAGGAGTTATCATTTTGTCCTTTGCAAAGCTTATCTCGTTTAGAGCCGCGCGCGGTGCAAGCTGCTTTTCGGAAATATCAAGCTCAGCCATAACGTTTTTTATCATGCGCTGACTGTCGTCCGAATCATATATCGTGAAATCACGTCCATAGCCCAGCGCTTCGATCTCGCTTCTGAGTATCCTTACGCAGGCAGAATGGAAAGTAGATGCGTTGATATTCATGCCGTCCTCGCCCAACATGGCGGAAAGGCGGTCGCGCAGTTCGCCGGCGGCCTTGTTTGTAAAGGTAATGGCAAGAATATTCCATGGCTTTACCGGATTCACTGCTACAATATCGCGGAGGGTGTCAAAATCGTCAGTTTTGCCCTCGGCATAATCGCATAAAAATGCAATATCTTCGGTACTGCCCTGACGCGAGCAGTCCTCATAGGCGCAGCCGAAGTTTATCATGTTGGCTATGCGGTTGACAATAACGGTGGTTTTACCGCTTCCCGCACCTGCAAGAACGAGCAGAGGACCGTTGACGGTAAAAACCGCCTCCTGCTGCATCTCGTTCATACGGCTGAAATATCTTTTTAAAGCAGCCGTTTTTGCTTCATTAAAAGAAATATTACTCATACAAAATTCTCCATTACTTGTTAATGTCCTGTTTTATAGGATCGTGCCGTATACCTACGAAAACAGGCTCTCGATCTGTGTTTTCTTAAAAGTAAAAGCAAACTGTTCAATAGTATTATACCACAATTTTCAGTATTTGAAAAGACCTATTTTATAATTTATTTTTTTATTTTATATTCGATTATGTTCTCATAATCAAGTTCCTATGGATTTATTGACAATAGGCTTTATCAATGTTATAATGTATAATGGAAAATTAAAGATATGTGCAGTGAATACAGCTTATGAGAAAGGAATGCTTTATGGATATAAAAGAAACCGTTAGGACGCTTTCCGAGGCTTTCGGAGCTTCGGGCAGCGAGTCTCCGGCAGCGGAGCTTGCGCTGAAAATGCTTAAAGAATATTGTCCCGACGCAGAAATAAAAAACGGAAACGCTATCGGACGTTTCGGAAGCTTTATTGACGGACGGCAGCATCTTGTCCTTGACGCTCATATTGACCAGATCGGCATGGTCGTCACTTATATAACCGACGACGGATTTATCAAAATCGGAAATCTCGGCGGTATCGACCGCAGGCTGCTGCCTGCGCAGCCCGTTGTCATTCACGGGAAAAGCGATATTAAGGGAGTGATATGCTCTGTTCCTCCCCATTTATCAAATGGAGAGAGCAAGGTTCTGAGCTTCGATGATACGGCGATAGATACCGGAATGACAAAGGCAGAGCTTGAGGAGATCGTATCTCCCGGCGATTCTGTCACGTTTGATGTAAAATGCCGCGAGCTTTTTGGCGGCAGACTTGCAGGCGGAGCAATGGACGACCGCTGCGGTATTGCGGCAATATTGTATGCGCTTTCGCTTGTCGGGGATTGTGATTTAAAATATAATGTTACGGTCATATTCTCCGCACAGGAGGAGCTTGGTGAGCGCGGCGCAAAGATCGGCGCATTTGAACTTGATCCCGATATTGCGATCGCCGTTGACGTAAGCTTTGCTTACGCGGAGGGCGAGGACAGGTTAAAATGCGGAGAATTGGGAAAAGGTCCGATGATAGGAATTTCGCCGTGCCTTTCCAGAAAAATTTCAAATGAACTTATATTCGCAGCTAAAGACGCAGGACTTCCGTATCAGGTAGAGGTAATGAACGGTCTGACTTCGACCAATGCCGACCGTTATTCCGTCAGCCGGGGCGGCGCGGAGACCTGTACCGTTTCGATACCGCTGAGGAATATGCACACTCCCGTTGAAGTAATTGATCTCAGAGACGTAGAACTTACGGGCAGATTGATTGCGGAATACATTAAGGAGGCGTGACGAATGAAAGATTTACTCAGAGAGCTTTGTCTTATTGACGGAGTTTCCGGAGACGAAGCTGCCGTAAGAGAATATATAATAGAAAAAATCAAGGATGTATGTACCTACAGTATAGATCCTCTGGGCAGTATTATCTGTTTTAAAAAGGGCAGAAAAACGCCCGAAAAAAAGCTGATGATCTGCGCTCACATGGACGAGGTCGGTTTTATAGTAACCTCTGTGAGAGACGACGGAACTCTGACTTTCGGGGAAGTCGGAGGAATCGACGCTTCTGTGGCGATAGGAAGACCGGTGCGCGTCGGCAAAGATCGTATATGCGGTGTAATCGGCTCAACGGCCGTCCATAATCTTTCAAAGGAGGAGCGCGAAAAAGCTCCCTCGATGAGCGGACTTTATATCGACATCGGCGCTGCGGACAAAGTTGAAGCTGAAAAAATTGTGAACCTCGGGGACTGCGTTTATTTTGATTCCGATTTTACTGAGCTTGGCGGAAACCGTGTAAAATCAAAGGCAATTGACGACCGCGCAGGCTGTGCAATAATGATAAAGCTGCTTCATGAGGAGCTTGAATACGACGCATATTTTGTTTTTAATGTGCAGGAGGAGATAGGACTTCGCGGCTCGGGAGCGTCGGCGTTTTCGGTCGCGCCCGATTTTGCCGTCGTTCTGGAAGCTACGACCGCTGCCGATATTGACGGAGTCAACGGTGCGAAAAAAGTGTGCTCGCTTGGAGAAGGCCCTGTAGTATCATTTATGGACAGAAGCACCGTGTACGATAAAGAGCTTTATAGTCTTGCCTTTGAAATTGCCGGAAACGAAAATCTTCCGTGTCAGACAAAAACCATGATAGCTGGCGGGAATGACGCAGGCGCTATCCATATAAGCGGCAGGGGAGTACGCACTCTGGCTGTCTCAGTACCGTGCAGGTATCTTCATTCCGCGTCATGCGTGAGCGAGATGAGCGATCTTGAAAATTCATATAAGCTTGTAAAAAAACTTGCAGCGAGGATACCGGAATTATGATAAAGCTTATAGAACACGAAAACGAGCTTGACCGCGGTCTGCTGCTGAAAACTCTTGCCGGGAGAAAGCTTCTTGCATATATGAGAGCCTATGGTCCGGGATATGAATTCTGCCGCTTTTATAAAATAACTGACGAATCCGGTATCGGATTTATGTTTATTATAAATTCCACTCTTATTATATGTACGGACGGAAAACTTGAAGCCAATGATGAAATTGACCTTTTTGTCGGCATGAATCTGCCTTTCCGTATCGAGGGAGCGCAGGATATTCTGAAAAGCATAAAGCTGCCCGAGCGCTATCAGCGGCTTCGTCGGACTATCTTTGAGCTTATCCCTCATGACGAGCCTTCCGGGGATATCGAGGAGTTTATTGATTTTAATCCGAATCTTCCCGAGGTCTACCGTATTTTAAGCGAGGGATTTCCGAATATCGCGGATTTTTCGCTGTGGTATACAGATACGTCTCATCGGTGCCGACACGGAATCAGCCGCGTGTTTACTTATAGAAATTCCACTACCGCATCGGCTGTTTTCGATATCGAAAACGTTGTCCTGATCGGGCAGGTTGCGACTGATACCGCTGCGCGCGGCAGAGGCTACGCAAGGGGATTTCTCAAATGGCTTGCAGGATTTTTTAATGGACTCGGGAAAAGGGCATATCTTCTCGCTCTTGATGTCCGCGTGAGCTTTTACCGCGAAATAGGCTTCCGCGAAGTGGAAAGCGAGATCGTTCTCGAACGTATCGACATTGACAAAGAAAGCGAAATGAAAGGAAGACTGGCTGATGAACAGTAAAATTAACGAAATATATGATTTTGATCCAAGGCTTATGGCGCTTTCGGAAAAAGCGGAGGAAAACTGTGCCGATGCCTTTGCGGATATTGAAAAAACTGCGGAATATAACGGCGCAAAGGTGCTTAAAGCTTTTTCCGACAATAAGGTCAGCGAACCTTGTTTTTACGGCTCGACAGGCTACGGTTACGGAGATATCGGGCGCGAGGTAATTGATAAGGTGTTCGCTCAGGTTCTTGGTACTGAGGACGCTCTTGTTCGGTTTAATTTTGTATCAGGAACGCATGCTTTGTCTACGGCTCTTTTCGGAGTACTCAGAACGGGGGACAAAATTGTTTCCGTTACGGGCAAACCTTATGATACCCTTGAGGAAGTAATAGGAATTTCAGGCTCAAAGGGGAACGGTTCGCTCATGGATTACGGAATCGAGTATGGACAGGCGGATCTTCTGACTGACGGAACTCCCGATTATGAGGGCATAGCCGAGACCGTAAAAGGAGCTAAGGTTGCATATATACAGCGTTCCAGAGGATATTCGCTCCGTCCTGCGTTTACGGTCGACGATATTGAAAAAATGATCGCGGCTGTAAGAAAAGGCAATCCCGATGCGATAGTGATGGTAGATAACTGTTACGGAGAATTTGTAGAGGACCGCGAGCCTTCCGCTGTCGGAGCAGATCTAATGATCGGCTCTCTTATTAAAAACGCAGGAGGCGGAATTGCTCGAACAGGCGGATATATCGCCGGACGTGCCGATCTTGTCGAGCTTTGCTCATATCGTCTTACCTGTGTGGGGATGGGCAAGGAGGTCGGCTGTACTCTCGGCATGAACCGCGAGATGCTTCTCGGTCTTTTCTTTGCTCCCGACGTGGTTGCAGCCGCTCTGAAAACATCTGCTTTTGCAAGCGAGCTGTTTACGCTTCTCGGCTATAAATGTTCGCCGCGTAAAGACGACCGCAGGGGCGATATTATTACGGCTATAGAGCTTGAAAACGAAGAAAATCTGTGCTCATTCTGCCGCGGAATACAGAAAGGCGCGCCTGTGGATTCCTTTGTGACGCCCGAACCGTGGGATATGCCCGGTTATTCAAGTAAGGTCATTATGGCTGCGGGAGCGTTTACAAATGGCGCTTCTATCGAGCTTTCCGCCGACGCGCCTATAAGAGAGCCGTTTGCAGTCTGGATGCAGGGTGGGATAACATACACAAGCGGAAAATTAGGCGTTATGCTTGCGGCTCAGGAAATGCTTGGGAACAGATAGCGTTTATTGTTGTTGAAAAGGTTATTTTAGTCAAAGAAATTTAGAGCGTGTTCACATAAAGGTATAAGTTAAGCCTTTTCAAAGGCTTGCGGGGGAAAGGGACATCGTCGTTTGTTGCCGTCCGCTATAAAAACATCTTTTTAATCCAATAATAACCAAAAAACTGCCGCGTTTCGTTGACGAAATCGGCAGTTTTTATAAATTGTCCAAAACCCTCTTGACAGGGCTTTTTTATTGTATTATAATAATATAATGTATCAATATGGGGTTTTATTCTCATTATCATGTTATTATATCATACGCAAATCAAATTGTCAATAGCTTTTAAAAAATATTACGGCAGTTTTTTCACGATCGGGAAAGCTGACGCAAAAATACAAGGAGGTTCCGCCTATGGTGAATGTTACGCCTAAGCAGCTGGGAAAAAATGTCAGAATGAGCTTCGGAAAAATTACCGAGCCTCTTGAAATGCCTAACCTTATCGAGGTGCAGAAAAACTCGTATAAGTGGTTCAGGGAGGAAGGACTCAAGGAAGTATTCCGCGATATGACCGCTATTACGGATTATAACGGAAATCTCGTCCTCAATTTCAAGGATTATCGTTTTGATGATACTCCCAAATATACCCTTGCCGAATGTAAGTCAAGAGGCGCTACGTATCAGGTCGCTATGAGAGCTACCGCCGCCCTTTACAATAAAGAAACGGGCGCAGTAAGCGAAAGCGAGATATATATGGGCGATTTTCCGCTTATGACAGACAGCGGAACCTTTGTTATCAACGGCGCGGAGCGTGTAATAGTATCTCAGCTCGTTCGTTCGCCGGGCGTTTATTATGCTTTTGAAAAGGATAAGACCGGTAAGGACTTGTTCAATACTACTGTTATTCCTAATCGCGGCGCATGGCTTGAATATGAAATGGATTCCAACGATGTTGTGTATGTCCGCATTGATAAGAACAGAAAGATACCGATCACGACCTTTATCAGAGCTCTCGGAATCGGTTCTGACGAAGAAATATATGAGCTTTTTGGCGTTGACGACCGTCTGAAGCAGACTATTCTTCAAAAGGATCAGACAAAAAATACATCAGACGCTCTTATCGACGTTTATAAGAAGCTTCGTCCAGGCGAGCCTCCTACGGTGGAAAGCGCCCTGACTCATCTTAATAATCTTTTCTTCGACGCAAAGAGATACGATCTCTGCCGTTTCGGAAGGTATAAATATAACAAGAAGCTTGGTATTGCTTCGCGTCTTGCGGGTCATATTCTTGCAGAACCTGTAGTGAATCCAAATACAGGCGAAATAATGGCTGACGAAGGCGAGACTGTTTCTTACGACAAAGCCTGCGAGATCGAGCAGGCAGGTGTTTACTATGCTTTTGTAAAGGTCGAAGCAAAGGAATACTACGTTGACGACCGCGGCGAAAACGCTATCCGCATGGTAGAAAAGATCGCAAAGATAATCGGCAACGGCATGGTAGATATCAAGGGCTACGTTGATTTCGATACCGAAAAGTACGGCATTAACGAGAAGGTTTCATACAAGGTGCTTAAAGAGATCGTGGAATCTTCCGCCGACGCTGACGAGCTTGAGGAAAATGTTAAGAAGCGTGCCGACGAGCTTGTTCCAAAGCATATCATAATCGACGATATTTTTGCAACGATCAGCTATTTCCTTAATCTTTGCGAAGGAGTAGGCACTGTCGATGATATCGACCATCTGGGAAACCGCCGTATTCGTTCTGTAGGAGAGCTGCTTCAGAATCAGTTCCGTATCGGTTATGCCAGAATGGAACGCGGTATCCGCGAAAGAATGAATATTCAGACGCAGGATGTAAATACTCTTACTCCTCAGACGCTCATAAATATCAGACCCATTTCTTCGGCTATGAAGGAATTCTTCTGTTCCTCGCCTCTTTCGCAGTTTATGGATCAGAACAATCCTCTTGCCGAGCTTACTCATAAAAGACGTCTTTCGGCGCTTGGACCCGGCGGTCTTTCAAGAGACCGTGCCGGATTTGAGGTGCGTGACGTTCATTACAGCCATTACGGAAGAATGTGTCCTATCGAGACTCCCGAAGGACCTAATATCGGACTTATCTCTTATCTGGCTACCTTTGCGCGCATCAATGAATACGGCTTTATCGAGGCTCCTTACAGGCGGGTTGACAAGACTACAGGCATAGTTACCAAGGAAGTAGTTTATATGACTGCCGATGTTGAGGATAATTATGTCGTTGCTCAGGCAAACGAGCCTATCGGTGAGGACGGAAGGCTTGCAAGACCTCGTGTAAATGCGCGTTACCGTGACCTTATACTCGAGTGCGAACGTGAAAAGGTCGATTACATGGATGTTTCGCCTAAAATGGTAGTTTCTGTTGCTACCTCCATGATTCCGTTCCTTGAAAACGACGACGCGAACCGCGCTCTTATGGGTTCTAACATGCAGCGTCAGGCAGTTCCGCTTCTCAAAACGGAGCGTCCGTTTGTCGGCACAGGTATGGAGTACAAGGCTGCTGTTGATTCCGGCGTTTGTATTGTTTCCGATTGCGACGGCAGGGTGTCGTATGTTGACGCGGATAAGATCAATATTATTGATACCACCGGTATTGAGCATAAATACGAGCTTATTAAATTCAAGCGTTCCAACCAGGGTACCTGCGTAAATCAGAGACCTATCGTTAAAATTGGCGAGGAGGTTAAAAAGGGTCAGGTGCTTGCCGACGGTCCCGCTACGGCTGACGGAGAGATCTCTCTTGGTAAAAACGCTCTTATCGGCTTCATGACATGGGAAGGCTATAATTATGAGGATGCGGTTCTCCTTAATGAAAGACTTGTACGTGAGGACGTGTTTACCTCTGTTCATATCGAAGAATACGAGATCGAATGCCGCGATACAAAGCTCGGACCGGAGGAGATCACACGCGATATCCCCAATGTGGGAGACGACGCCCTTGCGAATCTGGATGAAAACGGTATCATACGTATCGGTTCAGAGGTAAATTCGGGCGATATCCTTGTAGGTAAGGTAACTCCGAAGGGAGAAACCGAGCTTACTGCCGAGGAAAGACTTCTCCGTGCTATTTTCGGCGAAAAGGCAAGAGAAGTTCGCGATAACTCGCTTAAAGTTCCCCACGGCGAATCGGGCGTTATCGTCGACGTTAAGGTGTTCACAAGAGAAAACTGCGATGAGCTCAGCGCGGGAGTAAATATGCGCGTTATCTGTTATATCGCTCAGAAGCGTAAGATCACGGTAGGCGATAAAATGGCTGGCCGTCACGGTAATAAGGGCGTAGTTTCAAGAATTCTCCCCGAGGAGGATATGCCTTTCCTTCCCGACGGTACGCCTCTTGACATCGTGCTCAATCCTCTCGGCGTTCCTTCGCGTATGAATATCGGTCAGGTTCTGGAAGTGCATCTTGGCATGGCGTGTAAAGCGCTTGGCTGGCATATTATGACGCCTGTATTCGACGGCGCTCACGAGGACGATATTCGAGCCAGCTTCCGCGAAGCAAACGAAAAAAATAAAGCTCACCGTGACGATATATTTGAGCTTAACGCAATGGATAAGGTTATCAATCCAAAGGCTCTGGAAATGAACGAGGACGGTAAGTTCACTCTTTATGACGGACGTACCGGAGAAAAGTTTGACAACCGCGTAACAGTCGGATATATGTATTACCTTAAACTCCACCATCTTGTTGACGATAAGATCCATGCTCGTTCAGTCGGACCTTATGCTCTTGTAACGCAGCAGCCTCTGGGCGGTAAGGCTCAGTTCGGCGGTCAGCGTTTCGGAGAAATGGAAGTTTGGGCTCTCGAGGCTTACGGTGCGGCTTATACGCTTCAGGAAATTCTTACTGTTAAATCGGACGATACTATCGGACGTGTAAATACCTACGAGTCTATTGTAAAGGGTCAGAATGTTCCTACCCCGGGTATTCCAGAATCCTTTAAGGTTCTTATTAAAGAAATGCAGTCGCTTTGCCTTGATGTTCGCGTACTCGACGCTAATCAGGAGGAAATCGACCTGAAGCAAAGCTTTGATGATGACGATCCGGTTCCTGCAGGCGATTCTTTCGCAGATGAGGAGACGGGCGATCTTTCAAGCTATTCCGACGACGACATTGGCGATGCAGGCTTCTCTCTCGACGGAGACGACGAGGACGATGCATTGGGACTTATGGACGGCGGCGATGATTTCTCTTTTGACGACGAGGAGGATGAGGACGACCTTGGACTTGATGATGAACAAGGCGAGGACGACCTTTTTGACGATTACGATCTCGGCGATCCCTCCGATGAGGACTGATCCGCGGATAGCCGCCTTACCCATGCGGTTAGCCAATAATCTACCTTTTGAATTTATTAAGGAGGCAGCAGTTTGGAATACAATACTTTTGATTCGATAAAAATAGGTCTTGCTTCACCCGAACAGATCAGAAGCTGGTCGTTCGGATCTGTTGAAAGACCCGAAACCATAAATTACAGAACCCAGAAGCCCGAACGCGACGGTCTTTTCTGCGAAAGGATCTTCGGACCTACAAAGGACTGGGAGTGTCACTGCGGAAAGTTCAAGAAGATCCGCTTTAAGGGCAAGGTCTGCGACCGCTGCGGAGTTGAGGTCACAAGAGCAAGAGTCCGCCGTGAAAGAATGGGTCACATTGAGCTTGCAGCTCCCGTTTCCCATATCTGGTACTTTAAGGGAACTCCGTCAAGAATAGGACAGGTTTTAGAGCTTTCTCAGAAGCGTCTTGAGGAGATCCTCTACTTTACAAAATATATTGTTATAGACCCCGGCAATACCGAGCTTTCAAAGAAGCAGCTTCTTTCGGAAAAGGATTATCTCTCCTACCGTGAAAAGTATGGAGACGATTTCAAGGCTGAAATGGGCGCAGAAGCTATCAAGAAGCTTCTGAACGAGTATGATCCTGCAAGATATGACACTCATAAGACAAGGCTTGTTGAAATGGGAAAGATATCTCTCGGCGGTCAGAAGGTTTCGTGCTTCAATAAGCCTACCGAGTGCGGATGTGAGGAATGCAGCAGATTTGCGCTTCTTGAGGGAATTGACTGGAGAAATAATATTGAGATCGTTGCGGATGATTTGAAGGCTGAACTTGTGGGACTTCCTGCAGGTCAGAAAAAGGTTAAGCTCCTTAAAAGGCTTCAGATCATCGAGGCTTTCCGACTTTCGGGAAATAAGCCAGAATGGATGATCCTTGACGTTGTTCCCGTAATTCCTCCCGATCTTCGTCCTATGATAATGCTGGACGGCGGACGTTATGCAACATCTGATCTTAACGACCTTTACAGACGTGTTATCAACAGAAACAATCGTCTTAAAAGAATGCTCGAGCTTGACGCTCCGGATATTATTGTAAGAAACGAAAAGAGAATGCTTCAGGAGGCTGTCGACGCTCTTATTGACAATGGCAGACACGGCAGACCGGTTACAGGTCCGAGCAACCGCGCTTTGAAATCTCTTTCCGATATGCTTAAAGGTAAGCAGGGACGATTCCGTCAGAATCTTCTCGGTAAGCGTGTCGACTATTCCGGACGTTCCGTTATCGTAGTTGGACCTGAGCTGAAAATGTATCAGTGCGGTCTTCCAAAGGAAATGGCTCTCGAGCTGTTCAAGCCCTTTGTTTTAAAGAGACTTGTTGATAAAAAGGCAATTGCTAATATAAAGAGCGCAAGAAAGCTTATAGACCGTGCCGATAACAAGGTATGGGACGCTCTCGAGGACGTTATCAAGGATCACCCCGTAATGCTGAACCGTGCTCCTACGCTTCACCGTCTGGGAATTCAGGCGTTTGAGCCTATTCTTGTAGAGGGTCGTGCTATCAAGCTTCATCCTCTCGTATGTTCGGCGTTCAATGCCGATTTTGACGGCGACCAGATGGCTGTGCATCTTCCTCTTTCCGCCGAGGCGCAGGCAGAGGCAAGATTCCTTATGCTTGCCGCAAACAACCTCCTTAAGCCGTCAGACGGTAAGCCTGTTGCCGTTCCGTCGCAGGATATGGTTCTCGGTTCATACTATCTTACCATGGATAAGCCCGGCGAACCGGGAGAGGGTAAGGTATTCCGTGATGTGAACGAAGCTCTTATGGCATATAACGAGCATGACGTTTCGCTTCATGCTAACATAAGAGTGAAAATTACCAAGGATATCGGCGACAAGAAGGTCTCAAAAATTATTGACGCTACGGTGGGACGTCTTATCTTTAATGAAAACATTCCCCAGAATCTTGGCTATGTTGACCGAACAAATTCAGATAAGCAGTTTGACCTTGAAGTAGCGTTCCTCGTAGGAAAGAAACAGCTTTCCGATATTATTGAGCGTTGTATCAAGATCCACGGTACAACAACAACTTCCGAGGTTCTTGACCGTATCAAGGCTCTCGGCTATAAATATTCCACAAGAGCTGCCCTTACTGTTGCAGTATGTGACGCAACTATTCCTCCTCAGAAAAAGGAGATCCTTGCTAATGCTGATAAAGAGGTAGAGCAGATCACAAATGAGTACGAGTACGGATACATTTCCAAGCAGGAAAAGACAAAGAAGATAATTTCACTGTGGACAAATACTACAGATGACGTTACAAAGGCACTGAAAGCAAACTTTGACAAATATAATCCTATCTGGATGATGGCTGATTCAGGCGCCCGTGGTTCTATTTCTCAGATCCGTCAGCTTGCAGGTATGCGTGGACTTATCGCCAATACTTCCGGTACCGTTATTGAAATTCCTATCAGAGCTAATTACCGTGAAGGTCTTAATATTCTTGAATACTTCATCGCGTCCCGAGGCGCTCGTAAGGGTCTTGCTGATACGGCGCTCCGTACTGCCGATTCCGGTTATCTGACACGTCGTCTTGTCGACGTTTCTCAGGATGTTATCATTCGCGAGGACGACTGCGGCACTACCGACGGAATTGAAGTTTTTGAGATCAGAAACGGAAACGAGGTTGTTGAACCGTTTTCAGAGCGTCTTGTCGGAAGATACCTTTCGGAAGATCTTCGTGATGAAACAGGCGAGCTTGTCGTTTCACGCAATAAGCTTATTACCGACGCCGACGCTAAGAGAATTACCGAGTTGGGCGTAGAAAAGATCAAGATTCGTTCCGTGCTTACCTGTAAGGCAAGATATGGCGTATGTGCAAGATGCTACGGCGCTAATCTTGCGCATAATAACGTTGTTTCAGTCGGTGAAGCTGTCGGCGTAATCGCTGCGCAGTCTATCGGTGAGCCGGGTACGCAGCTTACAATGAGAACATTCCATACCGGCGGCGTTGCTTCTGCCGATGCGGAAGATATTACGCAGGGTCTGCCTCGTGTAGAAGAGCTTTTCGAGAGCAGACGTCCGAAAGGCGCCGCTATACTTTCAAGAATTTCCGGAACCGTTCATATCGAGGAAATAAAGACCACAAGAACTATTATTGTTACAAGCAGTGAAACAGGAGAGGCTGAGAATTATACTATTCCGTATAATCTTAAGATACGTGTTCAGGAGGGAGACGTTATTGAAAAGGGTACTCGTCTCACCGAGGGTAATATTTATCCTGCCGATATTCTCAATATTTTGGGAACTCAGGCTGTTCAGAACTATATTATAAACGAAGTTCAGAAGGTTTACCGTTTACAGGGTGTTGATATCAATGATAAGCATATTGAGGTTATTGTCCGTCAGATGCTCCGCAAGGTAAAAGTTGAGGAGACAGGAAGCAGTTATCTTCTTCCCGGTACGCTTGTTGACCGTAAAGAAATAGACATTATAAATGCCGATATCAGCGCAAGAGTCGAAGCGGGTGAATATGACCTCCAGCCCGTTCAGACAAGTCCTGTGCTTCAGGGTATCACAAAGGCTTCTTCAAACTCTGACAGCTTTATGTCAGCAGCGTCTTTCCAGGAAACCACAAAGGCTCTTACCGACGCTGCTATTAGAGGCAAGAGCGACCGCCTGATCGGTCTTAAAGAAAATGTTATTATTGGTAAGCTTATTCCTGCCGGTACAGGTATGGAATGCTATAACCGCGTAGAAGTTGCCAGAAACGAAAACTTTATTGAGCATACTGCTCAGCCGCTGAATACAATAGTGTAACATTTTATACTTCACGTTATTTAAAATCGTATAAGTGCAGTAATTCTACAATTCAGGATTTTAGGCGGCTAAATAGACTGAAATAACGTGCAGAATATCTTGTGAAGACAGGTTATAAGCGCCGCGCAAAGGAAAAAGTATGCCTTATGCGCGGCGCTGCCTTGATTTAAAGTGAGTGAAAAATGAAAAAGTTACTATGTTTTATGGGAGAATTAAATGTTGATTTCCAAGCCGAGTCGGCTCAGTATTATTCAGATAAGCTTGCCGAACGCGGTTGCGAAATAACATTTATGGTTAACTTTGATACAACGGTTTCGGATTTTATGTATGGTGAAATTGAAAAGAAGATAATTTCAATTCCCTATATTAATGAATACGATGGTATTATAATATATCCGGATACGTTTGCGATTCCCGGAATGTATGAAGAACTTTCGGAATATCTTGATAAGAACGCAAAATGTCCCGTTGTTTCCATGCGGGTCAGGGATGAAAGGTTTTACAGTATTATACTTGGCGATTACCGTGCAGTATGTGATATGGTCGAGCATTTTATAGTAAAGCACAGAAAAAAACGAATATGTTTTATGACGGGACGCATGGATCTTGAGGACGCTCATACCAGACTGCAAGCCTATGAGGATACAATGAAAAAGCATGGTCTTGAAGTGACCGAGGGCATGGTTTTTTACGGCGATTACTGGCGCGAAAAAGGCGACGAAGCCGTGGAATGGTTTATAAGCCGGAACGAAGAACTCCCCGAGGCGGTGATTTGCTCAAACGATTATATGGCGATATCAGTATGTAATTCGCTTGTCAAAAGGGGGATTAGAGTTCCTGAGGATATTGCTGTTTCGGGACTTGACGATATAAAGGAATCTATCTATCATTTCCCGTCAATAACAAGCGTCGGAGCTTCGCCGGCAAAGATGTGTGAAAAGACCTTAGAGGCGTTCTTTAATATCTGGGAAGGCAGAGAGCAGGAGAAGCTGATTATCGTACCGCTTGAAGCAAAACACAGAAAAAGCTGCGGATGTATGTGCGAAACTGATTTTTCTGTATTTTATGAAGAAAAAGAGCTTTACTACTCGGAAATGAACTTTATTCCGTATCTGTGTCTTGATCTTGGAAATGCCGATGATTTTGACGAAATGATAACAAGCGTTTATTTTGAGCTTTTGCGTAAACCTTATGGCATTGCCAACGCTTTTGGTACAATATATTTTTGTATGTGCGATGGATCGGAACGTGAGGATTGTAGGGTAGAAAATGAGCTTAGATATACCGATAATATGTTCCTAAAAGCTATTGTTTCTGTAAATGGCGTTGAACGCTGTGATTATAAGTTTGAAAGACGTGAGATCCTTCCACGCGAATACAGAAAATTAGATACATCGCTTTTTGTTTTTACACTTCACTGTAAGGATTATTGTTATGGCTATATTGTTGTTCAAGACGAAAATATTATGCGTTCCAAGGATTTTATGAAGCCGTTTGTATTTTCACTTGGAAATTCTCTTGATAAGATACGTATGTATTCCGAAAACAAGGATATCAGAATACTGAGAGAGCAGTCATATATAGACGAGCTTACTCAAATACCAAATCGGCGCAGTATGGAAAGATATATAAGAAAGCTGTTTGAAAAGCTTCAGCATTCCGACCATAAGTTCTGTATTATGAGTATAGATCTTGACGGATTAAAGTATATAAACGACACTTTCGGACATCTTGAGGGCGATATCGCAATAAAGACGGCTGCCAAAATACTTAATGAATCAAAGCCCGATTCGGGCATTGCCGCAAGAATAGGCGGAGACGAATTTGTGGTTATTTTTATTTCAGACAACGAGGATGACGCAGTCGATTATATAGAAAAAGTAAACAGGAATGCAGAGCTGAATAATCGTGAATGGGGCAAGCCGTATAAACTTTCAATGAGTTTGGGATATGAATACTGCCGAAAGGATACGGATGTTCTTTTGTCAATGCATAAGGCTGATAATAAAATGTATGAAAGTAAAAAAGCAAAAAAGAAAAATAGATGACATTTGCGTTAACACCGCCAATAAATAACGCTGAAAATTGTCGAAAACCACCAAAAATAGCAATTATAGAAAAAACTATTGAAATGCTAAAGAAAATATGATATAATGTTTTTAATGATTCGCGGAAGATCCGCATTTTTCCAAAGGGAGGTTTATTCTATGAAGCACATCAAGACTATTAATAAGGCTAATCTCAAAGAGTCTGCTCAGAAGGGCGGATGCGGCAAATGTCAGGCATCTTGTCAGTCTGCCTGCAAGACCTCATGCACAGTTGCTAACCAGAAGTGCGAGAGATAAATAAGACTAATGGCTATGACTATTATGAGGCGGCATTATAAATGCTGCCTCAGATTTTTATTCTTAGAAAGGTTTGTTGAAAATGATACATAAATTCAAGCTTAACGGTTTTGATATTGTCCTTGATGTAAACAGCGGCGGCGTTCATATTGTGGACGAGCTGACCTACGATCTTCTTGATAACGTTGAGCCGCCTTTTTCGGAAAATTGCCCCGAAAGCGTTGTGGAGAAGTTGTCGAGATCATATTCGAGGGATGAGATAGAGTCATGTTATCAGGAGATTGTGGAGCTTTACAATGATAAGATACTCTTTTCCGAGGACGATTATGAAAAGTATGCAAAATATTCGGTAGCGTCGCCTGTTAAAGCTATGTGCCTTAATATTGCCCATGACTGCAATCTGCGCTGCAAGTACTGCTTTGCATCGACGGGAGATTTCGGTAAGGGTCGCAAGCTTATGTCTTTTGAAACGGGTAAGCACGCTATAGATTTTCTTTTGGAAAATTCAGGAGACCGTCCAAATCTTGAATTGGATTTTTTTGGCGGCGAGCCTCTTATGAATTTTGATGTGGTGAAGCAGATCGTTAAATACGCGCGTTCACGCGAGGCTGAATTTAACAAAAAATTCCGCTTTACAATTACAACGAACGGACTTCTTTTGGATGACGATAAAATTGATTTCATCAACAAGGAAATGTCCAACGTCGTTCTTTCAATTGACGGGCGCAAGGAGGTCAACGATTATTTCAGAGTTCGTACAGACGGAACAGGCTGCTATGAAAAGATACTTCCCGCATTTAAAAAGCTTGTTGCAGGACGCGGCGATAAGGAATATTATGTTCGCGGAACCTTTACCAACCGTAATCTTGATTTTTCCGAGGATGTTTTCAGCCTGTATAACGAGGGCTTCGATCAGATCTCCGTTGAACCTGTTGTGGGCGATTCGGATGAATTTGCTCTCACCGAAAGGGAGCTTCCTGCCGTTTTCAAGGAATATGAGAGGCTGGCAAAGCGCATTATAGAAAACGAAAAAAAGGGCGGAAAATTTAACTTTTTCCACTTTATGCTCGATCTCGATCAAGGACCGTGTGCTATAAAGAGGCTCCGGGGCTGCGGATGCGGAAATGATTACATCGCTATTACTCCCGACGGAGATATTTATCCATGTCATCAATTTGTCGGAATGGACGAATATAAAATGGGCAATATAGACGAAGGTACTTTTGATATGGATATGAAAGCCGATTTTGCAAAAGCGCACGTTTATTCCAAAGACGAATGCAAAAAGTGCTGGGCAAAGTTTTATTGCAGCGGCGGATGCAACGCCAACAATTATCAATATATGGGCGACATCAGAAAGGCGCACAAGCTTTCATGCCAGCTTGAGAAAAAGCGTTTGGAGTGTGCTATTATGATGAAAGCTGTACGTATTTTCGGTGAAAAGGATACTGATCCGGAGCATGAGGTCTGCGGTGTAAAATAAGATAATAAGATCCTGTTTTCACGAGAATTTTCAGGCTTGTATTTGAGATCTTCAAAATATAAAGACAATTTTAAGCAATAGGGCGGTCATTGACCGCCCTTTAAGCTTTGTCCTGTTTAACAAAAATTTCCTTCTGCTCAGCAATATTTCCCTCGAGCTTATATGTAACGGTATAGGTCATTTCGGTATCATTTTTTGCGGTTATAATATTGCGTTCCACTATTTTTGTATCTTCGCCGATAAAGTTTTTTTCATACAAATAAATTTTCTGCATTATTCTCTCCTCAAGTTCTTCGTCGGTACGCAGTCTTTCTGTAAGCTCGGTTTCGGATATATCCTCCTTGATAAAACCCAGAGGAAGCTCCTTTCCAAAAAATTGAAGGGTGCTTTCGGAAGTCTCAGTATCGGCGCTTTCGTATTTATCTCTTCCTGCAAACAGCGGGATTTTAAGGCTGAAAAGCTTGAGATACCGTTTTTTTGAGGTGTTTCCCGTGGGAAGATACTCGGCGGCTGAATATGGCTCTGAAAATGTGACCGTTTCTTCGTAAACTCCAATGATCTCTCCCATTGCATGATGCAGCAGAACGTGACCGTAGGTATCTTCGCTTACTCCGCTTACAAGCAGCGTTCCCTTCGGAACGAAATCTCCGACCTTATGCATGAGCAAGCCATCCTGAACAGTCACTGACGTTATATAAGCGTTTTTTTTCGATACAAGATTGCAGGGTATACGGCTTAGCGTCATATCGGGTCTTTCGACGATCTCTGTTATTTCAACCACTACGCGATTGCCGGTATGCCGAATACCTGCCCATGATATTTTGTCGATCATAAGCCGCAGCTCGTTTTCACAGAAGTGAAAGTTTATCTTCCTTAACGGCGTTCCGGGCTTTATGTCAAGCTCACGTAAAGCGGCTATAACTTCTTCGTCGCTTACGGCATTATTGCCCTGAACCTCAATAGTTACTACAACGTTGGAGAAATAAAGCGCGGCAGTAAGGACTATCAGTACGCCCAAAATTATTCCTATCCGTTTTTTGTATCTGAGAATTATTGACGAGAGCGTCCTGTATTCGGCGCTTTTAAACTCAACGCCGCATTCTTCAGCCATTTGCTTTACTTTATTCAGATCATGACGGTAGATCTCTCCGTAAAATACGTCGTTGCGGCAGTATTGTCCGAAGCAGTGGATATGACCGCTGTGTATCATGTTTATAAAGCGATAAAGATATTTACCCGTTGCGTTGATCCTTACGCAGCCCCTCAGTTGATTCTTCATGATGCCTGCCGCTCCTTTCTATAAATTCAATGCTTGAAATTTTTCCCTTTATAATAAGTCCCTTTGTCTGAAAATCAATGGCGCGCAGGCCGTTTCCCCAGATCTGGACGCATAGTCTGCCTGAAATGAGTCTCATAAAGACTTCGTTGTATTCTTCAATGCGGTCACAGTTTTCAATAAGCATTTCGCGGTTGCAGTCAAAATGTATCTGCGGTTCAAGATAAAGCGTCTCTCTCGCCTTGTCTGTAATTTTCTCGAACAATCGAATCACTCCTCATAATTCCTCACTGAAATTAATATGATAGATGGGAGGGATTTTATGAAGAATTTCAGAGAAAAAACAATAACGTCAGTGAAACTGCTGCTTTTGCTTGCAGCTTCAGCATACTGTATTCTGAGAACGAATGAGGTAAAATCTGCTGTTGCTTCATCGGTGGAGCGCTGCGTATATGTGCTGATACCGTCGCTTTACGCTATGCTTATCGTTTCGGGAATACTTATACGCAGCGGAGCTATGGAGCGCTTTTCACGATTTTTCGGAGCTGCCGGCAGAGCGCTTTTCGGGATGACGTCGGGAGAGGTATCAATATTTTTACTCAGTATGTTTGCAGGCTATCCTGTAGGAGCGCGAATGCTTTCTTCCAGCAGGGCGGGCAGACGGAGAACAGAACTGCTTTTGGGAGTATGCTTCGGAGCAGGTCCTGCATTTATTTTCGGATGTATTTCGGGAGAACTTTACGGTTCGCCGTCAGCGGGCAAAGCGATACTTATTTCTTCAGTTTCGGCAAATATTATACTTGCCGTTATTCTGTCGTTTACGCTGCGAAAGGAGACTGTACAAGCCGAAAAAAAAGCTCCCTTAGAGCTTTCGGGAGCAATGGTAGCAGATTGTGTTACAAGCGGAGGCCGCGCTCTTGCCGGGATCTGTTTTGCTGTTATGGCGTTTTCCGTACTTACGTCGGCTCTGGAATCTTTGGGAACAGCCGAGCTTATTGGTGGATTTATCTCACGGTTTACGGGAGTTTCGCATAAGGACGGGGAAACGCTGTTCAGATCAATTCTTGACGTAACGGCGCTGTCTGAGCTTACTCGCGGCAATTACAGGCTTCTGCCATGGATAAGCGCTCTTATTTCTTTTGGAGGAGTATGCGTGCTGTTTCAGATCTCTGCGGTAACGTCGGGAAACATCAGTCTCCGTCCGTTTTTGATAATACGACTTGCAGCGGCGGCAGTAAGTTTTTTTGTATGCCGCAGTATAATGCCGATCATGCTTCGGTCGGAGACAGTGGCTGCATCTACTGTAAGGGTGCGAAGCTTTCGTGCAGCATCTCCTATACCGTCGATTATGCTTATAATTATGACAATGATGCTGATATGCAGCGCCAATACACATTTGAAAAAAAGAACGCACTGTAAAGTCAGACGCCCATAAATCAGAATTTATATCTGCACCTTATCTTTGAACAGAACATACCAACCATTCCGAATACCATCAGTATTATGCAAAGTATTTGATTCATGGAAATCAACTCTCCGGTATGCGATTCTCTCAGGAAGTCAAGCAGACCTTTCGTAAATGCGGATATGACAAATATTATCCATACCATATTCTTGACCTTGCGTTTGATAAAGTGTATTCCAACGAAAAAAATTCCCAGAAATACTATAGTTTCCGCAATCTGCACGGGAAAGACATTATGTACAGGAATATTTCCATGTCCTGTGTAATGTATACAGAAAATGCCGTTGTACTCTATCCCATAACAGCAGCCTGCCAAAAAACATCCGATTTTCGATATACTGTACATAAGCGGAAGGATGATCGTACAGTTTTGAAGCATCGTTTCCATATCTTTCTTATTGGAATTTATCGCAGCCATTGTCAGCACAGCTATATACATTCCAATAAGACCGCCTATTGAGGAAAGTCCATAATATCTGAATCCTGAGATAATATACGTCAAATATACTCCGCAAAAAAGGCTCATCATAGGTGAAAGCAGTATCAGGTAGCCGGCGACATTCTTTTTTATGCCGCTGCGGATATTCAGGGCATACATTCCAAAATTGCCGGCAATGAACGACAGCAGTATCATCACGGCGTAAGGAGAAACGAAATGGTAATCAGTATTTATAGTCATAGACCAAAGTCCTCATCATCCCATTCTTGCGCAGCCGACTAAAAAATCATTGCATGAATTCATACAAGAATGCACTGCTACTATTAAGACAATCATAAAAATGACAAAAAAAATCACATAAAGTATAGTATAGCTTCTAATGAGTACTTTACCACTCATATTTTCTGGAAATATGATTCTTAAGGCAATAGCAAGCACGACTGAAACAATATAAAGCAGGAAGAAAATTATCGAAATTTTGAAGTCGTCAAAAAAGTCAATTGATGAACCCACTAACGCTATTATCATCAATATGGTCGATAAAGTAGACAAAGTCTTAGCAGTTTTGTTACGCTTATCCTTTGAATTTTTGTATTTACCATTAATATCCGCAATTATCTCAGTATTTTGAACATCGTATTTACAGCCCTCGAATGTAACATCTTCTTCCGCAGAGAACCGCATAATATACTGATATTCCTCATCAGAGAGAAAATGTCCCCATTCTTCGCTGTCTGTTAGCTGAACAAATCCATATTTTGCAAGAGTCTTCCTGTCCGTATCCTTTGGCGGAAATATAACATGCCGACCGCATGATTCTCCTAAATAACAATTCTTTATTTTATAGTAATGTATAGTCATAGATTTTCGCCTCTCCTAACAGTATGATTTTTTTCTGAAATTTTCAAGTTCTGATGCTGCCTTTTTAGAGCCTGTTTAGTATCTTTGTGTGTGCAGATTTTTGATCA
>ULRD01045560.1_pt1 | contig 21953 bp, 18 predicted proteins | sample 1955181 | NCBI WGS metagenome assembly ULRD01 (sample SAMEA4835675, study PRJEB28245) | human gut metagenome | biome: gut microbiome; material: fecal sample | place: Denmark | collected 2008
AGGCGTTGGCGTTGGCGTCGGAGAGGGCGAGGGCTCGGGAGTGGACCATGAAAAAGGGTCCTTGGTAGTGGATACGCTTGCAGTGGGAGCTGCGGTCTGCTCCGGACTTGCCGAAGGATTGTCGCCGCCTGTCGCAAATGCAGAGGTAGCCGCCGTTATCAATAAAGCTGCGAGAACCGAGCATATAGCTTTTCTGATGTTCATGTAAACACCGCCTTTATATCCGATAAACTTAAAATACACCGCGCAAAAAGGGTAATTTTGTCAGTTAATTATAGCTACTGGACATGTTATGTGTCAACATTTGCATATGGATACAGCCGTGACGGGCAGCCACGGACGGTCATCTTTTGCCTGCCTTTTATTGACATGGGGGAAAATACACATTAAAATGCCTATTGAAATACAGAATTACAAATGAGAGCAGAGCATAGGGAGAAACCGTTATGGCATTCGACTACAAGAAGGAATACAGGGAATTCTATCTGCCCAAGGAAAGGTCGGAAATAGTTACCGTGCCGCCTATGAATTACATTGCCGTTCGCGGCAAGGGCGACCCCAACATAGAGGACGGCGAATACCAGGCAGCAATGGGTATGCTGTATGGCGTCGCTTTCACCATAAAGATGAGCAAAAAGGGCAGCCATTGCATAGAAGGATATTTTGATTATGTGGTGCCTCCATTAGAGGGTTTCTGGTGGCAGGAAGGAATAGACGGCGTAGACTTTGCACATAAGGACGAGTTCAACTGGATATCGGTGATACGGTTGCCGGATTTCGTAACCAAGGAGGATTTCCACTGGGCTGTGGAAGAAGCTGCGAAGAAGAAAAAGCGGGATTTTTCCAAGGCGGAGTTTTTGACGGTTGACGAGGGACTCTGCGTGCAGATGATGCACATAGGCCCCTTCGATGACGAGCCGCGAAGCGTTGCGCTGATGGACCGTTACATAGCGGAGAACGGATATGAGAACGACTTTAGTGGAACGCGGCTGCACCACGAGATATACCTGTCGGATGCCCGGAAGGTACCGAGGGAAAAGCTGCGCACAGTCATACGGCATCCCATAAGGAGGACTGGAAGATAGGTGCCGGGTTTGCTATTTATATTTCCAGAGTGGATGGTTAAAGATTACAACACCCATGATAATCTGAAATATAAAATATGCGCCTAAATATAACAACATTATGCGTGTATTATCAATGATTTCAAGTTGACCTAACACGGAAAATACAACTATTGAATAAAGATGGATTGTATTTTCCTGTTTCTATCGAACTAACCGGTTGCCGTGAAACTTTAATTGCCTTCCAAAATCTGCTTGGCTTATGCCTAAGCCTCTTCTTAACTCTGCAACTCGGTTTTCCAAATAACCCCTATACTTTTGACAAGGTCCCTTTACAAAAAAAATTCCTCACCATACTTCTCTGGGGCGTTACGGTTATGGAGCGAGGTATCAAAACAGGCCCGCTGGGTTAAGAAAGTACATGCTGGCGTACTCCGGAGTATTCATAGCCCTGGCGCGGGGCTTTATTTTGTTAAGAAATGTATGTTATAATGAATCATTAAGTATAAGGAGCAATATATGCGGTTTTGGATATGCTGCGGCTACTATGCCTCCATAGGTCTGCTGTTTTTTATAATTGGACGGATATTGCCGAAAAAATGGTTCGATTATAACGCGTTTCCGTATAAAGCGTTTGATTGTGAGAAAGGCGGAAAAATATACGAAAAAATAGCCATAAGCAAATGGCAGTCAAAGGTGCCCGATATGAGCCGGATATTTCCAAAGCTTATGCCGAAGAAGCGTATGGTGGCGACCGATCCAGACACGCTGCTTCTTATGGTACGTGAAACCTGTATCGCGGAGCTTATACATGTACTCCTGAGCATCTGTGGCCTTTTTGGAATTTATATAATGCCGGGCGTTTGGGGAGTGCTTTTTTACGCGGCTTATTTTCTCCTTGGCAATCTGCCATTTATACTTATACAGCGCTACAACAGGCCCCGGCTGGTCCGGATATACGAAAAGAAAAGGGGTATGGTGAAATAGAGTGAAAATACTTATACTGAGCTGCAATACCGGCGAGGGCCACAATTCCTGCGCCAGGGCTATATCAGAGGAGCTGGAACGCAAGGGAGATTGGGGCTATATTGCGGACGGGCTGGCGTTTTTATCAACGGGCACGTCGAAATTCGTATCTGGCTGGCACACGAGGCTGTACAGGTATTTCCCACGGCTTTACGGCAAAGGGTATGAATATGCGGAAAAGCACCCGATGAATATAAAAAAACATACCGCCGCATACAGGATGATACGGCGGGGCGCGAGTCGGCTGCGAAAGGTCATAAAGGCCGGAGGCTACGACGGCGTGATATGCACCCACCTGTTCCCGGCAATGATGGTGACGGGTCTGGTGAAAAAAGGCACTGTGACGATACCCGCCTGCTTTGTAGCTACTGACTATACCGCAAGCCCGGGCTGCGAAAAGGTGGGTCTGCCAACAATAACGCCCCATCCGGACCTTACGGGAGAATTCCAGGCCGTGGGCATACCTGCTGAAAATATACTGGCCTACGGCATACCGGTTAGAAGCATGTTTACGGAAAAAACTGATAAGGCGGAGGCAAAGAGAAAGGCAGGCCTAGATCCTGAAAGGCTGCATATGGTCATAATGGGCGGCAGCATGGGCTGCGGGCCCATGGAGGACGTGCTGGCGGAGATAGCGGCGGGTATGCCGGAAAATATAGAGCTTACCGTCATTTGTGGTACAAATAAACAGACGGCGGAGAAGCTGCGCCGCCGCCACGGAGAAAACCCCCGCGTACATATACGGGGCTATGTGAAGGATATGTCCCTTATGCTGGACAGCGCAGATCTGTATCTCACCAAGGCTGGCGGCATAAGCACCACCGAGGCCGCTATAAAGGGCGTGCCGCTGGTGCTGGCGGACGCCGTGGGCGGCTGCGAGAGCCGTAATCTCGAGTTCTTCGTGGAGCATGGTGCGGCGGTGACTGCAAAGACAGAAGAACTTGGCAGGCTGTGCGTAAACCTCCTCGAAGATAGGCGGAAGCTGGACGCTATGGCGCAGGCTATAGAGCGGCTGCGCATAAAAGGCGCGGCGGAGAAAATATGCGACTATATGCGGCAAAGGGTGGGCAAATAGGCGCGGAAAGAAAAAACATCAGAAAAAATTAACAAATGAACACGCCGTCATTCTGGTATAATATATGATTAGCGGGAATGCTACCATCAGTTGACAAGGACACACAAGGTTTTAGGAGCCAAACAGCACGGCATAACTGTGTCGTCCTCATTTGAAATACAACCAGTATTTCTGCACTCGTCCTCCTTGTTCTGCCATGCTCTTTGGCTTCTAAAACTCGAAGACCCCAAAGAGCTTGTTTTGAGGGCGATCCAAGGCCGAGGAGCGCAGTACTACTGGATGTAATACAAGCGACGAGAACGCAGGAGCGTCCCAAAACAAGCCTTTAGGGCTTGTGTGCTCTTGTCAACTGATGGTATGCTTCGCGCTGTATATTTGAAAGGTTAGAATCATCAGATGGAAGACAGGCGCGAGAAGGACAAGGGACTTAAAACAGGATGGCTTTGGACCATAACGGCAGTTTTGGCCCTGCTTTGCTGCGCCGCCATATATGTAGACTGCGTGCTGGGAAGGTTGTACAGTGAGCAGCGGAAGCACATACAGCTTTCGGCGGAGGCCACGCCGGTGCCTGTGATAAGTGTCACCCCGTCGCCGATACCTACGCCGGTACCTACCAGAGCACCAAAGCTCGGGGACATAGAAAATGTAAGCTTCCCGGACTATGATACCGGAGCCGCGTCCGATTACAGCTATCAGAGCGACGAACTAAAGATAGCTGTAAACAAGGTGGAGGACGACGGCGTAACATATTACGTCGCGGACATATGGATGCGAAATGTTAACTGCTTCCGCACCGCCTTTTCCAGCGGCAAGTACCGGGGGAAGCGGGAATCTGCGGAAAAGATCGCCAAGGACAATAACGCGATACTGGCGGTCAACGGAGACTTTTTGAGCGGCCTTGTGATACGCAACGGGGAGCTTTTCCGCCAGGCGGAGGTAAGAGCTACGCCCACGCCGGACCCCGATGCGGCGACTGCGCCGGGCTATAACAGCTATGGAATGTACGGCACGGTGACGCCTGCGCTGTCCACTGACGAAGCGGCAAGGCCGGAGCGCTCTACCTGCGTGCTGTATCTCGACGGGACCTTGGCCACGACCGAATTCGAGGATTTCAGCACTAAAAAAGCTATGAAAAAAGGTGCGTGGCAGGGCTGGCAGTTTGGCCCTACGCTGGTGCGGGATTCCAAACCACAGAAGGACGTAAAGAAGCAGGGCAGAAGTCCCCGCTGCATACTCGGCTACTATCAGCCCGGGCATTATTGCCTGATAATTATAGACGGGCGGCAGAAGGGCTACTCCATAGGTATGAATTTTGACGAGATGAAGGAGCTCTGCACTCGCATGGGTCTGAAGGATGCGTATAATCTGGACGGCGGCGGCAGTGCCATAATGGTGTTTAACGGCGAGATAATCAACCGGCCATCGGGCAAAGGCGACGCTCGCAAGCTGCTGGACATGATAGTTATAGGCGAATACCTTGACGGAGGGGAACTGCATGGCGTGACGCCTTCACCTGTACCCACAGCAACTACGGAGGAAGCGGGCAATTGAAGGACAGTGAAATAAGAAAAAGGCTTAAAGCGGCTATACTCTGCCTTTCCGCGGTGCTTATACTTTCTGTTGTGTCGGGAGCGGTGCTTTTGAATAGCATAGGCAGCACCAACGGTTGGGGCAGGACTGAAAAGCAGGAGGACGAGATATATACCAAGGAACAGATAGACAAGTTCATCACCAGCGTCCTCATAATCGTGCAGAACCAGCCCCTTTCCAGCGATAAAGCAGGAGCGGATATGGTGTTCATAGCGTCCTTTGATTCCTTCCGCCAGCGGTTGACCATGGCCGCGCTGTACAGCCAGATGGAGATAAATGGCGCGGCGCTCAGTAATATTTATGCGAACAGCGGCCCCGGCGGCCTGGTGAATGCCGTAAACGACGGGTTTGGGCTGGATATCGAGTACTACGCCTGCACAGATACGGCGTCGCTGGGAGCCATGATAGACCTCCTTGGCGGTATAACCGTAAAGGTGGATTTCAGCGAGGCGGACTATATAAACAAGGCCCTTGGCGAAAAGAGCGTAAATGCGGGCCGGGAAAAGCTCAACGGCAGCCAGAGCATGATATACGCCATGGACGACATAAGCGGAGAGGAGCAGATGGGCGGCCTGAAGCGCCGCCTGGAGCTTGTAGAATCTGCGGTGAAGAATATGCGCAGGACTGCCACAAAGGAGGCAATGCTGCCATTGCTCAGCCTCGTTGCGGGCAGTATAAAGACTAATCTCGATTTTTCCGCCCTACACGATATGGGCTATGAGATATTGAAGGCCGAAGAGATGGAGTATCGGAACATATGGATCCCTGCCGACGATAGCTGGAAGCTGGACGAAAACGGGCAGTTCACAATAGAGGACTTTGAGACGAACAAAAAGCAGCTTTATAACGGGCTGTATAAGGAGTAAAAAAAGGCGGCCAAAGAGCCGCCCTTTTGATGTGCGGTTACTCGACCACCCGCCGGGCAAAGGCGAAGTGCTCCTTCCAGTATCTCGTCTGAAACCCGCGTTCGGCTACCTTTCTGTGTGACGATGAGGCGTCAATCATGTTTTTTGAGGAAACGGCTATACCCGCGTGCTGTATATCCGATGAATTCGCACTGTGAAAAAACAGGATGTCGCCTGCCTTGACGTCGCTCAGGCTTTCGATTTTGCTCCAATCCTCATTTTGCGCATATCCGGCGCAGTCCTTGCGATCGACAGCTATGCCGCATTCGTTAAGCACATAATACACAAGTCCCGAGCAATCGAACTCATCCGGCCCGGAGGCATTTAAAACATACTCTTTGCCGACCTGATTCTTCGCGGTGACGGCGATGGCGTCTGCCGTCGGTGCCTCCCTTGCGGGCCGGGCGTCTGTGCTGCGGTACAATATAGTGAAGTTATGCTTGTTTTCCCATTTCCTTGCATCCTCCTTGCTGGCAAACCACAGGTCTATCATGTTCAGCGGCTCCTTGGTTAAATGATTGACCTTGTTTTTGTAGGCGTTGACGTCGGCGGCTATTGCGTAACCGTAGCCGGGTATATAAAGCTCCGTGCCTATGGGTATAGCGTTGGGATTTACTGAGGCGGTGCCCAGCTTGCACTCTGCACCTGTGGAGGTAACGGAGCTGCCGGAATAGGCTGATATTTTGTCCGCCGTAATACTGCTCCAGCCGTCAACGCCGTCCTTTGGCGGCTCACGCCATATACGCTTATCGCCTGTGTATATTCCGTCCGCAAGCGTCCAATTTTTTGCGCTGTCGCTCAGCAGCAGGGCAAGGGTTTCATCTCCCGCAATACCGTCGGTGGGCAGCGCGTTATCCTCCTGAAACATCTCGATTGCAGCCCTTGTGGCAGAATCGTATGCGCCGCTGGGATTTTCGAGGTAGCCGAGCGCTTTCAGGGCGGACTGTATGTCAGCTATGGCTGAGGAGGTCAAGCCGCTGGAAGGATCCGATTCGGGAGCCGCTATAGGATACCTTTCCGCAGCCTGCTGCTTCTGCTTGCGTATGTACTCGATGTATGCGTTCTTGTTGTAGTCCTTTATATCGTTCCTCTCGGCGTAATCTATGAAGTCGGCGCAGAAATTCTTATATTCCTTGCTGTCAGGGAAATCCACATAGGTTATTACATATTTATCCCCGTCTTTTATCAGCCCCGCTTCGATAAAGGTACCCATCACGGTGGTTTTGAAATACCCTTTTAGAAGGTATTCGTACATTATGCCGCCGGAAAGCTGGTCTACTATGCCGAATTCCGTGATCTCAAGGCTTTGGAACCTGCCCCTGTCTATTGCGGGGACGGTGGTTTCCCTGAGAACCTGGGTGAAGCTTATCCATTGCCTGAGCAGGGCGATGTTTTTGTGGGATTCAAAGTTGCCCTGTAATTGCAGCAGCCCGTCGTACATGGTATTGTTCGAGCTGTCGAAGCCAAAATCGTCGTTGCCGTGCGCCATGTCGTCAAGGTAGCGGGTGAGGAATTCAGCCACCGCCTGCTTAGGGTCTGTGCGGTCAAAGGCATAGGTAGCTGCAGCCGCTTCGGGCTCCTGCGCGGAGGTCTCCGGCATAAGCGTGGATTCTGCGGACGGGTCTGCCGTCTGCTCTGCCGCCATGCCGGGAGTATCCTTCTCCGGCGCGCTCTGGCAGGCGGTGGTGAAGCAGCATAGGGACATTATCAGCGCGATGCACAGCGTTATCGCCCTGAAGGCGGAAGAGGTGCGGCTTTTCATAAAGGCTCCTTTCATGCGGCGTTTTGCCATTCGCCTTGAGCGTATCTGGCTCATGCCCAGTATGGGCTCGGTGTCATAAGAGAACATTTCGAGTATCACGGTGAGGTAGCCCCGCTTCTGCCCGTGGCCTATGTAGGCCAGTACGTCCGAGTCGCAGGCTGATTCCATATCGGCGCGCAATTCTGAAAACGCAAGGTGTACAACCGGGTCAAACCAGTACACGGCGCGAAGGATATTAAGAAGCAGCGTCATGTAATGGTCGCCGCGCTTTTTGTGCGTAAGCTCATGCAGCAGGGCAAAGCGCAGTCTGCTTTCGTCGTTGCAGAGCGAGAGGGGCACCAGCAGCACAGGCTCGCCGAAGAAGGCTATGCCGGGGGACATGGACTTATTCACTATCCAAAGGGGAAGCGGCTTTACACCGAGCTCCTTGCAGCACTTGCCGTAAAGCTCGTAGACCTCCCTGGGTCCACCCGCCATGAGGTGCTGAAGGGATTCGTAATAGCGCAGCTTTACGAATATCAGCCAGCCGAGGAAGCCTATCGCGCCAAGCAGCCATACTACGAATACGATGGAATACCAGTCGGTGCTTTTTGCGGGATTTACGTGCTGTGATGGGGCTACATCTGTATCCGGCTGTACCGCCGGGGTGACGCTTTCGTAAGAGGACTGCGTGTTGGGTACAGATGCCGGGGCCACGTCCAGAACCGGAGCAGGAGTGGGCAGCTCGGCTTGATGGGCTTGCTTGAGCAGCATGTCCTGCAAGTTAAAGTGGAAGCCGATATCAGGTGTTACAGGCATGAGCAGCCGCAGTATCAGCAGCCACCACATGAGGTATTGAAGCTTAGAGGATATGCGATTTTTGAATATAACACGAAACAGGAGTATGCCTGCCGTTATGGCGGCGGAGTAGAGAGCCACCTGAACGAGGGCATCAACGGTCGCTTTCATTTTCGGTTTCCTCCTTCAGCATCTTTTCCAGCATATTCATGAGCTCCAGCCTGTCGCTGCGTGAAAGGTCGCCCTCCCGTACCATGCTGGTTATCATCAGCCCTACAGAATCCGACTGCATCTTGCTTAGCACGGCGCGGCTCTCGCGGGCTATGCATTCCTCACGGGATATGGCGGGGGAGTAGAACTTGTCCCGGCCGCGCTTTTCTGATGAGATGTAGCCTTTCTTTTCCAGGACGTTCATGTAGGATTGGTATGTCTTGTAGTTCCAGCTGGCGCGGCTGCCTATGCGGTCTATGGTTTCGCCCAGCGTTGCCGGGGATTTTGCCCAAAGCGCCTCCATAACTATCCATTCGTTGGGGTTTAGGGTATCCTTCACAGGCATTACCTCCTATGCTTTTAATATCAAGCTTGTGATTATAAATATAATCTAAAATGACACAAAGGTCAATCAGCTGCGGCAAAGCTTAACAATTAGTTCATCAAATAAATAAGGCCCCGCAGGGAAGAACCTGCGGAGCCGTGTACTTGCGGTTATTACTGAGCGACGGTAACGGCGGTTATGTGGGTATTTACACCCTCATACCAATAGAGGAAGCCCTCAACGTCAACTACGTCGCCTTCCTTGAGAGCGCCAACGGTGGAGTAAACCTCGGTGTCGGGGCCGGTAAGGTAGGACTCTACGCAGAAGTCATAGGAAGCGCCGTTGTAGCCGAAGGTGACATAGATGTCATCGCCGGGCTGGTCGTTCTTGTAGGCCACCTTCTCGACGGTCAATCCCTTGAAGGAAGCAAGCTGGTTCTGGTGGTCGATCAGCTCGTCCTTTCCCAAAAGCTCGGTGGCGTCAAAGGGAATGGCGATGAAGCTGCCCTCTTCTATTTCAAAGGTGGCGTCGATTATCTCAATTTCGCCTGACCACTCAGACTTGTAGCCGGTGACTTTGATCTTGGTGCCGGGTACCAGCTTGTCATAGTCTTCCTGAGAGCATGCCATGTTGTAGAGGAAGTAAGCGCCGTCCTTATCCTGGGAATAAACGGTAGCCTTGTCTTCCCACCAGGATTGCTTGGCCTGTACGTAGGTTTCTACTGTAACCTGGCTCTCCAGCTCGGCCGCCACATATTCGGCATAGGTCATAACGCCCTCGGATTTGACGTCTTCCTCGGTAGCAGCGGGGGTTTCTCCAGCGGGAGCCTCAGTGGTAGCCTCCTGGTCGGGGGCTTCGGTTGCCTCGGGAGCCTTCTGGGCACAGCCTGCGAAAGCGAGGACCATGCAGAGGGTCAAGAGCATTGCCAAGAATTTTTTCATTGCTTTTCTCCTTTATAATTGCCGCCCCTTTCGGGAGCGGTTTTATGACTTAATGATTATACAATAGACATTGCAGGATATCAAACCCGTTTATTACGCTTTTTTGCGGCGTCACGGAGGGTATACGCCCCGATAAGCGCCCATGCCGCACAAAGTGACAAAAGCAGTGCCCTTGAAGGGCCGGGGAGAGGGCCGAGATCTTCTGCGCCTTCTGCGGATACGCTCTCCCTTCCGGCTCCGTCCAGACGGTAAAGGGAAGTAACATCTGAAAACAGCTTGTCCATATATGCGTCATCTACGGTCTCCTTGCGGCGGACGGATTTTGTGACGTTTTCTATGAGCTGTCCCGCAGCGTCGCGCAAAGACGCGGAGCCGTTGTATACTGGGGTGACGAAGGTATTGTCGGAGTTGGCCAGCAGCATCTTCACCGCTTTTATCTTTACATCGTAGTGGGCGACGTCCTGCCCTTCCCCGGAAAGATAATCAAGATATTCGTCGGAACCCTGCGCCATGGAGGTGACGGGAACGTAGCCTTCTGTTTCGGAGTATGCTATCTGCACGTTGTTGGTCAGCAGGTATTGCGTGAACAGCCAGGAGGCCAGTACCTCCTGAGGATCGCCCTTGTTGAATACGCATACTGAAGGGCCCTGGGATATCATTTGGGGGTGATCCGGATCAAACTGGGGTATGGGCATTACCGCCGTCTCAAATTCTACCAGCTTGTCCGCGCTTATGTCGGAAAGGGGGGCGTGGGTGCCCATCCATGTGGCGCCCGCCGTAGAGTCTATGGCGAATATGCACTGGCCTGCATTCAGAAAATTTGCCGGATAGCTGGATATCTTGAAGGTGGAGAAGGAGCCCTTCTTCACGTGTTTTGCTATGGTGTACAGCAGCTCCTTTGTGGTATCGTTGAAAAGCAGCACTTCGCCCTGATCGTTGGAATACCCGCCGCCGGACTGGCGCAGCAGCTGTATCATCATATTGTCGGTGGACTTGTATATGAAGGGTATCATCACCTTCTGGCCGTTTACGGCGAATGTGCCGTCGGCGTTTTTCTTTGTGGCGGCGTCGGCCACTTCCCATACGAAGTCCCATGTCAGAGTATCCGGCAGGGTATAGCCCATGGCCTCCACGTAGGTCTTGTTTATGTAGCAGGCCTCTGTGGAGCGCATGAAGGGCAGGGCATAGCAGTGACCTGCGAAGCTGCATTCGTTTAGGAAACTGGGTATTATCTCGCCGCTCCCGGGAGAGGTGAACCTTACGTCACTGCCGCCAAGCCCGTACCTGGGGTGGTCAAGTAGCTCATCGAGGGGCGCTACCACGTTTGTCCCGGTTAGGTACGTCGCTATGTGGTCGGGGTAGGTTATGCAGACGTTTGGGGTGGTGTTGGTGGAAATATTGGTGATGACGTCGTTATATATCTTGCCATAGTCGGTATAGAGCCGAAGGTTCACGCGGATATTCGGGTACAGCGCCTGAAAGTCTGTTATGGCCTTTTGGTATATCTGGGTCTGGGTCTTGTTGGTGTCGTTCTTTGCCCAGAAGGTTATCTCATAATCCCTGTTTGTGTCGAATTCCTCAGGCACCGCGAATTCCCTGAGCCCCCGGGAGCCGTGGCAGCCGGCAAGGAGAGGAAGCAGCATACACAGCGACAGTATGAGGCAGATAAGCTTTTTATTCATACTAACCCTTTGTACCTCCTCTGGATACGCCGTCCATTATCTTGTTGCGGAATATCAGAAACAGCGCTATGAGCGGCACTGATATTACCACTACCGCCGCCATCATGGCGGGTATGTTTTCCCGGCCAAAGCCGCTTTCGCGTATGGCCTGTATGCCGTTGGAGACTAGGAAGTAATTCTCGTCGTCGGTGATGAGCCGGGGCCAGACGTAGGAGTTCCAGCACTCTATGACCTTCAGTATTACTATGGTTATCATAGTTGGGCTGCAAATGGGTATCATTACCTTGGTGAGATACTTGAAGTCCGAGGTGCCGTCCACCTTTGCGGCATAGTACAGCTCGTCTGGTATCTGTGCGAAATTCTCCTTCAGCAGATAAATATAGAATACCGATGTTACCGAGGGCAATATAAGTCCGGTGAAGGTGTTGCGAAGGCCAAGGTCGGTAATTGTCACGAAGTTGGTAATTATCACCAGCTCGTTGGGTATCATCATGAGCGACAGCAGCAGGGTGAAGGCAAGACGCTTGCCCTTGAATTCAAGCCGGGCAAAGGCGAAAGCAGCGAGGGTTATGACCGATAGCATCAGCAGCGTGGTGACCAAAGTGAATACCAGCGTATTGGTGAAATAACGCCCGAGGGGCACCGCTGTAAAGGCGTCGACGTAGTTTTGCAGAGTGGGGGAGAGGGTAAAGAACTTTGGTATGTATTCTGAATTATACGCGCTGTAGCTCTTTACGGAGGTCAGCACCATCCAGTAAAAAGGAAACAGCACTATGACGGCCCAGAGAGACAGCAGTATATGCACTGCCGTACTGCGTACCCGGCTGCGAATTCTTGCCTGCTTTTCTATTTTGGCGTAATCGGTATGTTTTTCCATAGGTCGCTCCATCAGTAATGAACGTGCTTTTTGCTGATAATAAGATTTATGCAGGTTATGGTGAGCACTATGGCGAACAGTATTATGGCCGCAGCCGATGCGAATGAGGGGTAGCCGCCGCTGTTGCCGTAGAGCATATCGTAAATATAGCCTACTATGGTGTTCATCTCCGCTGCGTTAAGGTCTGTGCCGAAGAGGGCCACAGCGTCGCTGTACGCCTTGAAGGCGCCTATAAAGCCGGTTATTACCAGATAGAATATCATCGGGGAGATGAGCGGCAGGGTTATGCGGGTAAATATGCGGAATTTGGAGGTGCCGTCTATGCGGGCGGCGTTGTAGTAGTTCTGGTCGACGGAGGCCAGCGCGCTTGTGAGTATGAGTACCTTGAAGGGCATTACTATCCATATAGTATAGAAGCAGAGCACGAACATCTTGGCCCAGTAGGGGCCGTCTATGAAATCCACGGACTTTCCGCCGAACCAGTTTATCATCAGGTTAACAAGGCCGTCCGTATAAGCAGTCTTCTTGAAGAGTATCATGAATACCAATCCCACCGCCAGGGTATTTGTGACGTAAGGCAGAAAATATACGGTCTGGAAAAGATTGCGAAGCTTTTTGATTGAGCTTAACCCGGCGGATATGAGCAGGGCAAGGCCGGTGGAGAGGGGAACGGTGATTATCACCAATAAGAAGGTGTTTTTCAGCGCCTGCAAAAAGTAAGGGTCGTGGAGCACGTAGGAGTAGTTGTAAAGCCCGATGCCGAAAAAAGTCTGGGAGGCGGAATTATAGCCCTCCTCAAAGGAATACACGAATACGTCTATGAGGGGGTATATCATGAATACCCCTAAAAACAGTATGGCGGGCAGCAGATACAGCCAGCCCTTTGCATTGTTCTTTTCCATATATCACTCCGCCCGGAAGGCTATGCGCTTTCCGTCAGTTTTATCGAAAAGGAATACCTTGTCAGGCCGCAGGGCGAAACGTATTTTACCCGAGGCCCCATCGGGCTTATTTGCAGAGCTTATTATGGCCCGTACAGTGTCAGCTTCTGCCGCGGGGTGGGAGAATATGACGCTGGTATCCCTCCCCATTACCTCTATACGCCGGAAGGCGCAGCAAAGGGGGCCGCTTTCCGCCGGTATGAAGCCTTCCGGGCGTATTCCAATATTATATTCGCCATCGGGTGTGCCGACAGCCGGCAGGATGTCGTTTTCGCCTATGAAAAGCCTTCCGCCGCGGACGCTGCCGGTAAACATATTTATGGGCGGAGTGCCGAGGAACTTCGCTACAAACATATTTACGGGCTGGTCGTAAACCTCCTGAGGCCGGCCTATCTGCTGTATCACGCCTGACTGCATTACTATTATCATATCCGAAATGCTCATGGCCTCTTCCTGGTCATGAGTGACGAATATGGTGGTGATTTTGGTTTTCTGCTGTATGCGCTTGAGCTCCTCCCGGGTCTGGAGGCGGAGCCTCGCGTCGAGGTTGGAAAGAGGCTCGTCGAGGAGCAGCACCCGCGGCATCTTAACAAGGGCCCGGGCGATGGCAACGCGCTGCTGCTGTCCGCCTGAGAGCGCCTTTGGCTTGCGGTCCATGAGGCCCTCGATCTGAACAAGCTTAGCCGCGTCGTAGGCGCGAGCGAGCATTTCTTCTTTGGAAAGCTTGTCCTCGCCCTTTAGGTTTTGCAGAGGGAAAAGTATGTTTTGCTTTACCGTAAGGTGGGGATAAAGGGCATAATTCTGAAATACCAGCCCGACGCCGCGGTTTTCAGGCGGCAGGTCCGTAACGTCGTCCTCGCCAAAGAATATGCGTCCCGCCGTAGGGGAGAGTAGGCCGGAGATGAGGTTTAACGCGGTGCTCTTGCCGCAGCCCGAGGGGCCTAAGAGGCCGATGAGTTTGCCGTCGGGTATTTCCACATTAAAGTTGTTCACGGCTATTACGTCCGGGGCGTTCTTGCCATGACCGGAGAATTTCTTGGTGAGATCCTTTAATACGACTTTCATACTGATGTCCTTTGACACTGAATTTGTCTTTGAAAGATGCCTTTCAAGCTATTCTAACATATATGAGCGGGGTTTTCTATGATATGGCAATAGTTAAGTTATAAACAAAGAATGGACGGAAAACCGTCCGTTCACATGCAATGCATACTTATTATTTATTCACCACGTTTATGGGCGCGCCGTCCAGGAACGCCTTTACATTGGCTACAGTGGCGTCCATTATTCGCTGACGGCTCTCAATGGGCGCCCAGCTTATATGGGGAGTGATAATGCAGTTCCTGGCCTTGAGCAGCGGATTGTCGGCCCTGATGGGCTCGGTATAGACAACGTCCAGACCTGCGCCGGCGAGCTTGCCGGAGTTCAGCGCGTCCGCAACGTCCTGTTCAACTATGAGCTGGCCACGGGCGTTGTTTATGAGTATCACGCCGTCCTTCATCTTGGCGATACTCTCCCTGTTTATCATGCCGGTGTTTTCGGGGGTGAGGTTGCAGTGCAGGGTTATCACATCCGCCTCTTTATAAAGGGTGTCCAGATCCACATATTCGGCTATGGCGCGTCCAGAGTCGTTGGGGTAAAGGTCGTATGCGAGAACTCTCATGCCCAGAGCTTTGGCTATTCGGCCCTCGGCCTGGCCTATGCGCCCGAAGCCTATTATGCCCATGGTCTTGTGCTCAAGCTCTATTAGGGGGTAATCCCAGTAGCACCAGTCCGCATTGTTTGCCCACCTGCCCTCGTGTACAGTGGCGTCGTGGTGGCCTATGTGGTGGCATATCTCCAGAAGCAGAGCTATGGAATACTGGCTCACAGAGGCGGTCCCGTAGGTGGGCACGTTTACTACAGGGATTCCTTTTTCCTTCGCGTAGCTGTAGTCTATGCAGTTGTAGCCGGTGGCCAGCACCGCGATTAGCTTGATGTTGGTGCATTTATCCATCGTAGCCCTTGAAATGGGGGTCTTGTTGGTTATCACTATCTCCGCATCGCCTATGCGCTCGGCGATAATGGGTGCCTCGGAGTAGGAGGTGCGGTCGTAAACGGTGACGTCGCCAAGGGCGCTAAGGCCGTCCCAGCTCAGGTCGCCGGGGTTTTCGGTGTAGCCGTCAAGAACTACTATCTTAGTCTTTGCCATGTCTTTATATCCTTTCTTGATATGTTTTGGCGCTTATGAGTGCGGTATTCATCAGCTTGAGTATACCATCAATCGGCAGTGGGGTATATAATTATAAAAAACTATTATTGCGGCGTAACCTTTTGGCCGCATAAAGCATCTTATTTTATGACCGGCTTGACCGCCGGGCTGACGAAAGGAAATAAAAAACAGTGAACCGTTTTGACGACCAGCGCGCGTGGTTCTGCGAAAGGGTAAACGAAAACAGCGGGGGCTTGTACTGGCTGGCCAAGAGCATACTGCACAACGACGAGGACGTAAAGGACGCGGTGCAGGAGGCGGTGCTTACGGCATACGAAAAGCTGGATACACTGCGGGACGAGCATAGCTTTAAGCCATGGATAATGCGGATACTCGCCAACACAGCCTACAGCATGATACGGCGCAGCAAGCCAAACACGGACATAGACAGCTTGGCGGAGGAACTGCCCGCCCCTCAGGATGAGGACAGGGAAGAAAGCATGGCCCTGTGGCAGGCCGTGAGGGGATTGGGTGAAAGCCTGAGGACCGTAACAGTGCTGTTTTACTACGACGATATGCCCATCAAGGATATAAGTCGCGCCCTTGGGATAACAGAAGGCACGGTAAAGGCCAGGCTGAGCCGGGCGCGGGCAAAACTTAGGATCGCGATGTCGGAACAGGAGGAAACACTATGAACGAATTCCAATTTGAAAAGCTGATCCGGGAAGCTGCCCATAAGGAAAAAACAAACATACCGGAGGATTTTAATATTATGTTGAAGGATACGTTGAATAAGCTGCCAGAAAAGGAAGCAAGGAAGGATGGGGCCTCAGGCCGCATGGCAGGCCGTAGGATACTTACCGCAGCGGCGGTTGCCGCCATGCTGTTTGTGCTGCTGCCCAATGTAAGTCCCTCTATCGCATACGCAATGGAGAAGCTGCCGGTCATAGGCAGCGTGGTAAAGGTAATTACCGTGAGAAATTATACCCATTCCGACGAGCACAACGATCTGAATGCAGCGCAGCCCGAGATACAGGAAGCTGCGGCGGGCGAACAGCAGCTCAATGCTGATGTAAAAGCATATGTCGACGAGCTGGTGCAGCGTTTTAATGATAACGCTATGGATGAAGGTTATTACGGTCTCGATGTGAGCTATGAAGTACTGACGGACAACGACCGCTGGTTTGCCCTGAGGGTGAACGGCTGCCAGGTGATGGCCAGCGGCTATGAGTTTTCCCGCTGCTATAATATAGATAAGACCACTGGCAAATACGTAAAGCTGGCGGACATTTTCAAGGAGGGCAGCGATTATGTTGCCGCAATAAAGAAGGATATATTCGCCCAGATGAAGGCCAGGATGGCGTCAGACGCCAATTTGACCTACTGGATGGAGGACGACGCGGAATTTCATGTGGATTATGACGCGCTCATCACCCGGGACGGAGCGTTCTATATTGATAAGGATGGGCGGTTGGTGGTCTGCTTTGACGAGTACGATGTAGCCCCCGGCGCCATGGGGGCCCAGAGCTTTACCGTGAGCCGCGAGGCAATAGCGGGGCTGCTCAGGTGATCTCCGCAGATCGCAGCTTTCAGCCTTGACAAAAGCGGGGAGGGCGGGTATCATAGTCAAATGAAGTTAATGCTTTAGCTTTTTTGATTATTGCCTGAGGGAGTAATTCCGCAAAGTAAGTGCTTTGCGAAGCAGACCCGTCAGTACGGCGAGGAGATCGTCCGGGCTGTTTTTAAAGAATGAGACTCATGCGTGGTTTTTTGCCGGCGCATGAGTTTTTGATTTTACAGACACACTTATTTAAAGGAGAAGATTTCATGAGCGAAATGTATCAAAGATCCACTGACGAGGTTTTGGCGGAGCTTGGAACTTCAGTCCATGGCCTTTCGGGAAAGGAAGCGGCTGAGCGCCTTGCAAGGTATGGTCAGAACAAGCTTAAGGAAGCGCACAAGATAACGGTTTTTCAAAGATTCCTACAGCAAATAAAGGATCCCATGCTGCTGATCCTCTTGGCTGCGGCAGCCGTATCCGCTGTCACAAACGCCATATCCGGCGAAAGCTTTGCCGAGGTATTCATAATACTGGTGGTAGTGCTGCTCAATGCTATTCTGGGAGTAATACAGGAGAGCAAGGCGGAGGCCGCAATAGAGGCGCTTCAGACAATGACCGCGGCAAAGTGCAAGGTGATGAGGGACGGAAAGCAGATCGTCATCGAGAGCAGCCAGCTGGTACCCGGCGATGTAGTTATACTTGAAGCGGGAGACGCCGTGCCGGCAGACGGCAGGCTTCTCGAAAGCGCGTCCCTTAAAATCGAAGAGGCTGCTCTCACCGGCGAAAGCGTGCCGGTAAACAAGGCTGTGGAGGCTATTTTCGGCGGCGATGTGCCCCTTGGCGACAGGAAGAACATGTGCTACATGGGTTCTACCGTGGTATACGGCAGGGGCAGGGCCGTGGTCACCTCTACCGGCATGGATACCGAGATGGGCAAGATAGCCGACGTTTTGGCCCAGACCGAGCAGGAAGAGACCCCCTTGCAGCGCAAGCTCGGTCAGCTGAGCAACTCCTTATCCAAGATGGTGCTGGGCATATGCCTGTTCATATTCGTATTCGATCTCATAATGGCGGGAAAGTTCACTGCCCAGTCCATACTTGATAACTTCATGGTGGCGGTATCCCTTGCTGTCGCAGCTATCCCGGAGGGCCTTGCCACAGTCGTTACCGTTGTGCTGTCCATAGGCGTTACAAATATGAGCAAACGCCACGCCGTCATACGCCGGCTGACTGCCGTAGAGACGCTGGGCTGCACTCAGGTCATATGCTCTGATAAGACAGGCACGCTCACACAAAATAAAATGACGGTAGTGGAGCACACCGGCCCCACCGAACTTCTTGCTGCGGCAATGACTCTATGCAACGATGCGAATCTTGCTGACGATGGCGCTCAGGGAGAGCCCACAGAGGCTGCGCTGGTGAACTTTGGCGCGGCTAACGGCTTAAAGAAATATGAGCTGGAGGAAAAACAGCCCCGCATAGGCGAGGCCCCCTTCGATTCCTCCAGAAAGATGATGTCTACCCTGCACGATAAGGGCGGGGAAATAGTGCAGTACACCAAGGGTGCGCCGGACGAGGTGCTTGCCCGCTGCGCGTATTATATGGAGAACGGCAAGCCGCAGCCCATGACGGAGGCAAAGCGCGCCGAGATACTCCAGAGCAATCACGCCATGGCAGCGAAGGCTCTGCGCGTATTGGCCGCCGCGGAGAGGCTGTGGCACAGGATGCCGGAAAATACCGATCCCTCCAACCTCGAGCAGGAGCTTTGCTTCATAGGCCTGGTGGGCATGATAGACCCTGTTCGTCCGGAGGTCAGGGCGGCCGTGGAGGAATGCAAGGCTGCGGGCATACGCCCTGTGATGATCACCGGCGACCACAAGGATACCGCCGTTGCGATAGCCAAGGAGCTGGGCATAATCGACGACGCCTCGCAGGCCATAGAAGGCAGGGAGCTGAACGGGCTCAGCGACGAAGAGCTGGATAAGCTGATAGACAAGTGCGGGGTGTATGCCCGCGTGCAGCCTGAGCACAAGGTGCGCATAGTTTCCGCATGGAGGCGCAAGGGCGCGATAACCGCCATGACAGGCGACGGAGTGAACGACGCGCCCAGCATCAAGTCCGCAGACATAGGCGTAGGCATGGGCATTACCGGTACCGATGTTACCAAGAACGTTGCGGATATGGTGCTTTCCGACGATAACTTTGCCACCATAGTTTCGGCTGTGGACGAGGGCAGAAGGATATACGACAATATAAGAAAGACCATACAGTTCCTTCTTGCCAGCAACATGAGCGAGGTTTTAGGCGTGTTCTTCGCTACCATACTTGGCTTCACACTGCTTAGCCCCGTGCATCTGCTCTTTATCAACCTGATAACCGACTGCTTCCCGGCGCTGGCATTGGGCCTTGAGCCCGCCGAGCCCGACACCATGCATCGCCCGCCAAGAGACAGCCGCGACACCATATTCTCAGGCGGATTGGGCGTGGATATAGTCTATCAGGGCCTGCTGGTGACCGTGCTGACGCTCACCTCCTACATAATCGGCCACTGCATGGAGGTGGGGTACTTTGAAATGCCGGCAGGCGTCTCCCCCCACGGCATGACCATGGCGTTTTTGACCATGAATATGTGCGAGATATTCCATAGCTTCAATATGCGCTCTCAGCGGCAGAGCGTATTCACGCTGCCGGGCCACAACAAGGTGCTTTGGGCAGCCATGATAGGCGCGCTGGTGATAACCACCGCAGTTCTCGAGGTACCTGCCATAGCGGCTCTGTTCAACTTCACACCTGTGGGCTGGAATGAGTATGGCATAGCCCTCGGCCTGGCTGTGCTGGTGATACCCATAGTAGAGCTTGTCAAGGCTTGCCAGAGGGCGGCAGACCGCAAGAGATACTGCAAAGTAAAATAGACAAATAAAGAAAAAGCCCCGAAGCGAAAGCTTCGGGGCTTAAGTTATTCACCCTTTATTCTATTTCCACGCGTTTTGCGGTAGGCAGCTGCGCGCTCTTCTTGGGCATATTCAGAGTAAGCACACCATTCTCGTACTTGGCCTTCATGGCATCGGTGTTGATGTTGGATACATCGAACTGACGGGTGTAGGTGCCGTAGGAGCGCTCACATCTCACGAATTTGCCCTTCTTATCCTTATCCTCGTGCTCGGAATGACGCTCGGCGCTGATGGTCAGCACGTCATTGTTAAGGTCGAGGTGGATATCCTTCTTATCGAAGCCGGGCAGATCCGCCTGAAGGGTGTAGCTGTCGCCATCGTCCTTGATATCCGTCTTGAACTGTTCAAGGGTGGTCTCAAAGAACGAAGGATTGAAGAAGTTCCTTTCAAATTCGTCCATGGTCTGGAAGGGATTGTAATATACGCCGTTGTTCTTGCGGGTGTAAGGTTTAAGCTCAAACATGATAAATACCTCCGATTCAATATTGTCTTTCGGAATTGTTCCCGATTAGGTGAATTTTGATTCACTGAATCGGGAGACGATCCGAACCATTTTTCTTTCCGGGGACATATCCCGGGGGGCCTCAGCCCCTTAGGTCTCGTCCCTTTTGATGACTCTATTATACTCCAGGGCCTTGTTTGAACAATGTTCCGATGGTATAATTCAACCATATCAAACTGTGCTGAGAGAACAAAAGGAGACATCCTGTGACGAATGAGATACTGAAGACATTCCTTGAGGCGAACAGCCTGAAAGAATTGACAAATGCCGCGGGCAGGGCTCTCGGCTGCCCTTTGCTGGTAATTGACGACAGCTTCCATGTGGCGGCGTATTTTAGGGCTGACAGCATAAACGACCCATACGGCGGCGTTATACGCCACGGCGAGCTTTCATACGATGAGAGCGCCCTGATCAGCGCCTCGGCGGCGTCGGGCGAGCTGCTGCATTCGCCTGCGGGATACCATTACAGAATATCTCAACTGAACTGCGGGGAACTGCGCATGGGCTATACGCTGTGTATAATGCCTGAAAACGCGCTGCCCGCAGGAAGCGACGAGGACTTTGCGCTGATAAACTCATTCCTTGCAAAGCAGCTCTATTACGAGAGGCACAGGGGCGGCATCACCGCCACGGCCGAGGAGGTGCTGTCCAGCCTCATAGACGGCAGGTTTCAAAGTGAGGAATTCTTCGAGCTACAGGCAAATACAACCTTTCTTGGCAGCTTCCGCCCGGAGAGGTTCGTACTGATGAAACCTATGGAGCAGCTGGATGGGCTTAAAACCGATATGCTCAGGGACAGGCTGCGCCGCGGCTTTCACGCTTCCGATCCTTTCCCGTACAGGGACTGCGTGATAATGTTCCTGCATGGAGAGCACGACCGGGAGGCGGTAGGCAGGGCGGCGGAGGAATATGACCTGTACGCGGTAATATCCGAGCCGCTGCAAAGCCTGTATGCCTTGGGCAGGGGCTACGGGCGGGTGCGCAGGCTGCTGGATTATCTTGTCAAAAAGAGCAATGGCAAGGCATTCGCGGCGGAGGAGAGCCGCTACTCGGCTCTTATGATGCTTAAAACCCTTGCCGGCGAGGGCTATTGCCTGACTGACGAGGTGGACAGGCTGTATAAATATGACCTCCAAAATGACAGCGAATACTGCCTGACGTTGTACACATACCTTATGTGCAGCCGTTCGCTCAAGGATACCTGCGAAAAGCTTTTTACCCACCGAAATACGGTGTTATACAGGATACGCCGCATAAGGGAGGACTTTGCCATAGATACAGACGGCACGGAGGACCGGATGAGACTGATGCTTTCATTGGGCCTGGCACTGGTGATGCAGGGACGGGACGAGCTGTTTATAAAGGAAATGCCCTCAAAGAGGGAGATCGATGGATGACAAAGGAGCGGCAGTACCGCTCCTTTGTTCTATTACGTATCCTTATCCGGCCATGCTTTTGAGCATATCCGAATAGGATGACGACAACTCAAGCAGTGCGTATTTCATTTCTGAAGAAAAGGCTGCGGTGGAAGCGTCTCCATTGCCGGCAAGAAGGGATAGCGAGTTCAGACACT
>ULRD01039193.1_pt1 | contig 21692 bp, 9 predicted proteins | sample 1955181 | NCBI WGS metagenome assembly ULRD01 (sample SAMEA4835675, study PRJEB28245) | human gut metagenome | biome: gut microbiome; material: fecal sample | place: Denmark | collected 2008
ATGCAAACAACATCGAGAGTGGCAAGCGATTCATCCGAGCTTTTTACAAGCAGCGCCGAGTTCGCAATCGGCAGGGCACAGTCAAAGCTCAGTCCGGATTTTATCAGCTTTGAAAAAAGCTCCGCCGCCATTGCCGAATCGACCGCCGCACGGCTGCCCGTTCCCATGCCGTCGCTGAGCACTGTTATATGCCTCCCGTTTTCGTCCCGAAAGCTCCTGTAATAGTCGCCGCAGACCTTTATATCATCGGCGGAGCGGCTGAATGCGCCGACCTCAACATCGTAAATTATTTCCTGCTTGAATTTCATCACACATTCATCGTTGCCTGTGTCGATATCGGGAATATCAAGTACCGTTCCCGTTGCCATAGAGAGCGCATCGGTGAATTGAGTTATATTAAAATTATCTCTCGGCGTCGAGACCTTAAGATTGACGCTTATTCTCCCGAATTTATCAAGATAGCTTTCACAGCCTATGACGTTAAGACCCGATTCCTTTGCTTCCTCGCCGCAGATGTCGGAAATCTCCGTATTAAGATTCAAATCCTCGTCAAATTCGCAGGCGATATCATGCAGAATATCCGCCATGCTCTTAAATTGGTCGGACATAAGACCCTGCATTTGCTCAACCTTGCCCTGCGCGCCGAGCGACGCAACATAGCTCATGTATCGCATGGAAATTTTTTCTTTCATCTCTTCAAAGCAGTAACACGCTTCGGGAAAATTTTTTGGAAAGTGCATTTCGCCGAGAGTTGCACGGTCGGTCAAAGCTCTTGAGATTTTGTCGATCGTCTCGTCGTTCGGGCAGCGCACTTCCTCACGGCAGCTCTTTTTTAAATCACAGTTGTCGCATACTTTGTTCCACGCCGACTTGACGGCAAGCCGCAGTTCTTTTTCGTGCTGAGGGGCGAGAGTTCTCTGAACGGTGTCAACGCAATCCGAAAGCTCGGTTATCGCTTCGGAAGCTTCGGTCAGTCGTCGTGTCAGCACACGGCTGTTGTTGCTTTTTATGTAAACGGGAACGGGTAAATTTACTTTTTCGCTGAGAAATGAAAAAAATCTGTCAGGCAAAAGCAAAAATATTGCGGCGGCAACAAGAGCCTCAACAATTGCAAGATATGCCTTGAGCGATGAGTCAATCAGCGCACAAACGGCAGCACAGCCGACAAAGCCGAGAGCGGCAAAATATTTGTTTTTGCGTGAAAGCTCGCCGCATAAAAGTCCCGACAGCGCATAGCCTGCACCGAGGAAAGAAACCTGACCGCTGAGCCCGACGCATATTCCGACGCAAACACCGGCAAGGGTTCCTCCGTTTCCGTTTTTCAGTCTGCCGAGCAGAAGAATGACAAAAGAAAAGATAACGCCTACAAAAGAAAAATTCAGCACGGTGTATTTGTAAAACGGCATCAGCAAAAAGCCTGCCGATAAAAGAGTGATCATAAATTCCTTCGTCGTGAAGCGTGAAAAATCCTTCTCGCCGAAAACAAGTAAATTGCCTTGTACGAAAATGTAGGTGCCGACGCAGCAAAGCATGGATTCGTATATAATCGTAATAAAGGTTTCAAGCTCAAAGCCTGTGGCAAACATTATTGCTCCGCTGATGATGAGCATACTGAGAAATGAATTTAAATAGAGCGTGATTTTCATCAGCTCCGAGCCGAAATACCGTGCGCAAATCTCGTTGATCATACAGCAAAAAAGGGCGACGGCGAGATATTTCACCGTGTCGGTCGCATCAAAAAAAACAAAAGAACCGATTACTGTTCCTGCTGTTGCGGCGATGCATTGCATACCCGAGAGCGAAGCAATGAGCGATATTGAGAAAGGCGATACCGTTCCTGTAACAAACGGATTCATCAGCAAAAATCCGAAAATAAATGCCAGTACCGTTTTCATAACGGGTTTGAATTGCAGCTTAGGCTGTTTCTCGTCCTCTTTTACCGTAATGAATTTTTTAACTCTTGTTTTCAACATAATTCTTATCTCCCTGCTACTCAATGGTTATCTATATTTTATAACTCGACTAAGGAAAAACAGGTCGAAAGAAAAAGGGGCATTAGAGGAACATTTGAGGAAGTTTGAAAATAAACGCCGTTTTGTCTTGTTTTTTGTCCCTGATATATGTTAATATATATATGTTTATATTTTCAGAATAGAGGATTATTATGGATAATGAAAAACGCACCGAACGCGACGATCTTATAATAGGAAGAAATGCCGTTTCCGAAGCCCTCAAAAGCGGCAGAGCAATTGATACTTTGCTTGTGGCAAAGGGCGAGCGTAACGGCTCAATAGGACAGATTCTTGCAAAATGTCGTGATCTTGGAGTCGTCATCAAAGAGGTTGACAGAAAAAAGCTTGATATGATGTGCAATTCTTCAACTCATCAGGGAGTTGCCGCTTATGCCGCCTCGCATGAATATGCAAGCATGGAGGATGTTTTTGCACTTGCAGAGGAGAGAGGCGAGAAGCCTTTTATAATTATTTGCGACGAGCTTGAGGATCCGCATAATCTCGGAGCAATTCTCAGAACGGCGGAGGCGACGGGCGTTCACGGAGTTATCATTCCAAAAAGGCGAAATGCTTCCCTGAGCTATGTTGTCGGAAAAGCGTCGGCCGGAGCGGTAGAATATGTCCCTGTTGTCAGGGTTGCAAATCTTGCCCAGACTATGGATGAGTTGAAGGAAAGAGGAATTTGGTTCTACGGCGCAGACATGGACGGAGAGAACTGGTGCGGCGTTGATTATGACGGCGGAGTCGGACTTGTTATCGGTTCGGAGGGAAAGGGCATCAGCCGACTTGTTAAAGAGAAATGCGATTTCATTGTGTCTATGCCGATGAAAGGAAAAATAAATTCACTCAATGCCTCCGTTGCGGCAGGTGTACTCATGTATGAGGTCGCAAGGCAGAGGTCGGGAATCAAAGCTAAGGGGTGAGATCCTTGTCAGATTTAACAAACGAACAGCTCATGGAGCTGATTGAAGAAATAAAAAAGAAAAACGGCGGAGAAACCGATGCGAAAAACTGGTCGCATGAGGATATCGAGCGTTTGCTTGAGCTGACCGACAGAGGAAAGCAGCTTGAAGAGCTTGACCGAGAGAGAGACGGAGTCCCCGAGGAGCAGTCCGCCTCGAACGAAGAATTCTCTGAATCCGAAGCAGAACCGACCGTAGAAGAAACAGAAGAACCCGACGAGGTTCAGACGAAGGATGCCGAAGAAGCGGAAATCGTAATTGAAGGGCAGACCGGTCAAAGCGTTGACGGTGAGATTGATGACGATGAATTTGAAGCCGAAAGCCTGGAAAATGCCGTTAAGTTTTTGTCGGGCGAAATGAAGACGGAAAAGGAAGAAAACATAAAGCCTTTTGATATTTCCGAAGAGCACGAAAACACAGACGGTGATGACAGGCTGAAATCAATAATGACGGATGTTGCGCCTCTCAAAGAAGAAAAGGCCGTAGCGTCGGCGAAGAAAAGCCTGTCCGAATTCGCAAAAAAAATAAAAATTTCCGGCAAAAAAATCTTTGAGTCATTCAAAAACAAATCGGAGAAAAAGGAAGAAACAAGCGACGAAGTTTTTGATGATGAGCTTGAGGAAAAAGAGGAGGAAGATGTTGAAAGTATTTCTTTCCCCGAGGACGAAAAAACAAGGCAGATTCCCACCCTTGAAGCGACAAGAGAGGTCTATATTGAAAAGCCGGGCTTTGTTATAAAGAAAGGTGAGGCGCAGGAGGATCTTGAGGGCGCACCTATAATCATGTCGGCGGACGATGCGCTTGAAGACGAAAAGGCAGCGGAGGGAGAACAAACTCCCGCCGGCGATTTTCAAAATAAGATTCGTGATGCCGAGCTTGGCGGACAGATGGTTTTCAGCGGAATGGACACGGAGGATGAAGCGCCGAACCGAATCGACGAGAGCGAAGCAGAGAAAGAGCTTTTTGAAAAGAGAAAAGAAAAAATCAGCAAGTTTTCATTGCTTGAAAAGGATGAAAACGGAGATCCTTACGGGCTTGATCCGGAGAGCAGTAAAATAGGAGAGCTGTTTGCCTCGAACGAGGAAAGGCCGAGAAGAAAAGAATCGGAAAGTTTTGTGGGAATCGAATATTCGCAGACGAAGGATTCACGCAGAGTAATAAGATATCTTAACACACAAAAGAAAAAATCTCTGAATAAAATTGTCGGGCTCGGAGTGGTTCTCGGCGTGACTGTTTTTGTCAGCATTTTTTCTGCATCGGCAACTACGATTGCGGGCGACAGAATTCTTACCATCTTTTCAAACTTTGTTTTACTTTGCGCCGGACTTGTTGTTGCAAATCAATCTATAGTCGGCAGTTTTGAAATGCTCAGGCGAAAAAAAATAAATATTAACACGATGATCTCCATATCGGCGATAATTTGTTTCTTTCAAAGTTTACTGATGCTGATTTTTTATTTTGCCGACAAAAATACTGTCAGCGTTTTTTCGGGCGCAGGGCTGGTGCTTCTCTTGACGGGTGAGATAAACAATTATATTGTTCATTCGCGAACGGTTGACGCAATGGAAATGTGCACGGGTGACAATAAGGACAAGCTGTACAGTATCGAAGGAATTTCCGACGATAAAGATGCGGTTGAGCTTGCAAAGAACGTTAAGAACACGAGTCCGAGAATTCGTTTTTCCTGCAAGACCAAATTCCCGGCGCACCTCATTGAGCTTTGTATGAGCGAAACCTCGGCAGATAAAATGACAAGATTTTTGCTTCCGCTTACCGCGCTTCTGGCGCTGATAAATCTTGCAATTGCATGGGCGGTCAAAAGAGATTTTGCGACGGGCTTTGCCGCGTTCTCAATAACGTTTGCTATGTGTGTTCCTGCTTATGCTCCGCTGCTTTACGAGCTGCCGCTCAGCCGTGCAAACAAAAAGTTCAACAAGGAGGGCGGAATGATTTCCTGTCAGGATGCCGTTAACGAGCTTTGCAGAACGAATGTTGTTATTATCGACAGTAAAGATCTCTTTGACCAAAAGGCCTGCTCGATGCACGGCTTCAAGGATTTTAAAAATGTACGCCTTGACGATGCGATGCTTTATGCCGCAGCAATGGTTATCCGCTCGGGCGGACCGCTTATGGGTGTGTTCGATCAGGTGGTTGTAAACAGACGTGATCTTCTCCCTGCCGTCAAGAGCTTCAGCTATGAAGAAAAGCAAGGTATTTCGGGCTGGATCTTCGGTCAGAAGGTCGTTCTAGGAAACCGTTTGATGATGGTGAACCATAACATACAGATTCCCGAAACGGTTGACGAGGATAAGTATCTTATAGCAGGTCACGAGGTTTTGTATCTCGGCATAGCACATAAGCTTGCGGCGATGATGGTTGTCGACTATGCTCCGAATGAACAGATTCGCCCATATCTTTTAAAGCTTCGGGACAGCGGAGTAAGTATTCTTGTCCGCAACTGTGATCCGAACGTCAATGAGGCGATGATTTCAAGCTGCTTTGACATGAGATTGAACAACATTAAAATTCTTAACTCATCATCGGGCAGAATTTTCAAAAAATATAAATCAAGACCCAAGCTTTCGGCAAGAGCCGTTGCGATCCATGACGGCACGCCGTACACTTTTATGAAAAGCCTTTGCCTCGCTTCAACGCTGAGGCAAATGTTCAAGGTTTCGGGTCTGCTGACAATGCTCGGAATTCTGATGGGCTTTGTCATTGTGCTGATACTTTCGGCGATGAATGTCATATGTGATTTGCCGCAGATTTTTGTTCTGCTGATGCAAATTCTTGTGACCTTCGGATTTATCGGAATCGTCAATGTTGTCAGCATCGGAAATTCATCAAAATAATTCCCAAAGGGCTGACGCATTTAGCGCTTTCTGCATCTAAATGCGTCAGTTCGTTTTCTTGAAACCGGCTTATACAAATGTGTAAAGTTATATATGATTTGAAAGGAGATTTTTTAATGATAAAATTCGGAGTTATAGGCTCGGGCTGGATTGCCGAGGAGTTTGTTAAAGGAGCGAAGCTTGTTGACGGGTTCGTATTCTCGGCGATGTATTCCCGCACATATGAAAAAGGAAAAGCGTTTGCCGAAAAATTCGGCGGAGCTCCGGTTTATACGGACTTGAATGAATTTGCGAAAAGCAATGTTGATGCCGTCTATATTGCAAGTCCGAATTCACTTCATTATTCCCAGAGCAAACTGATGCTTGAAAACGGAAAGCATGTGCTTTGCGAAAAGCCGATTACAATAACGCCGGAAGAATTTACAGAATTATGTGAGCTTGCCGAGAGAAAAAATTTAGTTTACACGGAAGCAATAATGATGCTGCATCTTTCGCAAAGAAAAATTATAAAAAAGAAGCTTGAATTACTCGGAAAAATTTCAACGGCTCATTTTGATTTCTCTCAGCTTTCTTCGAAATATTCCGCGTTGCTTCGCGGAGAAAACCCGAACATTTTCAACCCTGAAATGAAAACAGGCTGTCTGCGTGATCTCGGAATTTACTGCTTTTATCCGGCGATTGATTTTTTCGGCGAGCCGGAAAAAATTATTTCTTCGGCAGGATTCCTTTCAACCGGAGCGGACGGCTACGGCACGGCAATTCTTGACTATGCCGATAAACAAGTTACGTTGACCTATTCAAAAATCGGTCAGGATTATCTGGGTTCTCAAATAATCGGCGACAAAGGCACGATGACTTTCGGCTCGATTTCCAAGCTGACCGACGTGGAAATCTGTTATAGTGACGGCGCGAAAGAAAAGCTTGTCGGCGAAGTGGAAAAGCATGTATTGATGAGCGAGGAAGCAAAGGATTTTTATGATTATATTTGCGGCAGCAACAGTGATTTGAAAAAAATAAATGCTGAAATTTTATCTGTTCTGAGAGCAATGAATACAGTTATAATTCGTTGTAATATAATTTAACAAATGATTAACAATCGAACAAATTTCATATAACTATTTTTGCAATTTTTGATAAAAAAATCATTGACTAATCGTTTGAAATATGTTAAAGTAATATATATGTAATAGTGCGCCAATGGGACAAGTGCCCCCTTTTGTACAAAAATACAAGATGTTGTATTTTGTCGATTGTTGGCCACAAGGCAAAAAGTATCAGCGGATTTTACATTGATGGAGAGTGTCGCATATGGCTGAAAACAAAAAGAAAACCGGATCCGGCAGAACGCTCAGAACGCTTGAGCTTAGGTACAGACCGGTCTTTGACATTCACTTGAATATGGCGATAGATTATGAAATCTCAATGCTTATCAATGATAAGGTTATGGGAGTCATGCTACCGAAGCTTTTTGTCCCGATAGCGGAAAAGTCAAACCAGATCGTTCAGCTTAATCTTTGGGAGGTTGAAGAAGCCTGCGAAGCGATTAAGCGCTGCGAGGAACGTGAGGCCGACCTGAACTCTATAATCGTTCAGATTTCGGTCAAGAGCTTCGCAAAGAAAAATTTTGTTGCTCAGGTCAAGAAAATTCTTGACAAGCACGGAATTTCTCCCGACAGGTTTTGCTTTGATATAAATGAAAGCATTCTTGAAGCGGTTAAGGATCAGGTAATGGAAAACATCATGGCATTCAGAGAGATGGGTCTGAAGGTTTCCATTAACGATTTCGGTCTTGAATATACATCTCTTACTCATCTTGCTCATTACGACGTTGATTATATCGGGCTTCACAAAAGCTTGCTTGACGGGATAATGACAAGCGAAAGGGTTCAGAACACGGTGCAGGGAATCATTGATTTCTGCAAAAAGATAGACACGCAGGTCAGGGTCGACGGAATAGAGTCCAAGGAAATGTTTGATCTTCTCAACAAGATGGGAGCAGATCAGTTCACCGGATCTTATTTCGGCGAGGCGATGAAAGAAAAACAAATCAACTAAGGAGTGATCGGCTTTGGCAAAGAAAGATAAGAAAAATCCGCTTCCCGGCGACGGAGCAACTCCCGAGCAGGACCGCATGAGCCGATACGGAGTCAGAAGAGAGTCCAAAAAGGTCAAGAAAAGAGAAGCAGTTATTCGTATTCTTCTCATAATTCTTGTTCTCCTTTTGATTTTTCTTTCTGTTATGTTCGGATGCTCCTCATATATAAACGAGAGAAGAGAATATGACGACATAATTAAAAATGCCATGCTTGATGAAGTTCCGGAGATCAACAGCTTTGATGATTTAAAAAGAGTTGTTGATAAAATGGACAGAGAAACCCAGGCAGTCAGCACGGCAATCAATACGCTTGAGCTTACTCCCGGACAGATCAGCTTCATCAAGGCAAAGCTTACTCAGATCAGGGACGATATCAACAAGATCCTTGATGCGGATATTGATGATATCGGCGGAGCAACAACAACCGCAAAAGAGGTTACCAGTATTCGAGAGGTAACAAGCGTCAGAATTCAGACGCTTCAGCGTATTCAGCAGATTACAAGAGTTATTGAACAGCGTGTCGAGCGCATAGAGACAGTTATTAAGACTATTGAAAAAGAAGTTACAAGCGTCAGACCTGTTGAAATCACAAGATACAGCGATATCACCCGTTTCAGCGACATTACAAGATACAGCGACGTTACACGTTTCAGCGATGTAACAAGATACAGCGACGTTACACGTTATAACGATGTAACAAGATACAATGATGTGACTCGTTACAGCGACGTTACAAGATACAGTGACATAACAAGATATAGTGACATAACACGTTATAACGATGTAACAAGATACAATGATGTTACCCGCTACAGCGACATAACACGTTACAGCGATATAACAAGGTACAGTGATGTTACACGTTACAGTGACATTACAAGATACAGCGATGTTACACGTTATGTTGAGGTTCCGAGCTATTCGGTTGTAACCAGTATCAGCGAGGTTACAAGCATTCGCGAGGTTGAGGTAATTAAAGAAGTTGTCAAAGAGGTTATCAAGGAAGTTGAAGTTATCAAGGAGATCATTAAGGAGATCGAGGTTACAACGATTGTTCCCGTGACGAGCATCAGCGAAGTAACGAGTATCCGTGAGATCATTGAAAACAAGACGAGCGTAACCGATACAGGTGACTTTACAGCGATAATCAATAAGTCGGAGCCGACAAGAGGACTTCTCCTTTCCGAATCCGGAGATTTCTCCGATATGAAGGCAGTGCTCAGCGGCGCAAGTGTAAACGATATGGGCGACTGCACATACACATGGCTTCCGTCGGCGGCAGAGCTTGACAGTATTGACGGTTCTCATAACCGTTCAAACGGCAAGGAATTCTTTGCATACACATTCTATGCTAAGAATGTGGGAGATGTTGATGTCAGCTACACCGCAAACCTTCAGATTGAATCTGTAAATCTCGGTGCCGATGAGGCGGTCAGAGTTATGGTAATCAAAGACGGCGGAACACCCACCATTTACGCTAAGCCGAAAAAGGGAACGACCGACGTATTTGATACTAATGATAAATACAATAAGGACGACAAACTGTTTGTAAATGATTCAACAGTCATGCAGGATAAGAACGTCCTTACAAAGGCCGGAAGCTATCATAAATACACGATAGTAATGTGGCTTGAAGGCTGGGATCCTGATTGTGTCAATGACATTTTGGGCGGAAGCATTAAGCTCTCGATGAAATTTGATTATGATTATGTATAAGCTTACGTGACGGGAAGCCTACACATATAAAATTCGTTTTATCGAACTAACGCAAAGCTCCGGATATCAAAGACATTTCGGATAAAAATTATGCGTTTGGCGGCGCGTTAACGGTCGCCAAGGCATGAAATCTTTATGGAGGTAAAGATAATGAAAAAGACATTCAAAAAGCGCGCATTCATTTCTGCCATTGCAATGCTTATCGTATCTGCTATCGTTCTTACGTCAGCTACATATGCATGGTTCTCAATGGCAAAAAGAGTTGAAGTCGAGTCCATGGAATTGAACGTCACATCACCTGAAGGTATTCAGATTTCTGCAAATACCTCTGCTTTCACAACAAAGCTTACTGTTGACGAGATCAAGGGCGTTGCTTCATCACGTTTCACGGCTTATACCGGAAATATGAATAATGTTCCCGATACGGTTAAGCCGTCATCATCGCTCTTCAGAACTAACGGATATCTCCCGGCATTCTATGACGGATCTATCAATGATGCCGGTAGAATGGATATCTATAAAAGAGCCGATGTAGGCAGTGGTTTTGTTGCATTTGACCTTTTTGTAAAGGTTAAGACGGCAACAACGGTTAAATTTGGCAGTTCAACAGTTAAGTGTGAAGGTAACCCGGAGCTTCCGACAGCTATGCGTATTGCTCTCATTAACTGCGGCACCGTAGCTGAAAAGGCAGAAGCAGCAGCTATTCAGAGCGTTCTTCCCGGTGTTAACTCGGCTAAGAAGGTTATTTATGAAGTTGATGCTGCTAACCACACAGCAGCAGCAGCAGCTCTCGGCGCAAGCGGAATTATGACAACACGTACAATAACTGCTGCAGGCACGAATCTTGTTACAGATTCAACATACAAAAATATCGTTTCTAACGCAACTTATGTCGGCCCAACAGAAGCTACTATTGCAACATCAGCTTCGCAGGCAAGGGTTGATGTTGATGCAGGTATTACCCGTGTAAGAGTTTACATGTGGATGGAAGGTAATGATGTTGACTGTGCAAACGATGTTGCAGGCGCAACTCTTAACTTCAACCTTGTTCTTGAAATAGACTAATTTGTATATTTTCGGAACATTCGGATCGTTGATTCGAGTTTAACCCGTCACTTTGGGAGGGTGACACCGCTAACCCGGTGTCACCCGTGATCCTAAGCTAAAAGGGCGATTTGTCAACACAGACGGCTGTGATGACAAATGACCTTTTTAGGAAAAAAATACAGGAGTGAATGTTGTAAATGAATGAAAAAGGGAAAAGCATTTGGGGTGTTATTTCCGACATATTGCTGATTATTATAATTATAATTGCGATTATTATAACGGTTATGACGTTTACCTCAAAAAATTCGGATATGGGCATCGGCAATGTTCTCGGATATACGCCGTTTGCCGTTCAGTCCGATTCAATGGATTCCGGCGAATCGTCGGGCTTCGGAACCGGCGATCTGATAATCTCCAAGGAGGTTAAAGATCCCGAAACACTTCAGGTGGGCGATGTTATTACTTACACCACTATTATTGAGGGTGAAAAGGCAGGCAAAAAAATCAGAGGCTATAATACGCATAGAATTACCGATATACTGAAGGCCGGAGACGGCTCGGTTTATGCGTTTGTTACAGCCGGTGATGCCGTAGGAATGGAGGATACCGTAAACGTTCTTCCTGACGAGGTTATTGCCAAGCAGGTTAACTCGGGTATAGACAAAGAAACGGGAAAAAAGCTCACGGGAATGAAGATTGCTAATTTCGGTTCAGCGCTCAGTTTCCTTCAAAGCAGAACTGGCTTTATGATTTGCATCATAATTCCGCTCGCCCTGTTCTTTATTTGGCAGATTTATAAGCTGATTTCCATGTTTATGACTGCCAAGGCAGAAAGCCTTAATGAAGAGTCAAAGCAGAGGGTAATTGATGAATATCTGGCTCAGCAAAAGAAAGAAAACTCCCAAAATAAAGAAGAAAAATAACATTCAACTCATACCAATATAAAACTTAAAAACAGAGGGTGACCGAAATGACAATCACAAAGTTCCTTGCAGAATTTTTAAACCAGTTTTTCGTAAAAGGTGTTTGGGGTATATTTAAAGGTATCGGCTTGGGTATTGCCAATATTTTCAATATTCCGCAGTACATAAAAATCTTTAAAGCCTGGGCAGGAAAGTTTACTATCGTCGACTGGCTCCTTGCAATCGTTGCCGTTATCGCAACAGTGGCGGTGCTTGCAGCTATAGTAATTCTTGTTGTTGTGCTTATTAAAAAGTATGTAAGAGTACGAAAGACTCTCGTTGACCAGGAAGAGCTTCTCATGGAAGTCGGTAACCTTAATCGTGAGGTTATTAAGCTCAACAACGAGAAAGAGAGAATTCTTGCCATGAAGGTTTCACAGCTCGGTCTTAACCCCGGTGAAAGCCCGTATGACGAGAATGGCGAGGAGACAAAGGAAGAAAAGAAAGACGGTGAGGTTGATAAAACAGCCGACGATTACAGCCGTTTCTACAAGTGTACTCAGGTTGACCTCGAAATTGAGAACTATGTTGCTCCCGATTTTGATAATGAAATCACACTTCCGGAAATCTGCGAAAGGTTCCGAAACTTTGCTTGCTCACGTCTCGGTCTTTTTTATGAGATCAAGATCATCAGATTGTTCCTTTCTGCGTTTGCTTCAACAAGACTTATAATTCTTCAGGGTATTTCAGGTACCGGTAAAACATCTCTTGCTTATGCATGGGGTAAATTCCTTAAGAACCCTGTTACAATTGCTTCGGTTCAGCCTTCATGGCGTGACCGTACCGAGATTTTCGGATACTTCAACGAATTCACAAAGCGTTTTAATGAGACGGAAGTTCTCAAAAAGATGTATGAGGCTACGTTCAAAGAGGAAATATTCATTACCGTTCTTGACGAAATGAACATTGCTCGTGTTGAGTATTATTTCGCTGAGCTTCTTTCAATTCTTGAAATGCCGTCAAGAGACGAGTGGGTTGTTTCCCTTGTTCCGAGCGTATGGCCGACCGATCCGAAGCACGTTATCGACGGTAAGCTCAAGCTCCCCGAGAACATGTGGTATATCGGTACAATCAATAACGATGACTCGACATTTGCTGTTTCCGATAAGGTTTACGACCGTGCTATTCCAATCGACCTTAACAGTAAGGGTAAGTTCTTTGAGGCTCCGTACACAGAGGAGCTTAATCTCAGCTATAAGCATCTTGAGGGCATGTTCCTTGAGTGCCAGACCAAGTATAAAGTTTCCGACGAGAACCTTAAGAAGATTGAGGAGCTTGACGACTATGTTATCGAGCATTTCCGTCTTGCTTTCGGTAACCGTATTGTTAAGCAGCTCAAGGAATTCGTTCCTGCATATGTCGGCTGCGGCGGAACGGAAATTGACGGTATTGACTTTGTTCTTGCCAAGAAGGTTTTCCGTAAGTTTGAAAGCTTGAACCTTTCATTCATCCGCGATGAAATCGACGGACTCGTTACATATCTTAACAAGCACTTCGGCAAAGCAAACATGAACGAGTGTAAAGAGTATCTCCAGCTCCTTAAGAGACTTATGTAATCCCGAAACCGTTATTATAACTTTTGTCAAAGGGGACATACTTAATGAACAAATCGTATCTTGAATTATATCTTGAATACAAGGATTATCTCGCGTCGGCAACTTCCGATAACGAGTTTTACAGCGAAATGGATACTGCCATAAACAGCGGTACGAACAGCTATTCCTTGTTTAACAGATATTTTGATAAGAAGATCGACCTTAAGTGGGTTGAGGAGATCGAAGCGTGCATCATTCCCCTTGACAATATTATCCGTGTTCCGAGAAAGTTTATCGTTCAGGAGGAAGAAATCGTTCCCATTGAACGTGCCAGAAAAATCACGAACGAATCTATCCGTCACCTTGCTCAGCATACAAATATGATTGCCAAGGTTGAAGGCGATGACGTTACACCTAACCAGATTCTCAACGTTTTCCGTGAGGAAAGCTACGAGGTTTATGAAAATAGATTTGTTTTCACTCTTATGCAGAACCTCGTCAGATTTATTGATGTAAGATATAATGTTCTTTTCAATATTTCCGACGATGATAATATGGCGTCCCTTAAAATGGAAAGTGATTTTACAAGAGGACGTGAAAAGATTCAGTATAAGCTTGAAGTCTCGGCTCAGTCTGCCGGCAGCGAAATTGAAGGCGAAGCGGGTCCGGAAGGAGAGAACGCCACTGCTTTCCAGCGCATTGAAAGAGTAAAGAGAATTATTAACGAATATGCTAATTCTTCATTTATGAAGGAGCTCAGAAACTGCGTTCCCGTAAGACCGCCTATCATGAGAACAAATGCTATTCAGAAAAACCCGAATTTCAGAGCTTGTCTGAAATTGTGGCAGTTTATTCAGTCCTACAACGAGTTGGGTTATGAAATAACCGTCAAAGAATCAAATGATATGGTCAGCGCAGAGTATATGAACGAACTCAATCGCATGACAGCGTTGAACTATATGATGCTCAAGGCGAATACCCTCTCTGAGGATTCCGTCGGAAAGCAGAAAAAGCGTAAGCTTAAGCCAAAACTCCTCAAGAGACTGGCAGAAGAGCTTGTTATGGACTATGACATGGAGGAAGTTGAAATCCAGCGTGTCTTTGTTGATGAGGTCAAGCGTGTCAGCCGCAAGAAAATTGAGGGTGAAAAGAAAATTCAGGAGGCTATTCAGCGTGCGTTGGATGCGGAAAATGCGCGTAAGAAGGCCATTGAAGATAAGATCAAGGCGAAAATTGCTCATGAAAAAGAGATGGAACGCCGCCGCATAGCAAGGGAAAAAGAGAGGGCAAGGAAAGAAAAAGAAAAAGAGAGACAGAGAATCAAGAGAGAGAAAGAACGCGAGAAGGCTCGTATCGCCAAAGAGAAAGCTCTCGCAAAAGAGAAGGCAAGAAAAGAAAAAGAAAGAGCGGCAAGACTCAAAGCGCAGGAAGAAGCTCGTATTGCAAAAGAGAAGCAGCGTGAGGAAATGCGCATAGCAAGAGAGAAAGCCGCAAAGCTTGCTAAGATAGAGAAAGAAAAAGCAGCAAAAGCAAAGGCTAAAGAAAGGGAGCGCAAGGCAAAAGAGCTTGCCGCTCAGAAGGCCAAGGAAAAGGCTGCCGCAGCCAAACAGAGAGAAAAAGCAGCAATTGCAAAAGCCAGAGCAGCACAGGCAGAAAAAGAGCGTCTTGCAAAAGAAAAAGCAAAACAGAAAGCTGCCGCAGCAAAGGCCGCACAGGCAGAAAAAGAACGTTTAGCGAGGGAAAAGGCAAAGGAAAAAGAACGTCTCGCCAAGGAAAAAGCTAAGCAGAAAGAGGCTGCAGCAAAGGCTGCTCAAGCTGAAAAAGATCGCATAGCTAAAGAAAAGGTTAAGCAGAAAGAAGCTGCAGCAAAGGCCGCTCAAGCTGAAAAAGATCGCATCGCTAAAGAAAAGGTTAAGCAGAAAGAAGCTGCAGCAAAAGCAGCTCGTGCAGAGAGAGAGAGATTAGCAAAGGAAAGGGCGAAAGAAAGGGAAAAAGCAGCGAAAGAAAAGGCAAAAGCTAAAGAAAAAGAGCGTATTGCTAAGATGAGAGCTGCCGAGGCTGAGAAACAGCGTATCGCAAAGGAAAAGGCAAAGGAAAAAGAACGCATTGCTCGTGAAAAAATCAAGGAGCAGGAACGCGCCGCAAAAGAAAAAGCCAGGGAGAAAGAGCGTATAGCGCGCGAAAAGGCAAGAGCAAAGGCGAAAGAACAGGAACGCCTTGCGAGAGAGCGTGCGAAAGCCAAGGAAGAGAAGCTCAAGGCAAATAAGACAGCAAAAAACAGCTGATATAAATTTAACAATACATGTTGATCCGCTGCATCGGTAGCGTGGAGCCGATGTGAGTGAAAACAGTGGAGGTTTTACTATGATTAAAAGGAGAATAGAGAGGGTTGCGGTAACGTTGCTCAGTGCGGCAGTGTTGCTGTCCTCAACCGGAATAGCATCGTCTCTGGCTGCCAATGAGATTGGCACTTCCGGTTCTACAACTGCAGTCTCTGCCTCCGCAGCAAATTCTTCCACGACAGTTTCACAGGAGGGCGGAGCAATTTCGTCCACAACTATAGCTACCGAGGGCGGAGAGCTTGTTGCATACAATAAGGGAAGCGGCACCGTATCGGATCCTTACAGGATTTCAGATGTAACCGATTTTGTTGCAATGCAGGAAAAGGTCAATCTCACAACAAGTGCAAATAAAAACTTTGTTCTGACAAGTGATATTGATTTATCAAGCCTTAATGCAAGCGATTTTACATCAAACTCGGTTTATTCCGGTTCGCTTGTTTCCACAAGCAAAAATCTCAGCGCCTCGTCAAAGAATGTTTACTTCACTCTTGACGGCAACGGACACAGCATTAAGGGTCTCAACATTGCATTTGGCAAGGGAGAAAACTTTGCAATTTTCGGTTATGTGAACAGCAGATCAACAATTAAAAATCTTACTGTTGAAAACTGCGTAATCAATGTAAGCACCGATGTAAAGAATTGCGCTGTTCTTGTTGCCGAAAATGACGGAACAATTTCAAATTGTGAGATCAGCAGATCTGTTCTCACGCTTAAAAATGTTGCAAACGCAGGTATGGTTGCGGCTGTAAATACAGGTACCGTTACCGGCGTAAAAGTAACTGGAACGCAGCCCAATGTAAGCGGGGCTTCCGCCGCATCTCATACAATTTCCGCAAACGGCGCAGTCGGAGCAATTGCAGGCAAAAACAGCGGCAAAATTACCGGTGTGTCTGCAATCAATGTCGGCGAATATATTAACGTTGCTCTTTCAGGAAAAACGGTTTACGGCGGAATAGCAGGATCCAACTCAGGAATTATCTCGAACAGCTTTGCTTCGGGTAATGTCGTCGGCGGCAAAGCAACCGATTTTGTCGGCGGACTTGCAGGCTCGGCGTCAAAGGGCGCTAAATTTGTGAACAACTATGTTCTCGTAGCTCTCAAGTGCAGTGCTTCGGGCAACGGACTTGTTGGCGTCGGCGGAACTTCCGAGATGCTTACAGATTGTTATTGGTCAAGCGACGTAAGCGGAAGAATGACCTCCGCTACGAATTACGGAACTGATATCAATGATATTGACACTCTCAGATTCAAGACTGTTAAGGTCGGCGAAACCGCAACTCTCTCAAAGTCTGCGCTTTCCGCATCATGGGGAAAGGCAAGCTTTGCAATCGGTGACAGCTTTAAGCAGGGCGGAACCGGAATTGCAGTTTCGGGCTTAACGGTAAAGGGTGTTACTGCAAATAAGGTTGCATGGTTTAACTATAAAACCGAGATTTCTTTACCTTCAACAATCGGAACAGGCTCTCTGAAGATTATGCAGAGCTTTGATTTGCCGATACTTGTCGTTCCGGCAAACACTGTTGGTGACGGAACAGCTTCCGATCCGCTTGTTGTTGAAAATACTGCTGAATTTCATTTACTTAAATATGCGCAAGGCATTCATGCTGAGCTCAGTAAGGATATCTCCGTAAGCGGTTCTGCTTTTTCTTTCAAGGGAAATCTTGACGGAAACGGCCATACCGTTAGTGTTTCTGCGCCTGTTTTTACTGAGGTTTGCGGAACGGTTTCAAATATTAACTTTGTTTCAAAGACCGATCTCTCGTCGGCTGTACTCGGAAATGCACTTAATGCGAAAGCAAAAAATGTTTCTGTGACAATAGCAAACGGTGCAGCGTTTAATGCTTCCGGTGTAAATTCCGGTGTAATGTTCGGAACGGTTGCCGGAAGCGGTGAGCTTGATAATTGCCGTGTTAAGGCAGAGGTTAATTTTGCCGGAGATGTTGAATCTTTCGGTGCATTGGTCGGATCTGTAATCGGTAACGGAACGAGAATTTCAAACAGCGGTGCTGCTGCAAACATTGTCGCTTCGAAGAGAGCGACAAACGCGGCAATCGTTATCGGTTCGGTGAGTGCCACCGATGTAATAATTGAAAATTGTTATGTTTCGGGCAAGAATGATGCAGGAAAATACTCATTTATTGCAAACATTTCTGCTGACGATACAAGGATTTCAAATATATATATGAGCAAGGGTACGCAGACTCCTGCCGACTTTGCAAAGGCCGATAAATCTCAGTTTGTCGAGTGGTTATTTGACGACGGTGAGGTAGCTTTCTTTACGGGCAACGGCGGAAAGTTCAATGTTACGCTTCCGTCTGTTAAAGCAATGAGCGGTTCGACTGCTTCTGACTATTCTGTTAAGACCGATACATTCCTTCTTTCGGCGAAAGTAACAGTTGAAAACGGAAAGCTTATTCTTAATGTTGGTCGTGCCGCAGGTGTTATAACCGTTAAGGGCTGTGCCGTTACAGTGACAAACAAGACGACGGGGCTCTACACAACCGTCAAAATTTCAAACGGACTTGAAAAAGACAGTGTGGGAAACTATATTGTTTCCGGAGCATATGATCTTGCATATATCAGTGAAAATATTACGGAGCTTAACAAGTCGAGCTTTATTGTCGAGTCTGATATTGATATGTCCGAGATTTCAACGTTCGCTCCGATTGGAGGAACACTTATTCCGTTTAGCGGAAAATTCAACGGAAACGGACACACGATTTCTAATCTGAAAATCAGCGGAACATCCAAGTCGGGCCTTTTTGCCGCTCTTGAAAATGCCGAGGTAAACAATCTTGTAATCGCTTCGGCTCAGGTAAATGCTAAGGGTCTTTATTCGGCTGTCCTTGCAGGTCAGGTCTTTGGAAACACCAAGCTTTCGGAGATTACGGTTGTCAACAGCAATGTTGTTTCCGACGGAATTTATTCGGGAGTTATAGCAGGCTCTGTTTCAGGAACATCCGGCATGTCGGGAATCCGAGTTGAAAATTGCTCGGTTAATTCCAAGGCAAACTATGTCGGTGCACTTGCAGGCTATGCTTCCGTTGACGGTGCCTTGGAAAATTCAGAGATTAAAAATGTTAAAATTAACGGAGCAGAATATGTTGGCGGTGCAGTCGGTCTTGCCGAGGGCAAGACGGCAATTAAATCCGCATCGGTTGAAGGATCGATAATTAAAGGAGTGTCCGAGATTTCGGGCATTGCCGCAGGCAGAGAAAATGTTTCCGTTGCCGATGCACGGGTTTCTTCCTCGGAGATCTCAACGATTGCCGATGCAGCGGCATTTGTTGCGGGCGGTATTGCTTCGAGCTTCTGCTCTTCAATCAGCAGTGTTGAGGTTCGTGATACAACAATAAAAGCAGGCGTTGCCTCGGCAATTGTCGGCAAGGCAGCTATGGATGCCAAGCTTTCAATTAAAGGAGCAAATGTTTGCAACACAACCGTTCGCGCAGAGAGTGCAAATTCTGTGGCGGCCGGAATTCTTGCCGTTTATAACGCCGGCGGTGCTGTTGTTATAAGCGAGGGCTATGTTGACTCCGCGACGACGATTATATCAACATCTGTTGCATCGGGTGTTGTCGGAGATATAACGGGCGCAGAGAGTGCACTTGTTGCCGAAAACATTAAGTCGTTTGCGAATGTTGAAACTGTTTCTTCTGCCGATGCCGTTGCTGCGGCAGGAGCAGTTGCAAAGCTAAGCGGTGCAGCACTTAACAATGTCCAGTTCAAGAATGTAAAGATTCTCGGAACCGTATCAGGTGAAAAGGCCATAGGCGGAATGATTGGCATTGTAAAGGGAATTGGCAACTTCAACGGAATGACAGCCGTTATTTCGGATTCGGTATGTGCCGCCCGTATAGAAACAGAGAAAACTAATAAAAATGCCGGCATCGTGGTCGGTTTTGTGGAGGACAGTAAGTCTGTAAACTCCGATAATATAGATTCGTTAGTCAGCGGTACGGTTATTTCCACTTATTTCGGAAATGTTCCCGCATTTGGCGAGTCAACTGAGATAAAGAGCACGAATATTGTCGATATGGATAATCCGAACGGCTCAGCGATTAAACCTTCGGTTGAAAATATATCGACTGTCGGCAAGACTGAGATCGCACTTTCTAATCTTCCAAAAGTCAAGGGATATTCTTTTGACAGCACAACGGGCTGGGTATCCGAAGCTGAGGAAAGAATCAGTGTCGTTTCTTCGAGCGAGGATAAGCTGGTTCTTAAAGTAAATCACATGGCCGATATTTCTATTGTGGCTTACTATGTGTCAAATTCGGACAGCGAGATAAGAATTCCGGTACATTTTGCTATTAAATCCGATGTACGCACGCCGCTCAAGGGTGATGGCACAAGCACATCGCCATATCTTATTTCAAATGCCTATGATCTTGAGTCGGTTGCCTACTATGACAGCCTCGGAAAATACTTTGCACTTGCTGAAGATATCAGCTTTGATGCAAAGGACTTTGATTTCGGCGGCGGATTCTATAATGTAGGAAACGGCGTTGTAACAATCGGCAGTGCTGAAAGCGGCTTCAAGGGCAACTTTACGGGTCTTTACAACGGAAAGATCCATTCAATCAACGGATTGATGCTTTCGGGCAATGTTCTCGGCGGACTGTTCGGAGCGACGGACGGTGCCGTTATCTCTGATATTGTAATAAACAACGCAAGTGTAACAGGTCTTAATTTTGCAGGCGTTGTAGTCGGCATTGCAAAAAATACCGTTATTAAAAATGTAACGGTCAATAATTCAACTGCAATGTCAAGTGAATTCGGAAGTACGGCAGGTATTATTGCCGGAAAAGCCGAAGGACTGACAGCAGAAAATATTTCAATAAACCAATCAAATGCTTCAACAACGCTTAATGCGACCTCGGCAACGGTTGAGACCGCAGGCGGTGTTGCGGGAATTTTCAGCGGAGAGCTTAAGGATATTCAAATGAACAGCGTTACCGTTAAAGCCGGAACAATTGCAGGCGGTGCGGTAGGCAGCTCACCAAAAGCACAGCTTGAAAACGTTGTATTAGACGGAAAAGTTTCCGCTAAAACAGCCGGCGGAATGATCGGCGTGCTTGAAAATCCGAATAACAGCTTTGTGAAGAACTGTTTCATCAGCGGAGGCGTCTCAGGTGAAAAGCTTGCAGCAGGCGTAATTGCAGAGGTTGGATCAAATTCGACATATATTGCAAAAACCGAGCAGGCTCTTGTTGAGAGCACCGTTATAGCCGCTAAGGCTGAGGGTGAAATTTCTGCGGCAGTTATTGCAAAGGCGGATAAGGGAACATTCTCTGATAATGATAATGCAAAAATCTTGTCAAATGTCTATTATTCATCATATCAGAACGAGAGCATTTTCGGTATGCAAGAGCTTAATTCTTATCAGTGCTCTGGATACATGGCCGTTGATCTCAGCGCAATGAGATGTGTTCTCGGAGGAACCGAAAAATCGTTTATTACGCTTGACGGCGAAAATACGGTTCTCGGTGAAAGTGATATTATAATCGCGGCAGGTAACGGTAACTACAAGTTGTTTGAGCTTCTCGGACATAAGTTTGAGCTCGCCTCAGTTTCTTCGAAACCTAAGGGTGTATTGACTTATGATTCGTCAACGTCTTCAGTCAGTGCAAAGGGCGCTGTTGACGGTGCTAAGCTTGTATTTACGTATTCAAACGGTCTTGAAACAGCAATTCCGGTTGCTTATTCCTCACTTCTTGCGGGCTCGGGTACAAAGTCCGATCCGTACAGAATCGGAACGGCAGACGAGTTTGCAGTTATGATGCAAAACGGTGGCCGCGAAGATGTTTATTATACATTAACAAATGATATCGACCTCAGCGGTGTTAAATCCGCAGACAGTTTTGCGGGCATTCTTGACGGTGCAAATCATGTTGCTTATGATTTCAGCGGAGAGTCATTGTTTGCAAGCGCTAGCGGAACAGTAAAGAATATCGGCCTTGTGGGATTTGATATTGATTCTAAATCATCAACAACGGTCGGTGCTTTGGCGGGCGAGCTGAACGGAGCAACGATTGAAAACTGCGTTGTAATTGCCGATGTCAATACGTTCGGAAAGGTTCAGGACGCAGGTATAATTGCAGGACGTGCAACAAACGGTACAAAGATAGAAAAATGTATCACCTCCGGCAGAGTAAGCGGCTCGTCG
>ULRD01032711.1_pt1 | contig 21638 bp, 28 predicted proteins | sample 1955181 | NCBI WGS metagenome assembly ULRD01 (sample SAMEA4835675, study PRJEB28245) | human gut metagenome | biome: gut microbiome; material: fecal sample | place: Denmark | collected 2008
CTTATTCCTCAGTGTGTGCAGCCTGCTCAGCTTTCTTTTCTTTGCGGGCCTTGCGCTTCTTCTTGATCGTGTCGATCAGGTCAAGCGCCGCTTCAGTCACCGTACCAAAGAAGACGGTAATGACGGTCACACCGAAGGTCATCACGATGATCAGGTCAGCTGCCTGGCTCAGGGTCATTGTTTCTTCCATAATCATTCACCTCGCATTGTCGTGGGGCGGCAGACGGTTTGCCCGCCGCCCCGTAGCGTTGTCAGGACAGGAAGTCCTCGTCGTCATCGTCCACGTCGGCGAAGTCGTCCTCAGCGCGGCTGTGTCCGCCCAGCGGCGTGCCATCGGCCAGCTTCTGGATGTTGTTCAGGCCGCAGGCGATGCCACGGTTGCCATTGGAATTGAAGGCATAGAAGTTGATGCTGGCACGCCCGATGATGCCGCTGTACAGCTCGGAGCTGTCCAGAATCGGCTGACGGTCCGCGTCCACCACGCCGGGCTTGGTGGTGCTGTTGGCGTTGATGAACCAGGCGTTGGCGTAGGCCTCATCGCCCTTGCGGTCACGGTCGCCGTCGCGCAGCGGGGTCTTCAGATCCTCCAGCGCCGGTACGGTCTTGCTGGATCCCTTCAACTTGCTCTGGCCCTCGTCATAGGCAGCCTGGATGGCCGCGTGGATCTTGGCCACGGTGGCAGTATCGCTCTTGGGAATGATCAGGCTGACGCTGTACTTCGGGGTGCCGCCGCCCAGGGGAACCTTGGGCTCGTTGACGTTCAGATAGCTCATGACAGTGTGCTTGCCGGTGATGACCTTGGTGGGATTGGTTGCCTTACTCATTTTCGTTTTCCTCCTCGAAATCATTGATCGCAGTGTTGAACTCCGGACGCCTGTCGTCCTCGGGAGCCAGCACGGGTTTGCCTTGGGGCTTGACTACAAGTCCGCTCAGCAGCTGTTCAAATCGCTTCTTGCCTAACTGCTTCTGCATCGCGGTGACGCCCAGCAGTTTCTTCTCATACGGATCGTATCCGGCATTCGATACTATCTTCGCAACAGCCACCTCATCGGTGTACTTGCGATTGCTCCGACCCTCGACCAGCTTGAAGCCCGGGTACCGGGTGCCCTTGAGGGCCTGTTCCAGCGCATACGTTTTCACGTCCTCCGCCCAGGAAACCAGGCTGTCGATCTGAGGCAGGATAGCTGCGATCTCGGCCTCGTCCAGCAGCGGCGCTTCTGTGAATTCGTACTTCGCCAGTTCCATACTGTACTCAGCGCGCTTGCGGCAGGTCGCCTTCACCTTGCAGAACTGGCAGTGCGACCCGGCGGCGAATTCGCCTTCGCCTTCATAGGCAAGCTTTGCGATGGGTGCCAGCACCTCGTCAGCCCAGATGATCAACTGTTCCTTCGTCAGCTCCCAGGTGTCCACATTGTCGCGCCGGGGCTGATAGATGGAGAGCCTGATGCGCTGGATATCGTACAGATCGCCGAAGGTATCCAGCGCGCCGAGGGCGTAGCACTTGAGCTGGCTGTTGTCTTTCGCTTCGACCAGCACGCCCAGACCGAACTTGAAGTCGATAATGTGCAGCAGGTCATCCGCTACGATCACGCAGTCGCCGGTTCCGAAGCCGTGCTCCACCCACTTGGAGAAATCCAGCGTCTGCTCCACGCAGACCAGCGGGTCCTTGCACAGCGCCTTGGCCGCTTCGACCTGCTCCATCACGAAGTCCCGGTAGCCCTCAGCGGCCTCCTGCATCTCCGCGTTGTACCAGGTCAGATCCTCAGTAGGATCGCGGCAAGGTCGCCCCAGCGCCTGCTCCACCAGATACTGACACAGCTCATGGGCGTCGGTGCCCTGTTGGGCGTATGGACTGCCCTTGTCCTCTTCCTGGGCGCAGAGCCTCGCGCTGGGCGGGCACTTGAGCCACCGTTCGCTGGCCGACGCGGAGAGGTAAGCGTGTTTAGCCATTGCCGATGCCCTCCGCCTCCGCCACGATGGCGGCGTACTCCTTCGGGTCCGTGACGTCGGAGAGCTGCTTCAGACCGTGCGCGGTGAGAAGCGCTTTCACTTCAGCCCTGAACCCCGTCCTGGACTTCTCGGCGAGAATCGCGCGCACTTCCTCATAGGTGTATGCCTTTGAGGACTCCGGTGCGGTGTTCTCGACGGGCGTGTCCTGCGCCTGGGCCGTTTCACCTTCCAGCGCCGCAGCGATGTCCGCCGCATCCTGGGAGAGCTTCCGCAGCCCTTCAATGAGAACCGTTTTGTCCCTGTTTGTCATGGGAATGCCTCCTTTCTGTCGTTCTCGCTTTCCTACGCCCAAAAGTCGATCAGTTTTACAGTGGCTTGCCGAAATTTCCTGATCGTCTCTCAGGCGTTCACCTTCCTACGCCCAAAAGTCCATCGGTTTTACAGTGGAGCTCGCAAAATGCCGGATCAGCATCCCTTATAAGAGGAAGCGATCCGGCATTTTCATTTTCTACTGTAAAAACGGCTCAGTTTTGGGCGTAGGAATGCAGAACGATGAAGGAGGCTGCATTCCATGGGCAACAGAGATTCACCGATGTCGCAGGGCACAAGGTCAACGATCATTTTCATAGGAGGAGCACGCACATGTTTGCAATTGAGGAAGGACTAAAAAAGATCAACGGCGAGACGGTGGAAACCTTCTGCCGCGAGGTGGTAGAGACCAATACCGGGCTTCTGGTGGAGGCCGGCACGACAGGATATAAAGGCGGATGCTGCCGGGACACCGGTGGGCGTACTTTCATCGGCATCGTCTGCGAATGCGGCGATTTCCACTTTGGCCCGGTGAAGAACGACGATGGTCAGATCGTCGGCGTGGAGATCGCCTGCTGCGGTGACGGTGGGCTGAACGCCATCATGAAGGCACTGGAATTCGCGCACGAAGCGATCAACGACCAGCGGTGCGAAATAGACGACTGACGAAAAAGGCAGGCCGGCGTAGTTCCGGTCTGCCTTGTGGAGGTTATGTATGAAAGCGATTCAGACTGAATACAAGGGCTACCTTTTCCGCTCTCGCCTGGAGGCGCGCTGGGCGGTGTTCTTTGATGCCAGCGGCGTACGCTGGGAGTATGAGCCCGAGGGGTACGACCTTGGTGATGGCATCTACTATCTTCCGGATTTTCTGCTGCACGGCGTGGATGGCCGCGACGGCGGCGACCTGTATGTGGAGGTCAAAGGAAACATGACGCCGGCGGACGCTGAGAAGATCCTGCGCTTTATCGAGCGCGGCGGACGCGAAGGCAAATACGGTAAGTACAAAAATGCCACCTTGGTGGTGGGCAACATCCCTGAAGGCGAAACCGCTGATGAGATCGACTGGTATATTTCGGACCACGCCTATCATGGCCCCGCGCCGTATCTCTTCAACTTTGAGGCCATAGATGGAGACCATTTCGCCGCTCACCCTGGCATCAACAAGGAAGGCAAGTTCGAGCTCTTTGGGGACGACAGTTCCTATCTGTGCGACCAGGACCCGATCGCCACAGAGCGCGCATACAGATTGGCCCGCCAGGCACGGTTTGAGCACGGCGAAAAGCCCCACATCAGGAGGAACCGATATGCGTAAACTGTCATTCTGCTTTGGTAGCAACCGCCAGGCTGCTACCTGGCATCCTGCGCAGATGGATATCGGCGAGCTGCTGACCAAGCTGGAGACGCCGATCCGCACCACCGAAACCGCTGCCCAATACCACCGCATGACGAAGGCGGAAAAGGAAGTCATCAAGGACAAAGGCGGATTTTTGGCCGGCACCCTGAAGGGCACCCGTCGCAAAAAGACTGACGTCGTCAGCCGCTCCATGGTCACCCTGGACTGCGACAAGCTGAATGTGGGGTTCTTCGACGAGTACGAGCTGATGAACGCCTACTACTCCATCGTCTATACGACCCATTCGCATATGCCGGAAGCGCCCAGGGCCAGAATCCTGATGCCGCTGACCAGGGACATAACACCGGAAGAGTATAACGCCATCGCCCGGTATCTGGCGGATGAGATCGGCATGGCGATGATCGACCCGTGCTCGTTCAAAATCAACCAGCTGATGTACTGGGCCAACTGCCCATCGGACGGTGAGTACATCTGCAGGGCCTATGAAGGCGATTGGCTCGACCCAGATGCTTACCTGGCAGCACATCCCAATTGGAAGGACTGCGCCAGCTTGCCCATCGCGCCTGCAGAACGCGAGACCATGGAGCGCGACCGCAAAAAGCAGGAGGACCCGCTGGCGAAGGCCGGCATTGTGGGCACCTTCTGTCGCGCCTACAGCATCCCGGAGGTCATCGACAAATACCTGTCTGACGTGTATGCGCCGACCGATAAGGAAGGACGATATGACTATATCCCCGGCGAAGGCTCGTCCGGCGTCGTGGTCTATGAGGACCGATTCGTCTACAGCCACCACGCCACTGACCCGGCAGGTGGCAAGCTGCTGAACGCGTTTGACCTCGTTCGAGCGCACCTGTTTGATGATGACGATCCGAAGAAGTCCTTCAATGAAATGGCTGAGTTTGCAGCGCGGGATGAGCGCGTGCAGGCGCTGGGTCTGGAAGAGCGAACGGCGCGCGCAGGCGAGGATTTCGCTGAACCAGACGATGATGACGAATGGAAGAAGAAGCTGGTGCGGCAGAAGAAGTCGACCCAGCTGGAGAACTCCCTGTTCAACATCAAGCTTATCATGCAGAATGACCGATACCTCCGCCATATCGTTTTCAACCAGCTGGCGGACGGCATGGAGATCCGCGGCGAGGTACCCTGGGAGCATCCGGCCAAGTTCTGGCGGGACGCCGACGACGCGCAGCTTATTTGCTATGTGGATGACCACTATGGGTCGTTCTCGGCGCGCAATTATGAGATCGCGGTGACAAAGGTGGCGGACGACCGGTCCTATCATCCGATCAGGGATTACTTTGAATCGCTGCCGCCATGGGACGGCGTGCACCGTGTGGATACGCTGCTGATTGATTACCTGGGGGCTGAGGACAATGCCTACATCCGCGCGGTGAGCCGCAAAACCCTGTGCGCCGCCTACATGCGCGTTTACCATCCTGGTATCAAGTTCGACTATATGCCCGTGCTGAACGGCGCGCAGGGCATCGGCAAGTCCACCTTCATCGCCAACCTGGGCATGGAGTGGTTTTCCGACAGCCTGAACCTGTCCGACATGAACGACAAGACTGCGGCTGAAAAACTGCAGGGGTATTGGATCATTGAGATCGGTGAGCTGGCAGGCATGAAGAAAGCGGACCTGGATAAGGTGAAAGCCTTTGTTTCCAGGGTGGACGATAAGTATCGCGCCAGCTTCGGGCGGCGCGTGACCCCGCACCCCAGGCAGTGTGTATTCTTCGGCACCACCAATAGCGAGAATGGTTATCTGCGCGACATCACCGGCAACCGCCGGTACTGGAACGTAAAGGTGACCGGCACCTGCCGCTATAAGCCCTGGGAGATGACACCGGAAACTGTACAGCAGATCTGGGCTGAGACCGCCATCCTGGCCAAGGCCGGTGAAAAGCTGTATCTGCCGCCCAATCTGGAGGACTACGCCAAGGCTGAGCAGCGCGGGGCCATGGAACAGGACGACCGTGAAGGCGTCGTGCTGGAATACCTCGATATGATGCTGCCCGATGGCTGGGAGGATATGGATACCCACCAGCGGCGCGACTATATCCTGGACCAGGAGGACCCCACCAGGGCAAAAGGCACGCACAGGCGCAACGAGGTCAGCAATATGGAGATCTGGTGCGAGTGCTTCGGCAAGCGCCGGGAAGAGCTGAGCGGCAGGGACAGCTATGCTATCTCTGCCATCATGGCGCACCTGGAAGGCTGGTCCAAACCGGAGACCCGCAAGCGCATCCCGATCTATGGGCTGCAGCGGCTGTACAGGCGGCTTACGTGACAAGTACCCGTGACAGGCTCATGAGGTTGTCACACCAAGCGAACCTGTCACACCCCGAGAAGCCCCATTCTATAAGGGCTTTGACAACTTGTGACGGACAAGACAAGAAAATCTATATAAGAGAAAAACAGTGAAATATAGACATATAGATATGCGGATTGCGCGTATTCGCGCGTATAGAGATTTCTTGTCTCTGTCGTCACACATGGAGGGCACATGAAAGAAAAGCAGATCGAGCAGAAACTGGTCCAGACCGTAAAGGCACAAGGCGGCATCTGCCCCAAGCTGGTATCGCCTGGTTTCGATGGTATGCCGGACCGCATGGCGCTTTTGCCTGGTGGGCGCATCGGCTTCGTGGAGGTAAAAGCTCCTGGGCAAAAGCCTCGCCCGCTGCAAACCAGACGGCATGGGCAGCTGACCGCTCTGGGCTTCAAGGTATACGTGCTGGACAGCACGGAACAGATTCCCGGCATCATCCGGGAGATTGGAGGCAACGATGGCGACGACGATTATGCTGCCGGACGGCAAGGTTGAGACGGTATTCGACCTGGCAGATATGCTGAGACTGATAGAAGACAGAATGGGCTGGGAGGCGCGGGAGCTGCTGGAGGAATGGATCAGGCCCGACAGCGACGCCGAGGAATACATCGCCTATCTGGAAAAAGAGGTCGAGGCGCAAAAGGCTCGCCGCCTGGACGCGATGAAGGCGCTGCGCAAGCAGTCCGAGACCATCACTGAACTGATTCGGGAGAAAGAGATCGACCGCGTGAAGCTATCCCACACCGCCGGGGCGATCAGCATGATCACATGGAGGGAGCTGAATGTCTGATGAGGGCTGGAAGGACCTGGCCAACGCCATCATCCTGCAGGCGGTGAAAGACTTCAAGCCCGCATACAGGCGGCTGCGACGGCACCCAAACGACAAGGTGGCGCAGAACCAGGTACGAGAGCTGACAAAGTTCTTCTGTTCGGACTACTTCGCCACTCTAACGGACCTGGATGGCCCGGCGCTGCTGAACCGCATCATGCGGGAGATGGACGAGAAAGGAAAACCATGAAAAGAACCGATTTACATGAATACCAGAATTACTGCGTGGATTTTCTGAAAACCCATGCAGAGGCAATGCTGATCTTAGAGATGGGCCTTGGCAAGAGCGCTATATCCCTGACCGCCATCGCCGACCTGATGTTTGACAGCTTCGATGTTGCCAAGACCCTGGTGATCGCCCCGCTTCGGGTCGCCAAGACGGTTTGGCCCGAGGAGCGTGAGACCTGGGAGCAGGCGTCATTTCTCAAGATGTCGGTCCTGGTGGGCAGCGCGAAACAGCGCGAGGCAGCTCTGGCGGCATCGGCGGATGTCTACGTCGTCAACAGGGAAAACGTCAAATGGCTGGTGGACTATCTGGAGAAAAGGCGAATCCCCTGGCCGTTTGACATGGTGGTAATCGACGAGCTGTCCAGCTTCAAAAACCACCAATCCCAGCGGTGGAAGGCCATAAAGAAGGTGCGCCCGAAGATCCATCGCATCGTGGGCCTGACCGGCACCCCAGCTGGCAATGGTCTGATGGACCTGTGGGCGGAGACTTGCCTCATCGACAATGGGCAGCGCCTGGGACGGTTTATCGGCAGATACCGCGAGGCATACTTCAAGGCGGCGGGCATGAACCCCTATACTGGCGTGGTCTTCAGCTATGTGCCACTGCCCGGCGCGGAGGAAGCGATCTACAGCCGAATCTCCGATATCTCCGTTTCCATGAAAGCGCTGGATTACCTGGATATGCCGGATCAGGTCACGGTCAGGCACTACGTGGATATGGACGCCACTGAGCGTACCGCCTATGACAATATGCGGGATGATCTGCTGGTGAAGTTGGGCGATGATACCATCGACGCTGCCAACGCCGCAGTCCTGTCCGGTAAGCTCCTGCAGATGGCCAACGGCGCGATCTACAACGACGCCCACGATATGAAAAAGCTTCATGACAAAAAACTGGAAGCGCTGGCGGACCTGATCGAGCAGGCAAACGGGCAGAACGTACTGGTGGCGTATTGGTTCCAGCACGATCACGAGCGAATCCAAGAGTATCTGACAGACCTTGGCTATGCGCCGCATGACCTGAAGAGTGATGCCGATATTGCAGACTGGAACGCAGGCAAAATCCAGGTCGGGCTGATCTCCCCAGCCAGCGCCGGTCATGGGCTGAACATCCAGAAGGGCGGACATATCCTGATCTGGTTTTCGCTGGTGTGGTCCCTGGAAATGTATCAGCAGACCAACGCACGCCTCTGGCGGCAGGGGCAAAAAGAAGTGGTGACGATCCATCACATCCTGACGAGGGATACCGTTGACGAGGACGTCCTGAAAGCCCTGGAAAAGAAGGACACCACGCAGCAGAACCTCATCGCGGCTGTGAAGGCGCGCCTGACAATCTGAGTCAATCTCAATGGCAATCCGAGAAACACAAATCCATTTTTCGGAGGGAAGAGCCATGAGCGTAATGTGGAAGTACCTGGACAAGCGGTCCGCGGCAATCGCGGCCATCAAGGACTATGATTCGATGCAGTTCATCATCAGCAGCACGGGCGAAGAGGTGCGTAACGCCTATGACTATATGTCAGGCGTCGGTGGAATGCGGCTGGACGGCATGCCGCACGCCCACAACCCGCACGCTGGCGAGGAGCGCATCATCAACGGTATTGAGGAGATCGACATTCTGAAGGAGCGTTACAGGCAGGCGGTGGAATACATGGATTGGTTCAAGCCTGCCTGGGAGCAGCTGTCCGAGGAAGAGCGGTATTGCCTGGAAGCCTTCTACGGTGACGGCAACGCTTACGGCAGCAGCGCAGCGGCATCCATTGCGGAGTACTTCAGCATTGAGCAGTCCTCCGCCTACAAGCGCAAGAACCGTGCGCTGGATCATCTGACGGTGTTGCTGTTCGGGAAACCGTGATGTCCAAATTTGTAGAAGATGTTCCTTGCGATATGTGCTATCCTTAGAGCGTGGAAAAGCGTAGGCGGGCACGGCAGGTGTCCAAAATCAGCGAAGATTTCCATTGCGAAACGTGATATGCTTATATCGTGAAAGAGCGGCCCCGAGGGAGCAAATCCCCTGGGGCTTTTCTCATTCGAAAACAAAAGCGCGGATGGGTGATCATTACGATTCCACTTCCGCGCCATCCGCCTGTCATAGGCTTTGGAGCTTGCCGACCATCTGATGACGGGCAAACTCCATTAAAGCAATAACAAAGGAGAGTCGCACATCGGCAACTCTCCCGCATGGCTGGTATCAGCAGTAGCACTCAGCAAACTGGTTCACATCTTCCAGCGTGTATTCATAATCACTGCCGCCAACACAAATGTTGTACTGTGCATTGATGATCATGTAACCAAGCTGGTTGTGCAAAGACAAGTTCTTCGCGCGAGACTTCTGCAGAACATATCCGGCCTTGCGCAGGGCATATCTGAGCTGACGCTCATTCTTCATGCTTGTCATAAACGCTTCCTCCTTTCGTAGGATTGGATTCCACGCCTTGCCAAGCCAAACCATGCCTTGCCCTGACAACACTACTATACACGATTTTGGTAGGTAACACAAGTGGAAAAGATGGTGATCATGTTGCCGTACAGAAAGGTTGGCGCGCTGGAAGCGTGCTGGTACATGATCTGCTTCAAGCTGAAGGAGGCGCTGCGCATGCCGCGAATGCCAGACCACCCATGTGCCCATCCTGGCTGTCCCAGGTTGGTACCAAGAGGTAGAAAGTACTGTGATGTTCACAGCACACTGCATCCGGAAGAAACCAGGTCGGCAGCAGCCCGAGGGTATGGCCGCAGATGGCAGAAAGCATCAAAGGCTTTTCTTCACCGGCATCCGCTGTGCGTTGAATGCCAACGAAATGGACGGTACATAGCCGCAACGGTGGTCGACCACATACAGCCCCACAGAGGTGACCCGAAACTGTTCTGGGACGAGAGTAACTGGCAGCCGCTGTGCAAAGCCTGCCACGACCGGAAAACCGGTCTCGAGGACAGCAGGCCCACCTACCGCTACTGACACAGACCCCAGGGGCAGTCAAAATCTCTAAAAACCTTTTCTCAGGAGACCGCGCGCCCCTCTCGCGCAGAAAAGTTTCAATTCAAACGGGGTATTGACCCAAGGACGGTGATGAAGTGGCAAGAGACGGTACCAACAGAGGCGGAAGGCGTGTCCGTGCCGGGCACAAGCCTGATGATCTCGTCGACAAAATTCAAAAAGGAACGACCGCTCAGGTCATGGATTTCACCGGAACTGAGCTGGAAGGCGTGGACGATTACGGTGTCATCGCGGATTTGCCCGGCGCGGATATCCCGCAACCGGACAGCTATCTTTCCGCCCAGCAGCGGGACGGCGAACCACTCGGCGCTGACATCATCTATACCGAAACCATGCGCTGGCTGAAGGAGCGCGGCTGCGATCGGCTGGTCAATCACCGTCTGGTGGAAAGCTACAGCGAGGCGTTTGCCCGGTACATCCAATGTTCCGAAGCAGTCAGCAAGTTCGGCCTGCTCGGAAAGCACCCCACAACCAACGCGCCCATAGCCAGTCCCTTTGTGCAGATGGCGCTTTCCTTTCAGAAGCAGGCCAACCTGCTCTGGTATGAGATATTCGACGTTGTGAAGCAGAACAGCACCACGGCGTATGAAGGCAGTCCCCAGGACGATGCCATGGAGAAACTATTGAGAGCGAGGAGCAAACACAGATGATCGAAAAAGTGAATCCGGCGCACCCGGACAAAATCGCGGACCGCATCGCCGGTGCATTGGTAGACTATGCCTATTCCGTACAGTCCAATCCCCGCATCGCGGTGGAGGTGCTGATCGGCCACCGGGTCTGTCATATCATTGCAGAGACTTCGGTACATATTCCCGCCACCTTCGTGCAGGACACCGTCACCAGGATTGCCGGCGAAGGCGTGATCATGGATTACTGCGAGGTGGACCAGGACGCCCACCTTGCTGCAAACCAGGCGGAGGGCATCCGCTGCGGTGACAACGGCATCTTCAAAGGCATGCCGCTGATGGAAGAGCAGAAACAGCTGTCCGCCATCGCGCGGCGCATCTACACGAAATATCCCTGTGACGGAAAGTACATTCTGGACGGCAACCGCCTGATTATCTGCCAGAGCAATGCCCCAGCCGCTGACATTAAAGCGGAATTCCCCGATGCTGAAATCAACCCTTTGGGCGACTGGACGGGCGGCATCAATGTGGATAGCGGAGCCACCAACCGCAAGCTGGGCAGCGACATGGCTGACAGCGTGACGGGCGGAGGCCTGCATGGCAAGGACATGTCCAAGGCGGACGTATCCGTCAACATTCACGCCTTCCTGAAAGCCCAGAAGACTGGTGAGCCTGTTATGCTCTGCTGCGCCATCGGCGATGACACCGTGGATGGCCTGCCTTATGAGGAGATTGTGGCGGAAGCTGCGCAGTTTATCGCGGCCATCGGCGGTTTTGAGAAGTTCGCCGAGTGGGGCTTGTTCTGAGGTGATGACCATGAGCAGAATCGCAACGAACGAAATGACTCAGGTGCCAATTGAGCGCCTGATCCCTTACATCAATAACGCCCGCACCCACAGCCCGGAGCAGATCAAAAAGCTCCGGGCTTCTTTACGGGAATTCGGCTTCGTCAACCCTGTCCTCATCGACCGCGATTACAACGTCATCGCCGGGCATGGGCGCATCGCCGCCGCACGGGAGGAAGGCTTCACGGAGGTCCCCTGCGTGTATGTGGATCATCTGACCGAGGCGCAGAAAAAAGCCTACATCCTGGCCGACAACCGCATGGCCATGGACGCGGGCTGGGATGAAGAACTGCTGAAGGTGGAACTGGAATCCCTGCAGGAGATGGCATACGACTTGTCGCTCACCGGCTTTGATGAAAAAGAACTGGCATCGTATATGGGCAGCGATGAGAAGAAAATGCAGGATGACGACTTCGACCTGACCGCCGCGCTGGAAAAAGCTACCTTTGTGGAGCCCGGCGATCTCTGGACGGTCGGCAGGCACCGGCTGCTCTGCGGTGACGCTACCAGAGCAGAAGACGTGCAGCGCCTCATGGGCGGTAAGCGCGCCAACCTCGTCGTGACGGATCCGCCGTATGGCGTTTCCTTCAAAAGCGCCTCGGGCCTGACTATACAGAACGACAGCATCAAGGATGAAGAATTCTATGGCTTCCTCCTGCTGGCGCTGAAAAACATGGCGGATGCCTTGGAGAAGGGCGGCGTGGCGTATGTGTTCCACGCAGACACCGAGGGGCTCAATTTCCGCCGCGCTTTCGTAGATGCAGGGTTCCATCTGGCCGGGTGCTGTATCTGGGTCAAAGACAGCCTGGTGCTGGGCCGCTCGGATTACCAGTGGCAGCATGAGCCTGTACTGTACGGCTTCCTGCAGAACGGAAAGCATCCCTGGTACTCCGACCGCAAGCAGACCACCATCTGGAATTTCGCCAAGCCCAAGCGAAATGAAAATCACCCAACGAGCAAGCCGCTGGACCTGCTGGCTTATCCCATCGGGAACAGCAGCCAAGAAAACAGCATCGTTCTGGACACCTTCGGCGGCAGCGGTTCCACCATGATGGCCTGCGAACAGACAAACCGAATTTGTTTCATGTCCGAGTTGGATCCGAAATACGCCTCCGTCATCCTTCGTCGCTACGTGGAAGATTTCGGCAACGCGGATCAAGTGTTTGTAGAGCGAGATGGCAAGACGCTGGCCTACGCCGACCTGGTGAAAGAAGTTGAAACGGATGCCTGATCCCATTCAGCTGATGCAGGGAGATTGCCTGACGCTGCTTCAGGGCTTGCCGGATGGCTGCATTGATCTGACCGTCACGTCTCCGCCGTATGACAACATGCGCACCTACAATGGCAACATTGCTCAGTGGTCGCATGAAAAGTTCATGGGGATTGCGAAGGAGCTGTATCGAGTAACACAACCAGGCGGCTGCATCGTATGGATTGTCGCGGACGCCACGGTCAAAGGCAGCGAAACAGGATCATCCTTCCGGCAGGCGCTGCACTTTCATGACATCGGCTTTAATCTCCACGATACCATGATCTGGATTAAGGACGGCGGTGGCTCTGTGGGCAGCAACCTCTGTTACCGGCAGAATTTCGAGTATATGTTTGTGCTCTCCAAAGGCAGACCAAAGACCGTCAACCTGATCCAGGACCACATGAACCTGACCGCAGGACACACCCGAGTGGGTAAAGGCCGCAGGCGCGCGGATGGAAGCATCAATGACGAAAACGGGCACGTGCGCGTCACGCCGGAGACCAGCCGCCGGAACAACTGGTGGCTGATTCCGAGAAACAGTGTGGACACTGGCCATCCCGCCGTCTTCCCTTACACGCTGGCCAGGGATCATGTCCTCAGCTGGAGCAATGAAGGCGACACCGTGCTCGATCCATTTATGGGCTCCGGGACCACTGGCCTTGCCTGCAAGGACACTGGCAGGCGGTTCATCGGTATGGAGATCGATGTGTCGTATTTCCAGATCGCAAAGGATCGCATATGCGGATAGCCATCATTGATGCGGACCGAGGGCTGATATGAGACTTTTCTGATAAATGTCTCGATATCCGCTTGCTATTTTTCCGGTTTAGAGTGATGTATACACTACCCCAAGGGAGACCGGGGAAAAAGAACAGGAGGATTCGACCATGAGGATTCACTACAACGTAACCGGAGAGCAGCGTAAAGCGATGGTCAAGGTCATCGCGGAGACGACCGGCGCGCAGGCCAAGTACATGCGCACACCCACCTACGCCTACGAGATCGACTACTTCACCGTCACAAGGGACGGCACGCTGGAGTTCAGCGACTGCTCCGACAGCGAAGAGGTCGAGGCGGTGCTGGAGGCGCTTGGCGCGGCGGGCTTCGAGGGCATCGGTGAGACGACCGAAGCGCCGGAGCAAGCCCAGGAAACGCCCACAGCGGCGGACACGGAGCCCCAGGAGAGCGAGAACACCAGTGAGGACCGCGACACCGTTGAGCTGACGGTCACCCTGCCGATGGCGAGGCACACCGGCCTGACCCTGCGCAACCTGATCAACCTGGTTTACACCCGTGCGGAGCTGCTCAACAAAGCGCTGGGCACAGCCTTCCGAGTGGATGAAGGGCTGGTCAAAGCCCTGCAGAACGACGCCTGCGTGCTTACCACGGAGCGCCTTTTCGAGACGGTGGAGGCCTATGAAAACCAGCATGGCAAGGCGGCCAATGGGCTGGTCATTGAACCGGACAAGCTGACATTCAGCACATTGCCGGAAACGGAAGACCCTGCGGTCCTGCGCACCTTTACCACACTCTGCGCCATGATGAACAAGCAGGCCATCGCCCAGCAGCGCATTCAGGCAAAAGCGGTCAGCGCTGACAACGAAAAGTACGCCATGCGTATCTGGCTCCTGCGCCTGGGGATGAACGGACCGGAATACAAAGACGAGCGCCGCATCCTGATGAAAAACCTTTCTGGGCACTGCGCTTTCCGTACCGAAGAGGACAAAGAGCGCTGGCAGCAGAAGCAGAATGAAAGGCGCGATGCCCTGAAGGCGATGAAGCAGGCAATGGAGGTGAGCGATGATGCGGACGCCGAGTAAAGAAACCATCGAAGCCCTCCGCAGGGCTTACCCCGCCGGATGCACGGTGGAGCTGGTTCAGATGGATGACCCGCAGGCACCGCAGCCTGGCACCCTTGGCAAGGTGATCGCTGTGGACGACATTGGCACCATCCATGTGGCGTGGGCCACGGGCAGCGGCCTGGGTGTCGCCTACGGACAGGACAGCTGCAGGAGGGTTGATCATGACTGAGAAAGTGAAAAAGCAGATCCTCGCCATCCGGGACACCGGCCTCACCAACATGTTTGACGTTCCCATGGTCCAGCGGCTGGCCTATGAGCGTGGGTACTACGAGCTGGTCTGCTACCTGGAGGAACACCGCAAAGAATACGCGCATTTCATTATGACCGGTGAGGCGGATTAAGCCTTGCAACCAGAAGAGCCACTCGGCTCTTTTGGTCGTAGACGACACAGAAAGTTATCAATTATATGTGCGGATTCCGGGCAGAAATAACTTGCTATATTCTCCGTTTAGAGTGATATATACACATGCTGAAAGGCACACAGCACAACGAAAACGGAGGGAAAAGACCATGACAAACCTTGAAAAAGCCGCCCGCACCAACCGCCTGCCGGAAACTACCACCTCTGAGAACCTGGCCTGCCGCTGGACCTGCAACGTGAACTTCGGAAAGCGCTTCCTGGTCGCCGGATACTACTACACCTACAAGGAACCCTGCTACTACGGCGCGGTTTACGAGCACACCGATGACGACCTATCCTGCGAAGGCGAGATCAGGCTGATCGCGGTGAGCGAAGAGCGCTTCGAAGACAACGGCCACGCCCTGGCATGGGCGATGCAGCAGTAAGGAGGACGGAACCATGATGAACGCGAACAACACCTACTTCCTGGACCTGAAGCGCATCGGACACGAGTACGAAGCAGCCCGCGTTGAACGCAGAGCCCGCAAGCAGAAGATCATCGACACCCTGGGCTGGGAGAGCGAAGAGCTAAAGGCCTGGTACGAAGAGGACGCCGCAGCCAAGTTCCCCTTTGAGCAGGGAGCCTGCAAGGCCTACCGCGCCTGGGCCTCCAGCCTCAGCCGGCAGGAGGACGAGCTGGAGATGGACGAATTCCTCTGGGAGAAAGAGGTGCACGACTTCATCGCAGCCCTCCGCAACGCCGGGATTGACACCTTCGTTTACACCAACCAGTCGACGGCGGTGATGGAAAACCTTCACGCCTTTGCCGCTGAGGGCTGCACGATGACCGGTCTTTGCACGATCACCCGCCACGAGAACCGCTGGGGCGACGAAGAGCCCACTGAGGTCATGGGCATCCGCTTCAGCGTCAACTGAAACCCGCTGGAGACCAGCCACCACGGAGCCGAAAGGCTCTGTTGGTCGTATGAGGCATGACACAAAGTGTTATCAATTATATGTGCGAAAACCGGGCAGAATGGACTTGCTATTCTCTCCGTTTAGAGTGATATATACACTACCCCAAGGGGAAAATACGAACGGAGGCAACCACCATGAAGCGCGAAGAGAGAAACGAGTTCAACTACATCAAGCGGTACGAAAAGCAGTTTGACCTGGGATACGGAACGACCCTGACGATCCGCACCGACGGCGGTTCCGAATACAAGCACGCCCTGCACGACCTCTACACCGGCTGGGGTTTCCACCCCGCCAGCGTCCGGGTGGACCGCACGATGTACGACGACAAAGAGCGGATCATTTACATCTACGGACTGACCTTCGACCTGCGCGGCGAGGAGCATCCCTGGACCGAGCTTTATACCCCGGAAGAGCGCGAGCGCTTCGCCCAAGCCCTCGACTGAGAAACGCATGCAAGAGCCGGGACGCAGCCTGGAAAGGCTGTGTTTCTCGTCATGAACCGCCTCCGCACCGATCCGAAAAACACATATATTTATCTTGGAATATCCGCAGAAATGACTTGCTATTTCCTCCGTTTAGAGTGATATATACACTACCCCAAGGGGAAAACACGAACGGAGGGACACCACCATGACGAACGCCTACGAACTGAGAACCCACTTCTTCCTGGAAGACTACAACACTGCGATCCTGCGCGAGGACTTCGAACGCTTCTTCACCAAGACGAAGGAAAAGGTTACCTTCGCCTTCAACGGCTGGGACGGCAAGAGCTACGACGGCGAGAGCCGCACGGCCAGCGTTTACCGCACCAGCATTCCCGGCTTCGAGAGTGTCAGGCTGATCAAGGTTGGCAAAGGCCTCCACTACATCGATGAGGACCGCATGGTGGTTGAAAAAGACACCGGCGAGAGCCACCCGGAAGCCAGTTGGCTGGTCGACGTGAAGAAGGCTTGAGGAGGCGCAGAGCATGGCAAACACACAGAACGGCGTCATCGGGATCCCCGATGCCAAGGACAAGAACAGGTACACTTCCTGCCGGTACGAAATTACCTGCAACAAGAGTAGAAGCAAGAAGTATGGCCTGAACGGCGGAAAGATCATCCGGCTGACGATCAGCGTGGACGGCAAGGTCACCGCCAGCTACGATAAAGGCTGGATCACCGAGCCGGAAGATGAGCCTTCGCAGCTTGCGCTCTGTATCCTGCTTTACAGCAACAACTGACTGCGACGAAACTGAAGATTCCCGGGAGCAGCCCAGGCGGGCTGTATCTCGTACAGAAAGACCGCGAAGGTCTTATTTTTATGCCCTGAGGAGGTGAGAAACACGAAAAAACTGAAACGGTACAAGCCCACAGCCTTTAAGGCGAAGGACAGCCATTACGACAAAGCAGCCGCCGATTTCGCCGTGGCCTTTATCGAAAATCTGTGCCACACCAAGGGCACCTGGGCGGGAAAGCCCTTCTTGCTGCTGGACTGGCAGGGGCAGATCATACGAGACCTTTTCGGCATCCTCAAGCCCAATGGCTACCGGCAATTCAATACCGCCTATGTGGAAATACCGAAGAAGAACGGAAAGAGCGAGCTGGCTGCGGCCATTGCTCTTTTGCTTTGCTGCGGTGACGGCGAAGAGCGCGCCGAGGTCTACGGCTGCGCCGCCGACCGTCAGCAGGCCAGCATCGTGTTCGAGGTGGCCGCCGACATGGTGCGGATGTGTCCGGCGCTCAGCAAGCGCGTTAAGATTCTTGCCTCGCAGAAACGCATCATTTACGCGCCGACGAACAGTTTCTACCAGGTGCTGTCGGCGGAGGCTTATTCCAAACATGGCTTCAACATACACGGCGTGGTCTTTGACGAGCTGCACACGCAGCCCAACAGAAAGCTGTTCGATGTCATGACGAAGGGCTCCGGCGATGCCCGCATGCAGCCGCTGTATTTTCTGATCACCACCGCAGGCACAGATACGCATTCCATCTGCTATGAGACCCACCAGAAGGCGATGGACATCCTGGAGGGCAGAAAGATCGATCCGACTTTTTATCCCGTCATCTACGGTGCGTCCGATACAGAGGACTGGACGGATCCCAAGGTCTGGAAGAAGGCCAATCCCTCCCTGGGCGAGACCATAGGCATAGACAAGGTGGTGGCCGCCTGCGAATCGGCACGGCAGAATCCCGGCGAGGAGAATTCCTTCCGCCAGCTGCGCCTCAACCAGTGGGTCAAACAGGCCGTGCGCTGGATGCCCATGGAGAAATGGGATGCCTGCGCATTCCCCGTAAATAAGGATGACCTCGAAGGGCGTGTCTGCTACGGAGGATTGGATCTGTCCTCCACCACGGACATCACGGCATTTGTGCTGGTGTTCCCGCCGTCCGATGAGGATGACCGCTATATCCTGCTGCCGTACTTCTGGGTGCCGGAGGATACGCTGGACCTTCGCGTCCGCCGTGACCATGTGCCTTACGACCTGTGGGAACGGCAGGGTTATCTCATGACAACCGAGGGCAACGTGGTGCATTACGGTTTCATCGAGAAATACATAGAGCGCCTCGGGGAAAGGTTCAACATCCGCGAGATCGCCTTTGACCGCTGGGGCGCTGTCCAGATGGTGCAGAACCTGGAGGGCATGGGCTTCACCGTGGTCCCCTTCGGGCAAGGTTTTAAGGACATGTCCCCGCCCACGAAAGAGCTGATGAAGCTGGTGCTGGAGAAGCGGATCGCTCACGGCGGGCATCCGGTGCTGCGGTGGATGATGGACAACATATACATCCGCACCGATCCCGCCGGGAACATCAAGGCTGATAAAGAGAAATCCACGGAGAAAATCGACGGCGCGGTGGCCACCATCATGGGCCTGGACCGCGCCATCCGCTGCGGGAATGATACGCAGGAAAGCGTGTATAACGACCGCGGCATTCTGTTTCTATGACGGAGGGATGATTCATGGGAAAACTGTCGAGCCTGTTTCATATCAGGGACAAGCCTCAGAACCGCACAGTTGGCAGCGGCTATGCCTTCTACATGGGCGGCACCACATCAGGCAAGGTCGTGACGGAACGCTCCGCCATGCAGATGACAGCGGTGTATTCCTGCGTACGGATTCTGGCTGAGGCTATCGCGGGATTACCGCTGCACCTGTACCGGTACCGTGATGACGGAGGTAAGGAGAAAGCCATCGACCATCCACTGTACCTGCTGCTGCATGACGAGCCGAATCCGGAGATGAGTTCATTCGTCTTCCGTGAGACGCTCATGACGCACCTGCTCCTGTGGGGCAACGCCTATGCGCAAATCATACGCAACGGCAAAGGCGAAGTGGTGGCGCTGTATCCCCTGATGCCCAACAAGATGTCGGTGGATCGGGATCAGGACGGGCATCTGTACTACACCTATCAGCGGTCCAGCGAGGAAGCGCCGATTTCCGAAGGCGCAAAGGTCATCCTGTCGCCAAAGGATGTTCTGCACATCCCAGGCCTGGGTTTTGACGGACTTGTGGGTTACAGCCCTATCGCTATGGCGAAAAACGCTATCGGCCTGGCCATCGCAACGGAGGAGTACGGCTCCAAGTTCTTCGCGAACGGCGCTACGCCCAGCGGCATCCTGGAATATCCGGGGACGGTAAAGGATCCGGAGAAAGTCAGGGACAGCTGGACAAGGGGCTTTTCCGGCAGTGGCAATGCCCACAAGGTGGCCGTGCTCGAAGAGGGCATGAAATACACGCCCATCTCTATCTCCCCGGAGCAGGCGCAGTTCCTGGAGACCCGGAAGTTTCAGATCAACGAGATCGCCCGTATTTTCCGGGTGCCGCCCCACATGGTGGGCGACCTGGACAAGTCGAGCTTTTCCAATATCGAGCAGCAGTCGCTGGAATTCGTGAAATACACCCTCGATCCCTGGGTGGTGCGCTGGGAGCAGTCCATACAGCGCACGCTCCTGCAGGATGAGGAGAAGACGCGGTATTTCGTGAAATTCAACCTGGAAGGCCTGCTGCGCGGCGATTACCAGAGCCGCATGAACGGGTACGCCACGGCGAGACAAAACGGATGGATGTCGGCCAACGACATCCGGGAACTGGAAAACCTCGACCGCATCCCGCCGGAGAGCGGAGGCGACCTGTATCTTATCAACGGCAACATGCTCCCGCTCGACAGGGCGGGCGCTTTTGCGAATACGACGGAAAAGGAGGACACCGATTCTGATGAAAGCACAGAAGAAGTTCTGGCGGTGGAAGAATCAGGCGGACGGCGAAGAAGCCGCTGAGCGCGTATTGGAGCTCTACGGTACCATCGCCGAGGAAAGCTGGTTTGACGACGATATCACCCCGGCACAGTTCCGTGACGAGCTGTTTTCCGGCACGGGAGACGTCGTCATTTGGCTGAACTCACCCGGCGGGGACTGCGTGGCCGCCAGCCAAATTTACGCCATGCTCATGGATTATCCCGGAAACGTGACCGTGAAGATTGACGGCATCGCCGCATCGGCGGCATCGGTCATTGCTATGGCGGGCACTACCGTTCTCATGGCACCGACGGCCATGATGATGATTCATAATCCGGCCACGATTGCCATGGGCGACCACGAGGATATGCGCAAGGCCATCGAGATGCTGGACGAGGTGAAGGAAAGCATCATCAACGCCTATGAGATCAGGACTGGACTCAGCCGGGCGAAAATCTCCCACATGATGGACGCTACCACATGGATGAATGCCAACAAAGCCATCGAACTGGGCTTTGTGGATGACATCCTGACGGACGAAAAGCTGAACACCGATATGCCGGCTTTCGCTTTTTCGGACAGCGCTGTGGAGCGGACGCTCATCAACAAGCTGACGGCTAAGGCTATGCCGGTTGATCCAGAAAAAACGCCTGTGCCGGTTCAGCCAGTACCGGAAGAACCCACCATTCCCCAGGGACGGCGCGTTGATGATCTCAAAGCCCGTCTCATGACCATCAAAAACTATATGTGACAGGAGGAATTGTCTATGACCATCGTTGAAATGCGCGAAAAGCGCGCTAAGCTCTGGGCCACCATGGAAGGCTTTCTGGACACCCATCGCAATGAAAAGGGCGTACTGTCCGCCGAGGATGATGCCACCTATGCTTCCATGGAAACCGATCTGGATGCCCTGACCAACGAGATCCACCGCATGGAGCGCCGCGACGCCAGGGAGGCTGAGCTTTCCAAGCCCATGAACAAACCTCTGACTGAAAAGCCGGAGAAGAACGCCGAGCCTGAAAAGATCGGTCGCGCTTCCAGTGCCTATCGTGAGGATTTCGGCAGGCATCTGAGGGGCAAGACGCCCATCCACAACGTACTGTCCGAAAGCACCGATGCGGACGGCGGCTACCTGGTACCCACTGAGTTTGAGCATCAGATCGTGACGGAGCTGGAAGAGAGCAATATCATCCGCTCCATCGCCAAGGTCATCACCACGCATCATGACCGGAAGATCCCCATCGCCGTGGGCCATTCCGTGGCCACCTGGACGGCTGAGAACGCGGCATACACCGAGAGCAATCCGACTTTCGGCCAGAAGCAGATCGACGCCTTCAAGCTGACCGACCTGCTGCGCGTGAGCGTGGAGCTTCTCCAGGATTCTGAGTTTGACCTGGAGAGCTACATCAGCGCTGAGATTGCCCGCGCCTTCGGTGTGGCTGAGGAGCAGGCTTTCTGCGTGGGCACTGGCACCAACCAGCCCACGGGCATCTTCACTGCCAACGGCGGCACGGTAGGCGTGACGGCTA
>ULRD01005073.1_pt1 | contig 21575 bp, 20 predicted proteins | sample 1955181 | NCBI WGS metagenome assembly ULRD01 (sample SAMEA4835675, study PRJEB28245) | human gut metagenome | biome: gut microbiome; material: fecal sample | place: Denmark | collected 2008
AAGAGCAGATAAAAAACGTAACGGACCCGTTTTTTACAACGCGCACCACAAGAAAGGTCGGAATGGGCATTCCGCTTTTTAAAATGGCAGCCGAGCAAACGGGCGGCTCTTTCACAATATCCTCGGTTTTGGGAAAAGGCACTGTCACCGAGGCGCTTTTTAAAACGGACAGCATTGATTTTACCCCGCTCGGCGACGTCCCTTCGACAATAGCCGCCATAGTTTCGATGAACGGCGACAGGGACTTTGTTTACAGGCGTATTAAAGACGGGCGCGAATTTGTGTTTAATTCTGCCGAAATCAAGCGCATTCTTGACGGCGTACCGCTGTCGGAACCGTCGGTAGTAAGATGGATAACCGACTATATCAGGGAAAATACCGAAAACTTATGAAACCGACTTTCGATCGGAAGCAAACTTGTAAACCTGCGAAAGGAAGATTTTAATGAAATCACTTGAAGAGTTACTTGCAATAAAAGAAAAGGCACAGGCTCAGATGTCGGCGAGAGACGCCGAGGGCAAAGACGGAGTGAGAGTTGTTGTGGGCATGGCAACCTGCGGTATAGCCGCGGGCGCACGACCCGTTCTTTCGGCTCTTCTTTCGGAGCTTGAAAAAAGAAACGTAAAGCACGTTACCGTTACCCAGACGGGCTGCATCGGTATGTGCCAGTATGAACCCATTGTTGAGGTTTTTGAGCCCGGCAAAGAAAAGGTTACATATGTGCTTATGACGCCCGAAAAGGCGGTTAAGGTTGTAAACGAGCATCTTGTAAACGGCAAACCCGTGGCTGAATACACCGTGGGCGCCGTAACGGAATAAGGAGGAAGAATAAATGTATCGTGCTCATGTACTTGTCTGCGGCGGTACCGGATGTACCTCCAACCACAGCGCGGAACTCATAGAAGCGCTTAACGAGAACATAAAGCTTCAGGGTCTTGAAAACGAGGTTAAGGTAGTAAGAACCGGCTGCTTCGGACTTTGCGCTTTGGGTCCCATTATGATAGTATATCCCGAAGGATGCTTCTACAGCGAAGTTACCGTTGACGACATTCCCGAGATTGTCGAAGAGCATCTTCTTAAAGGCCGTATTGTTAAAAGACTTCTTTATAAAGAAACTGTAACGGAAGAAGAAGTTAAGCCTTTAAGCGAAACAAACTTCTATAAAAAACAGCACCGTGTTGCGCTTCGTAACTGCGGCGTTATAAACCCCGAATGCATCGAAGAATATATTGCTGTTGACGGCTATCAGGCGCTTGCAAAAGCCCTTACCGAAATGACCCCCGAAGAGGTTATTAAAACAGTTATGGATTCGGGCCTTCGCGGAAGAGGCGGCGGCGGATTCCCCACAGGCAGAAAGTGGAGCTTCACCGCGGCTAACAAGGCTGACCAAAAATATGTAGTCTGCAACGCCGACGAGGGCGACCCCGGCGCGTTTATGGATCGCTCGGTGCTTGAAGGCGACCCGCACTGCATAGTTGAAGCTATGACAATCTGCGGCTATGCCACAGGCGCAAGCGAGGGCTATGTATATGTCCGCGCAGAATACCCGATAGCTGTTAAAAGACTTCAGAAGGCTATCGACGACGCCCGCGCTTACGGACTTCTCGGTAAAAATATATTCAATTCGGGCTTTGATTTTGATTTGTTCGTCCGTCTCGGTGCAGGCGCTTTCGTCTGCGGCGAAGAGACCGCGCTTATGACCTCAATCGAGGGCAACCGCGGCGAGCCGCGTCCGCGTCCTCCGTATCCGGCGGTTAAAGGTCTTTTCGGCAAACCCACAACCGAAAACAACGTTGAAACCTTTGCAAACATTCCTCAGATAATTCTCAAGGGTGCCGAGTTCTTCAACTCAATGGGCACGGAAACAAGCAAGGGAACAAAGGTTTTCGCTTTGGGCGGCAAAATCAACAACACAGGTCTTGTCGAGGTTCCCATGGGCACAACGCTGCGCGAGGTTGTTTTTGACATCGGCGGCGGCATTCCCCACGGCAAACAGTTTAAAGCAGCCCAGGCGGGCGGCCCTTCGGGCGGTTGCCTTCCCGCGTCGCTTCTTGACGAAAAGATTGACTATGACAACCTTACTTCAAAGGGAGCCATGATGGGCTCCGGCGGACTTATCGTTATGGACGAGGACGACTGTATGGTTGACATTGCAAAGTTCTTCCTTAAATTTACGGTTGACGAGTCCTGCGGCAAGTGCACGCCCTGCCGCGTAGGTACAAGACGACTTCTTGAAATTCTTGAAAAAATCACAAGCGGCAATGGTACTATGGAGGACCTTGACAGAATGGAAGCTCTTTGCCACTACATCAAGGAAAATTCGCTTTGCGGCCTCGGTCAGACGGCTCCCAACCCCGTTCTTTCCACATATGCGCGCTTTAAGGACGAATATATCGCCCACGTTGTAGACAAAAAGTGCCCCGCAGGCGTTTGTAAGGGACTTCTTACCTTCAACATTGACAAAGATAAATGTATCGGCTGCGGTATGTGCGCAAGAAACTGCCCCGCCGACGCCATTACAAAAACAGACTATATCGCGCCCGGCCACAAGCTTCCCTCGTTCTCTATAGGCACTGATAAGTGCATAAAGTGCGGCGCTTGTATGGCAAACTGCAAATTCAAAGCGATTTCCAAGAAATAAGGAGGAACAGTGATGGAAAATACAGTTAATGTAAAAATCAACGGTCTTGATTATCAGGTTCCTGCCGGAAGCACAATTCTTGAGGCCGCTCACAGCGTCGGTATAGAAATTCCCACGCTTTGCTATCTTAAAGAAATAAACGCAATCGGCGCATGCCGTATATGCGTTGTAGAGGTCAAGGGCGCAAGAAGCCTTGTTGCGTCGTGCGTTTTCCCCGTTAACGAGGGAATGGAAATCCGCACAAATTCGCCCAAGGTTATTGAAGCGAGAAAAACAACTCTTGAGCTTATTCTTTCAACACACAAAAAAGAGTGCCTTTCCTGCGTAAGAAGCCAAAACTGCGAATTGCAGAAGCTTTGCAAGGACTACGGCATTGAGGACGCCGACGCATATAAGGGCGCGGTTGTAAATTACGACATCGACAGAAGCGCAACTCATATGTACCGCGACAATGAAAAATGCATTCTTTGCCGCCGCTGTGTTGCCGCCTGCGAAAAGCTTCAGGGTATTGCCGTTATCGGCGCAAACGCGCGCGGATTCGACACGCACATCGGCTCTGCATTTGAATACGGTCTCGGTGATGTTGCCTGCGTTTCGTGCGGTCAGTGCATCAATATGTGCCCCACGGGCGCTCTCTCCGAAAGGGATGATACCGCAAAGGTTATCGATGCCATAAACGACCCCTCAAAGCACGTTATCGTTCAGACCGCTCCCGCAGTAAGAGTCGGCTTGGGCGAAGAGTTCGGCTATGAAATGGGCACAATTGTAACGGGCAAAATGGTTGCTGCTCTTAAAATGCTCGGCTTTGACAGAGTGTTTGACACAAACTTCTCTGCCGACCTTACAATAATGGAAGAAGCCACCGAGTTCCTTGACAGATTTAATAAGAAGGAAAATCTTCCTCTTATTACCTCGTGCTCTCCCGGATGGATAAAATTCTGCGAGCATTATTATCCCGAATTTATTAAAAATCTTTCCTCCTGCAAGTCTCCGCAGGGTATGTTCGGCTCGGTTGCAAAAACTTATTATGCCGAAAAAGAGGGCATTGACCCCGAAAACATCTTTGTGGTTTCGGTTATGCCCTGCACCGCAAAGAAGTTTGAAGCCGAAAGACTTGACCACACCGCGGTTAAAGGACTCCCCGATATTGACGTTTCGATAACCGTAAGAGAGCTTGCAAGAATGATTAAAAAAGCGGGCATCAACTTTAAGGCTATCCCCGACGCAGAGTTTGACTCACCGTTCGGTCTCGCTTCGGGCGCAGGCACAATATTCGGCACAACGGGCGGCGTTATGGAGGCTGCTCTTCGCACCGCTTACGAGGTTGTTACCGGTAAAGAGCTTCCGAGCTACAACGCATTTAAAGATGTTCGCGGCGTAGACGGCGTTAAAGAAGCCGAATATGACCTCAACGGCGCAAAAATCCGCGTTGCAGTAGCTTCGGGTCTTGCAAATGCCAAAAAGGTTCTCGACTCGGTTAAATCGGGCGAAAAGAGCTATGATTTCATTGAGATAATGGCTTGCCCCGGCGGCTGTGTAAACGGCGGCGGTCAGCCCATCGTTCCCGCAGAGATTCGCAACTTTACGGACGTAAGAGCCGTAAGAGGCGCGGCGCTCTATAAGGACGACGAAAACCTTCCCATAAGAAAGTCTCACGAGAACCCCGACGTTAAGGCGGTTTATGACGAGTACTTTGAAAAGCCCGGCAGTCATAAGGCTCACGAAATTCTTCACACGGGCTACACGGTAAGACCCAAATATTAATTTGTAATATTTACTGAAAAAACAGCCGAAAGTCTTTTGAGATTTTCGGCTGTTTTAAATAACCTATTGTGTTTTGCAAAAAAATAGGTTACAAATATTGCTTTGACATTCTTTTGGGCATTTCAAAGAATGGTGCAAAACAGTATCTTTTGCTTTTGTGGATGGATACCGTCTGCTACAATATGGATCGCCACACCGAAAATTTCGGGGTACTGCGCGATGTGAACAGCGGCGAAATTCTTTCGCTCGCGCCGAATTATGACAATAATATTGCGCTTATTTCAAACGGGTATCCTTCGGACGTTTTAAGAAAGCACGACGGACTGATTCGCTTTTTTAAAGAGTTTTTAAGCTCCTCTTATGAAGCGCGAAAGATGTACAGGCAAATGAAGCTTCCGAAAATAACCGAAAAAATGATATATGAAATTTTTGACGAAATTCCGATTAAGGTTGACGAAGAGTTTGTCGCGCGGTTCGTGTTAAACGGTCAAAAAAGAGTGCGCGAAATAATAGACTGTTAAGAATGCGGCGAAGCACCGCGGGGGCTTATGCTTTAAAGCCGCCTGTGTGCATTGCCTGTCGAAAAACGGGGAAAATTAAGTTTTTTTCGGTTGCTTTAAAGATTGCGTTATGTTAAAATAACTTGTATACGAAAGGGATGGTTTTATGATAAAAGCCGCAGTGTTCGACCTTGACCACACGCTTTTTGACCGATATGAGACGTTAAAAAAGGTCGTGCCGATGTTTCGCGAAAAATACGAAATTTCAAAAGGCATTACCGACGAATATTTTGCAAAAGAATTTATTTATGCAGACAAGCAATATGTCCATTTCGGGTGGGAAAAGATTTTAGATCACCTTGTCTCCTGCGGAATTTTTGTTTCGCCGCCAGATATAAACGACTATACCGAATTTTTGCTTTCGTGCTTCACAAAAGTTGCCGTGCCGTTTCCGTTTGCGAAAAAAACGCTTGAAATTCTCAGAAAAAACGGCATAAAAACAGGGCTTATAACAAACGGCAGACACGAGGTTCAAGAGCAAAAGCTGAAAATGCTCGGGCTTTTAAACAGCTTTGACGAAATTCTTATAAGCGGTGATTTTGATTTTAAAAAGCCCGACGTGCGCATTTTTAAAGAGGCGGCAAAAAGACTTTTAGTAGATACATCCGAAATGATGTATGTCGGCGACCACCCTCTTTTTGACGTAGAAGGCTCACGAAAAGCGGGGTGCGTTCCCGTGTGGGTAATGACCACGGGCACATGGGTCTATCCCGAAATCGAAAAGCCCGAATTAAGGGTGAATACCGTGGAGGAAATACCCGCGATTATAGAAAAAATCAACGGAGTGAAATTTAAGGAGTGAGCAAAAATGTTGCTTGACGAACTTACCGCACTTTCAAATTATTACGGAAGCGACGAAAACCTTGTGCTGGCGGGCGGCGGAAACACGTCGCTTAAAGACGGCGATTTTATGTATATAAAAGGCTCGGGCACGGCGCTTTCGACAATCACAAACGATGGCTTTGTGAAAATGAACAGGAAAAAGCTCGCCGAGGTTTTTGAAAAAACATATCCCGACGACGATAAAACGCGCGAGGCTATGTCGCTTAAAGACCTGTTTTTAGCAAGGGCTGAAGGCGAAGAAAAAAGACCTAGCGTAGAAACGCTTTTGCACAGTCTTTTTCCGTTTAAATATGTGCTTCATCTGCACCCGTCTTTGGTGAACGGGCTGACGTGCTCTGTCGGCGGAAGAAAAGCTTCCGAAGAGATTTTCGGCGACAGCGTTCTTTGGATAGAACCCTGCAAGCCGGGCTATACGCTTGCAAAAATATGCTGTGACGCTCTCGCAACGTTTAAAAAAGAGCATAACAAACCGTGCGATATGATGCTTCTTGCAAACCACGGCGTTTTTGTCGCCGCAGAAACGCGCGAAGAGCTTGACAAAAAGCTTTCGTTCATTCTTGAAAAAATCGGCGAAAAGAACATATATATGCCCGATTTTTCAACAGGCGAGTTTTTACCGGACGAGTCAAACGACGCTTTTGAAGAGATAAACGCTGTTTTTTCCGAATATCTTGAAGACTGCTTTGTAACGTTTGAGCCTAACACCGAAGCGCTGCGTTTTGCAAAAAGCGAGCATTCTGCGCAAGACGTTTTAAGACCGTTTACGCCCGACCACATTGTTTATTGCAAGCCTTATCCGCTTTACCTTGAGCGCGTTTGCGATATAAAATCGCTTGTTTCGGAATATTTAAAAAAGCACGGCTATCTTCCGAAAATACTTCTTGTAAAGGATTGCGGATTTTTCTCGGTTGACAAGACCGTTAAAGGCGCCTCTACCGCGGCAGCACTTTTTGACGACGCGCTTAAAATCGCCGTCTATTCAAAAAGCTTCGGCGGACCGCGCTTTATGAGCGAAGAGCTTACCGATTTTATTGTTAATTGGGAGGCCGAAAGCTACAGAAGCAGCCAAAATTAAATTAAATATGCACAAATAAACAACCGCCGCTTTGTGAAAGTCTCCGAAAATGCAAAGCGGCGTATTGTTTTATTGGAAAACATGAAAAAGTGTGATAAAATAAAAAGACACGGGCAGTGCTTTTGCGAAGCCCGCAAGACCATAATTGGAGGAGATACCTTTGGGTAAAAAGAAAGAGAACGGAGGATTGAAGCTCGATTATAAAAAGACTATTTTAACGGGCTTCGGTTTTCTTGCCACGTCCATTGCGTGGGCGATTTATGACCCCTACATAACAAAAATTCTCAACAACCTGCTTTCAAACAGCTCTACTGTTACCGCGTGGAGCAACTGGCTTGTTGAAAAGCTTCCCATTCTTACAAAATTTGCCGAGGCACAGGGCGAAAACGTTGCGCTTGTGGGCGGCGGCTTTACGCTCGTTCCGCTGTTTATCGGTATTATTATGACGTTCGACAACATTTTCGGCGTTATTTTCCAGCCGACCTTCGGCAAGCTTTCGGATAACTGCCACTCAAAGCTCGGCAAACGCCGTCCGTTTATCGTTATCGGCGCGCCGATTTCAGCAGTGCTGTTCTTCCTTATTCCGATTGTGTTCCTCAACACCCACAGCCTTCCCTTAACAATGGTATTCATAATACTCTTTGTTTTCGTAATGTCGCTGTGGCGCGCGCCCGTCGTTGCTCTTATGCCCGACTTAACGCCCCCCGCGCTTCGCTCCGAGGGCAACGCCGTAATAAACCTTATGGGCGGTCTCGGCAGCGCCATCGGTATGGTTGCGGGTACGCTTGCAATCGTTCTTTGCACAACGTTTTCGGGCGTTACAAAGGCTCAGATTACAGCCGACGAAACGCTTTCGTTCCCCTATGTTTTCGGCATAGGCGCGGTTATTATGATAATCGGTATGCTCATTCTTCTTTTCTTTGTCAAAGAAGAGGATACAAGCATAAAGTTAAAAGGCGAAGCGAATATGTACGCCGACGCCAAAGCCCGCAAAGCGGCTGAAAAAGAAGAGAAAAAACGCGAAAAAGCCGAAAGAAAAGCCGTTAAGCTTTCAAAGGGCGAAAAAAGAAGCCTTATGTTTATGCTCGCTTGCCTTTTCTTCCTTTTCTGCGGCACAAACGCAATAACAACGTTCTTCTCGCTCTTCGCACAGGAAATTCTTCATATGATAACCTCGCGCGCAACAATTCTTATGCTTATATTTGCCGTCGTTTCGGGCATCGCGGCTCTTCCGGCAGGCAAAATGGGCAAAAAATTCGGCAGAAAGAAAACGATTCTTGCAGGACTTTGCGTTTTCCTTGCGGCATTCATAATCTTCTTCGGCATATTTGTCGGAATGCTCGGCGCAAAAGACCTTTCAATCAAAAACTACGTTACGGTTAATAACGCTTATATTGCCGTTAACGATGAAATCAACAAATACAACTCCGACTTGTCGGCAGCCGCAAAAGACGCCGGAAAAGAGCTTCTTGATTCAGACGTTCTTTCTATGGAAGAATATATTTCTTACAGAGAGGCGCTCGACAAGGGCGAGGACGTTTCTTCAATGGCAAAATACGCCGCATTTGAAGAACAGCTCTTCAAGACCCATGCGGGCGTTGAAGAAAGCGTTGTAAGAATTTCGCAGGAAACGCTCGACCACACGGATATTACCACGTTCGGCGCGGCTCTTCGCTCGCTTTCGGACGCTGTTGACGACATAACGAAAATACTCGGCATACTCGTTTACCCTGTTCTTATTCTCGGCGGCGCGGCGAATATGTTTATTACCGTAAACACGCTTCCGCTCGTTCTTGAAATCGGCGGTCTTGACAAGGTCGGCACGTTCACGGGCTATTATTACACCGCAACGTTCTCGGCTCAGATAGCGTCGCCCATACTTTACGGCGCAATCAGAATGGTAAGCGGAACGTATATGTCGCTGTTCTATTATGCACCGATTGTATTCGTCCTTTCGGCGCTTTGCCTGCTCGTTGTAAAACACGGCGAGGCTGTGCCCGATGAAATCGTAAAACAGATTCAGCTTGAAAATGAGGACTGAGTAGCCGGTAGCTTTTAGCCGTTAGCATTTAGCTTTTAGCTGTTAGCACGCGGCGTTGCCGCGATTATATTCCGCGTAAACGCGGAAATGTTAAGGGAAACGGCGTTGCCGTTTTTGCGGGCGGCAACAACCGCCCCTACGGGGTAGCCTGTAGCTGTTAACTGTTAGCTTTCGTGACAGCAACTTCGTATTATCATTTTTATATTGTTGTTTTCCCCCGCAGATTGGTGAGGCCGATTTGCGGGGGATTGTTTTCGCTATGCGGCAAAATCACATGGTTTCACAATAAGAAGAGTGGCGTTTTGAATTAAATTATACAAGATGTTGCATTTTTTTGTTGAAAATACTACAAACAGATTTTGAGTGTGACTTACAAATTTGGTTCTGTCGGCAATTGATATTTAACCTTTTGTATGATATTATTCTTGTAGAAAAGAAAAATGTCTGGCTTATATTTTTCCTTTGAAATAAATGAGGAGAGATTTATTGTGGAAAAGTATATAGTATTTCTATGTTTCTCTCAAACTCGGAGAGTTGTGATTAAAACAATTTTATAAGGCATGTCATTGTTATGGCATGCGCAACAAAAGAATGCAATAAATTCATTTTAAAGGAGAAATGTTATGAAAAAGTTATTTATGGTTTTTCTTTCAGCGGTTTTATTGCTTTCGGTTGCATCGTGCGTAAAAGAACCCGACGGAATCAAAAAAACTTTTGAGAAGACCTCAGATATGAGCGAAGAAGCGGATATTGCGGGCAAAACAGTGCGGAGAGTTACCTATTACGAATTAAACGATGGCACATATAAAGCGAATGATAATGTCTATAAATATAAACTGACATTAAAGGGGACTTGGCCGAATAGCGATAAAAAAGCAGAATACGTCGTTCTCAGCAACAATAAAAACTTGACATTCGACGAAGTCTTTTTGAATGCAAGTGGCATGAGCAGCAATCTGAACGACTACTTAAAACCTGAAGAAGCTATTATTGCGGAATATACGATTGAATAGTTTGTGCTCTTTAAATCATAATAAAGCTACCCCGTGTTCGGATGAAAAATCCGTTCACGGGGTTTGTCATATAAAATATTTGATTGTTATCAGATTTATTTTGGTACAATAATTTGCCGGTCAATAAACACGCCACATAGGTTTTTCTACGCAAAAACTTCCTGTTTTTGCGCCGATTTTCCAATATTTCTCGTAGGGGCGGTTGTTGCCGCCCGTGGGAATGCGGAGCGTTTTTCCTGTATTTTTCCGCGCTCTAAGCGGAATATAATCACTTCTTACATCTTACCTCTTACCTATTACTTCAAACTCTGCCGCCCGTGGGAGCGCGTAAGCGTTCCCACGGCACCCGCGCAAGCGGGTATAATGGCTAACAGCTAACAGCTAACAGCCGGCAGCCAACGGCTCAAGCGGCAACGCCGCGCGTTAACGGCTAAGTCAGAACGCCTCAACCGCGGCTTTTTCTATTGCAAGGCCCGCTTTATATGACTTCATAAATTCGTTGAAAGCGGCAACCTCTTTTTCGTCGGGCGAAACGGTTGTCATTTTCTGCTTTAAAAAGACCTTTTCGTCAAGGTAGTCGGGAAGCGAAAGTCCGTTTTTGTTTATCATATAAGAAGCAAGTACGGCAATGCCCCATGCGCCGCCTTCGCCCGCGGTCGCCATAACCGAAACGGGGGCGTTCATCACTGCGGCAAGAATTCTTTGACCGATTTCGGGCGTTTTGAAAAATCCGCCGTGGCCGAGAATTTTGTCAACGCCGACCTTTTCGTTCTTTTCCAAAATATCAAATCCCGTTTTAATCGCGCCGAACGCGGTGTAAAGCTGGACCTTCATAAAGTTAGCAAGCGTAAAATGTGCGTCGGGCTTTCTTACAAGAAGGGGTCTGCCCTCAAAAAATCCGGTTATGTGCTCGCCCGAAAAATAGTTGTAAGAGAGAATACCGCCGAGGTCAGGGTCTGCTTCTTTACTCTTTTTAAACAGCTCGGTGAAAACATCGCCCATAGAAAGCTTTGCACCCATCATCTCGGAAAATTCGGCGAACAAAGAAGCCCACGCGTTTATGTCGGACGTGCAGTTGTTGCAGTGAACCATTGCAACGGGGTCGCCCGAGGGGGTCGTTACTATATCTATTTCGCGGTACATTTTTGAAAGTGCCTTTTCAAGCACAATCATAAGAAAGACCGACGTGCCCGCCGAAACGTTGCCCGTGCGGATTCTTACGCTGTTTGTGGCAACCATGCCAGTGCCTGCGTCGCCCTCGGGCGGGCAAAGCGGAACGCCCTCCTTGAGGTCGCCGTCTTTATCAAGAAGAAGCGCGCCTTCTTTTGTAAGGTATCCCGCGTTTTCGCCTGCCGAAAGAACATCGGGCAAAAGGTCTTTAACGTTGCCGCAAAAGCCGTGTTTTTTTGCAAGAGAATTGAAAATATCAATTTTTTCTTCGTCAAACTTATGCGTTTTTTCGTCTATGGGGAACATTCCCGAAGCTTCGCCCACGCCGAGCACCTTTTCACCGGTCAAAAGAAAATGTATGTAGCCCGCAAGCGTTGTGAAAAAGCGGACGTCTTTTGTGTGCTTTTCGCCGTTTTTAAGCGCGCTGTAAAAATGCGCTATGCTCCAGCGCTGGGGAATGTTGAAGTCAAAAGCCAGGGAAAGCTCGTTTGCCGCGTCCTCGGTTATTGTGTTTCGCCAGGTGCGAAACGGAGTGAGAAGCGTGCCGTTTTCGTTAAAGGGCATATAGCCGTGCATCATACCGCTTATGCCGATGGCGGCAAAGCCCTTTAAAGTGACGCCGTACTGAAGCTTAACATTTGCTTTAAGCGACGCATAAGCGCCCGAAAGCCCCTTGTGAATTTCGTCGAGCGAATAAGTCCAAATGCCGTTTTCAAAGCTGTTTTCCCAGTCGAAGTTGCCCGAAGCTATCGGGTTGTTTTCTTCGTCAATCAAAACGGCTTTGATTCTTGTCGAGCCGAGCTCAATGCCGAGAACGGCTTTTTTGTTTTCGATTAAATTTTTTGCAGTCATAAAAATCTCCTGTTATTCAAGTTCTATCGTTGCATTATAATCCGAAATGCCGTAGTTTCCGACGGTGTTTTTCAGAATGTCATACATATTTATTTCTTCGCCCTGAGCGCCGTGAAGCTTTTTTTCAAGTATTTTAAACACGGGGTTAAGCCTTTTAAAGACTTTAAGAATCGTTTTGCCCATGGGTGTGTCTTCGGTATAGGGCTGGTCGCCCTCAAAGGTATATCTTGCAAGGTCCAAAGCGAGCGCTTTAAGCTTTACGTCTTTGACCTCTTTTTCTGCTTTGACAAAGAAAACGCGCGCAGTTTTGCCGACGGTCCAGGTGTCAAAGATTTTGCCAATTTTTTTAATCGGCCCGAAAAGAGCTTTTTTGTCGCCCGCGCCGAATTTTGACAAAAGTCTTTGGGGGTCGTCCTTCATACCGTCAAGAAGCGAAAGAATCATTCTTTCAAACTGGTCTTTTAAATAGACGCTGCATGACTTCCCCTTTGTGTCATATGAAAAATCGGGAACGGGAATACTTTCTATTTCGGCAACGGTAAAATTGTTTTTTAATGTTACGCGCCTGAAAAATGCGGGGCAGCCTATTACCGAGCCTGTGCAGACGTCAAAAAATCGGTTGCCGTTTTTTGTGGTTACGAAGTTAATGCTTTGATTGTGCATGTGCCCCGTAAAAATAAGGTGAACGCCGTTGTCCGCAAGAAGAGTGTAAAGCTTTTCGGCGTCTTTTTGGCGTGCGTCGGGTATAAACTGCAAAACAGGCTGTCCGGGCAAGACGGGGTAATGCTCAATTGCAATAACCTTTTGGCCGTCTTTTTTCGCTTCGTCAAGCCGCTCTTTTATCCACAAAAGAAAGTCGTCTGAATACGCTTTGTTTGTGCCCTCTTCTGTGTCGTTGCACAAAACAAGAAGCCTGAGTCCGTCGCAAAGCGGCGTTATGTAAGAAAGGTGCTCTTTATTGAACGAAAGCGCACCGTCGTAGCCGAAATCCCTGTAAAGGTCGTATTGGTCATAAAAAGAAATGCCCTCAACTTCTTTTCTTTCGCCGCCGTCATAACAAAACGGATGCGGCTCTATGTCGTGCCCCGCCGTTACGACGTACACGTTTTTGCCGCTTTCTTTAAGCTCGCCGAGCATTTTTTTAAATTCAAGGTGGCTTTCTTTTTCGCCGTTAAACGAAAGGTCGCCGCCGAAAAGCACGGTGTTTGAGTCGGCTGCGCTTTTTAAATATTCAAACAGCGCCTTGTTTATCGCCTCGGTTTCGGCAAAGCATTTTTGCTCAAAGTCCATAAACTCTTCGTACTCTTTGCCGTATGCGCCGAGAGAGCTTTTAAAATAATGGGGGTCTGCAACAAAATAAAAAGTAAAATCTTCCACAGATAACACCTCATAACGGCAAGATATTTATTTAATTTTACCATTATTTATTTGCGTTGTCAATCGCGCCGCGCGTTTCGGATTTGACTTGCGCCTTTTTAGGTGGTATCATTAAATAACAAATTTTTCGGGGGCGCTTTTATGATTGAAAAAATAAACTATTCTCACAATAAACCGATAGATATTAAAGACGGCTTTGTAAACGGACAGGGAACAGGCGCGGTAAGCGCTTTAAGATACGGCTTTTTCCCGATGTCATATAACGGCTGTGAAATAATTGCCGCATATAATTTTTTAAAGCTCGAAGGTAGAAATGCCTTTTCTCTTGCCGAAATTGCACGCGATATGTATAAAGAGGTGTGGGCATTTTGCGGGCTTTTAGGCTCAAATGTCTATCGCGCCGCGCATTTTTTCAAAAAGCACGGAATACCGCTTGAACGCACGCTTTCCTACGACGCGTTTTTTGACGCGCTCGACTCGTCAAAGCACGGCATTTTGTCATTCTGGAACGCGCGCCATCCGTTTCGCGGCGTGCACACCGTTTGTATAGAAAGAATTGACGGCGGCTACAGAATCTATAACCGCTCGAATATGAAAACAAAGCCTTGCGAATATAAAACCCGCGAGGAAGTCACCGAAAAATGCCGTTTTATGTGCGGCTATTTTATACCGCGCGATTAGGCATAAGACAGCCGAACGGCGGGGAAGATTAATTTTTTATGCCTTAACTCTGCTCTAATTTTGCAAAAAAGGTTTCACAGCTCTCTTTATACGGTCTGTTAAAGCGGCCGAGCTCATAAAGAGAGCCGTTTTCTTTAAGTCTGTTTATTTTTTCGCTGCAAGTAAGCGTCACCGTGTAGCCCTCGCTTTTTGCGTATTCAAAAAGTATGTTGTTTCTTATGCCGTAAGGGTAGGCAAGAATTGTCGGTTGATTTAAAAGGCGCTCTTTAAAAGCGGCGTGCAAAAGCCCGAAATCGGAGGCTATGATTTTTTTATACGCTGCGTCGCTTTCGCCGTATATTTTCCCCATACCGCGGCGCGTGCCGAGCGAGTGCATATTGTAAGAATGATTGCCTATTTCAATAAGCGGCTCTTTTGAAAGCTCTTTAATGTCGTCCCAGTTAAGATAGGCATAGGCGTCGTTCGTTTCGCCGTTTTTTGTATACATATCGGCAAGCGCGCCGACTATCGACACCACCGCAGGATAGTTAAACTCCTTTAAAAGCGGCAAAACCTTTGTCAAAAAACTGCGCTCGCCGTCGTCAAATGTAATAACCACGGCGTTTTTCGGCAGCGTGCGGCTCTTTCCCGAAACAAAATCCTGCACGGTTTTAAGACTGACGGGGTTAAAGCCGTTGTCTTTCATATATTGAAAATCGGCGCGAAGTTTTTCTTCGGGAATGACATAGTTGCCCCATATTGAACGGTTTTCGCTTATTTGGTGATACATAATTATTGAAAGTTGGCGCGTTTTGGGGGCTAAAACGTCTTTCACGGGGAAAGCCGCCGACAGCGCCGCCGATAAAATGAGCAGAATGCATACGCCGCCGCTCACTGCTGAAAGAGTTTTAAAGCTTAAGGTTTTATACATAAAATCACCCTTAACATCACTATGAAAAAATTTTTTAAAAATTGCAAACAAATGTTTGCTTTTTTCGGTTTTATGTGTTATGATAATAAAAAAACAGAATGTTTGTTCGGAAGGGTGATTTCTTGGAACCAATTAACGAGACTCAAAAAAAGATATACGAATTTCTTGTGGAGCGCTCGCAGGACGGCGTTCCCCCGTCAGTCAGAGAAATCGGCGCGGCTGTGGGGCTTAAATCAACTTCGTCGGTGCAAAGCAACCTTGACTCGCTCGAAAAGGCGGGCTATATTATGCGCGACCCGCTTTTAAAACGTTCTATAAGAATTTTGGGGCAGGCAGAAAACGTTACACACGTTCCGCTTCTCGGCACGGTAACGGCGGGTATGCCCATACTTGCCGTTGAGCAAATAGAGGGGTATATTCCGTATTCGGGCAGAGTGTCGCGCGATAAATCGCTTTTTGCTTTAAGGGTTCGCGGCGAAAGTATGCTTTGGGCGGGCATTTTAAACGGCGATATTGTCATCGCCGAAAAAACGCCCTACGCTTCAAACGGCGAAATCGTTGTCGCCATGATTGATGACGAAGCCACCGTAAAGCGCTTTTATAAAGAAAACGGCCATTTCAGGCTTCAGCCCGAAAACGACGAGTTTGAGCCGATTATTACAGACGAGGTTGCAATTCTCGGCAAGGTAATTGCGCTTATGCGGTACTATTGAACATAATTTTGTTCCGAAATGCGAAAATAATTATTAATAATTCTTAAATTCAAGGGCTTGCAAAACGGCGCAAGCCCTTATTTTACGCCGTTTTTCGGGCGAAGCGCCGCCGAGCGCGAAAATATTTCTTAAAGGGAAAAATAATTTTATATTCCGATGATATAATTTGTTCACACTACAGGTGTAGAACAATAATATCGGAAGGTGATTATATGACAAAATTAAAAAGGGCTTTTGCCGCTGTTTTGTGTATAATTGTAATGCTTTCGGCTTTTTCGGTCGGGGCGTATGCCGCCGATGACGGTAGATGGGTCGGCGCGTGGAGTACCACTCCCGTAGAAGCTGTTGTTGAAAGCAACGGCGTAAAGCTTTCGGATTTTTTGATGAATTCAACCGTCAGAATTATTATTAAACCCACCCTTTCGGGCACAAGAGTTCGCTTTAAAATTTCAAACCGCTTCGGCAACACCGCGATTAAAATCAACGGGATAAACGTTGCGCGCTCCGTTGGGGACGATTCAAACGAAATTCTTACCGAGACGATAATCCCCTTAAAGGTTCGCGGGGCAGAGTCTTTCTCTGTGGCGGCGGGCGAATACGCCTATACAGACCCCGTTGATATGAAGGTCGAAGCGCTTGAAGCAATTGCCGTGACGTACTATGTTTCGGCTTATCAGCAAATGCGCACCGAGGGCTTTGTCGGCGCAAAGTCATACATTACAACAGGCAACAAGCTCACGGAAAAAACGCTTTCCAACAGCGTTCCTGTAAAAAACGAAATTTCGGGTCTTGCTTACAACACCATACCGTATCTTATTAATATGGATGTTTGGGCAAGCGGTGCCGAGTCGATAGTGTTTATCGGCGACTCGACCCTTGCAAACGACATTCCCGCGCTTGTTGCGCAAAAGCTTGTCGGCTCGGGCGTTAAGAACATAGGCGTTTTACAGCAGGCGGTCGCAGGAAACAGGCTTCTTTATGACGGCGTTGGGCTTATCGGCAATATTTACGGCCCTGCAACCGTTGACCGCTTCGCAGACGACGCAATAAAACAAAAGGGTGTTTCAAAGATTTTTGTAAAAGTCGGCGTAAACGACATTCTTCACCCGAGAACAAAAAGTATGAAGGGCAAAGCCCCCGAATCCTCGGTTGAGGATATTATAAACGGCTACAAAAAGCTTGTTCACGACGCGCACAAAAACGGCATTCAGATTTATTTCTTTGAAATCACCCCGTGGAAGGGCTACACAAGAGAGCTTTTGACAAGCGGCGTTGACCTTGCGTGGGACGAAGAAACCCAGTCCGTTTGCGACGAGGTTAACGAGTGGATTAGGTCAAACAAAGAAGCCGACGGCTATATCGACCTTTCTGTTTTAAGAGACGAAAGCGACATTTTCAAACTTAAAGACAACTTCACAATAGACGGCGCGCATTTTGCCATCGAAGGGCAGATTGAAGCCGTCGACGCTATCCCCGAAAAGTTTTTGGGCGATTTTAAAAAAACGCTGACTCCGCTTAAAACGCTCATTTACGGCAACAACATTCCGTCGTTGGGCGAAAAAACCGAAAAGCCCGAAACCCCCGCAGACTCTTTGACGCCGGCTGTTAAAGACGAAACAAAACCGAGCAAAAAGCCCTCTCAAAACGCGGAGAAAACAAGCGAAGTGAGCACAACTCAAAGCGCGGGCGAGGTTATAAACGTTAACCACAATCCGGGCGCTGCGGGCGGCATTTCAAATATGCAGGTCGGAACGACGGTTAAAGGTAACAGCAATTCGTCTTTAAAAACACTGCTGGTTGTAATAAGCATAATTTTACTTTTGCTGGCTATTACAGCGGGCGTTATTGCCGCAGTGTTTATAGCTTCTAAAAAGCGCGGCAAAAAGACGGCAAAGTAAAATTATATTTTATGACATAAAAAACGGGTTGCAGTTGGGCAGCCCGTTTTGCTTTCGTCAAAAAATTTTTAAAATACCCCTTGACTTTGAGTAAACTCTAGGGTATACAATATGAATTAAGCGGGGTGAAAAAGCGTGACGATAAAAGAAGTAAGCGAAAAATACGAAATTTCGAGCGACACATTAAGGTATTACGAACGCGTCGGAATGATTCCGCCGGTCGAAAGAACAGAGGGCGGAATGCGAAATTACGGCGAAGACGATATAAAATGGGTCGAGCTTGTTTTGTGTATGTGTTCTGCGGGGCTTCCGATAGAAGCGATAATCGAATATGTAAGGCTTTCAAGGCTCGGCGACTCAACGTTCAAAGCGTGTCTTGAGCTTTTGTCGGAGCAGCGCGAGGCGCTTATTTCACAAAAAGAAAAAATAGACGAGATGTTAAGCCGCCTTAACTACAAAATTTCAAAGTGTGAAGAAGCGGTGAAAACAGGCAAAATCTCATGGGACGAGAAGTCCTGTAATAAAAATTTCAGAGAGGAGCAAAAATAATGACTTTTCCAGGCGTCAAGAAAAATTTCGGCTTCGGCTGTATGCGCCTTCCTATGGACGGCGAAAACGTAGACCTTAAAGAGTTTTCAAAAATGGTCGATATGTTTATGGCAGAGGGCTTCAACTATTTCGATACGGCGCGCGTCTATCTTGCCACCAAAAGCGAAAGCGCAATAGGCGAGTGTATTTCGGCGCGTTACCCGCGCGAAAGCTTTATTCTTGCCGATAAGCTTTCAAATTCGCTTTTTAACAGCGAAGAAGAAATAAGGCCTCTTCTTGAAACACAGCTTGAAGCCTGCAAAACCGATTATTTTGATTTTTACCTTATGCACTCCCAAAACAAAAGCATTTTTGAAAAATACAAAAAATGCCGTGCATACGAAACGGCGCTTGAATTTAAAAAAGAGGGTAAAATAAAGCACCTCGGCATTTCTTTCCACGACACGGCAGACGTGCTTGACGAAATCCTTACCGAGTACCCCGAGGTTGAGGTTGTTCAGATTCAGCTTAATTACGTCGATTTTGACGACCCTGCTGTTCAGAGCAAAAAATGCTATGACGTGTGCGTAAAGCACAACAAGCCCGTTATAATTATGGAGCCTGTAAAGGGCGGCACTCTTGTGAATTTGCCCGACGAAGCAAAAAAAGTGTTTGAAGAGCAAAACGGCGGCTCGCCCGCAAGCTATGCAATACGCTTTGCGGCAGGCTTTGAAAATGTGTTTATGGTGCTTTCCGGCATGAGCAACACAGAGCAAATGCTTGATAACCTTTCTTATATGAAAGACTTTAAGCCGTTAAGCGACAGCGAGCTCGAAGCCGTTTTAAAGGTCAGTGAAATACTTAAAAAACAGCATCTTATTCCGTGCACCGCGTGTTGCTATTGCACCGACGGCTGCCCGAAGCACATTCCGATTTCCGATTTGTTTTCGTGTATGAACGCAAAAAATGTTTATCACGATTGGAATGCCGATTATTATTATGAAGAGGTCTATACCAAAAAAGGCGGCAAGGCTTCGGACTGTATAGAATGCGGAAAGTGCGAAAGAAGCTGTCCGCAGCACCTTGAAATAAGAAAGCTTCTTAAAGACGTTGTAGAAGAGTTTGAAAAGAAATGAAAGAATACAGAAAATTAAAACGCGGAGATGAAAATATCTGCACGCTCGGTCTCGGAATGGGCGGAATACAAAACGCGCCGCCCGAAGAAATTGAAAAGGTTGTAAGAAATGCCGCCGAGAACGGAATAAACTTTTTTGACCTTTGCGCGAGGAAAACGACTATTCCGTAATAGCGGGCTTTACGCCCGAAAGCGCCGTCGGAAGCTGCGTTTACTGCAATCACTGCGAGCCTTGCCCCGCAGGGATTGACATAGGGCTTGTCAACAAATATTACGACCTTTCGCTTGCGGGCGACAAAATGGCGCACGACCATTACAGAAAGCTTAAAGTCAACGCCGACGCCTGCATTTCCTGCGGCCACTGCAACAGGCGCTGTCCGTTTAAAGTGAAACAGCAGGAACGAATGAACAAAATTTCAAAATATTTTATAGGAGAATGATATTATGCTTGAAAATGTACTTGAAAGAAAAGCGGTTTCTGAAAGAACGGCAGTTACCGTTAAAATGATTGTTGCGGCAGGCTGTGTCGCACTTGCGGTTGTTTTGCCGCAGATAGCTCACCTTGCAGTCGGCGCTAAGGCAGGTATAGTGCTTTTGCCGATGTATCTTCCCGTGGTGCTCGGCGCGTGCGTGCTCGGCTCAAAATACGGCGCTTTTGTCGGCGTTCTTTCGCCCGTTTTAAGCTATCTTTTAACCTCGGCGTTCGGCAATGCAATGCCCGCGCTTGAAAGACTTCCGTTTATGGCGGCGGAGCTTCTTGTTTTTGCCGTTGTCTGCGGCGCTTTTTCAAAGAAAATCTCTGATAAGCCCGCGCTTTCTTTTGCCGCCGTCGCGCTTTCGGCGCTTTGCGGCAGAGGAATGTTTTTGCTCCTCTCGGTTATTTTCAAGGGCGTCGTATCCTTTACGCCTGCTGTGATTCTGTCGCAGATTTTAACGGGTATTCCGGGGCTTCTTTTACAGCTCGTGCTTGTTCCCGTAACAGTTATGTGGCTTAACAAATGCCTTAACAGGAGCAAAAATAATGACTGATTTAATGCTTGCAAAAGAAGAGCTTTCGCGCCATACGCTGGCGCTTGCAAAAGACGGCGAGGTAATAACAAGCGACAAGCGCGGCGTTGCGCCTATGGTCGATTTTTTGCGCGAGGGAAAAAGCTTTTCGGGCTTTTTTGCCGCAGACAAGGTGATAGGCAAAGCGGCGGCGATGCTGTTTATTAAAGCCGGCGTAAAAGAGGTGTTCGGCGAGACGGTTTCCCAAAGCGCAAAAGAGCTTTTTGAGTCCTGCGGCGTCAGGGTTTCATATAACACGCTTGTTCCCTATATCATCAACCGCGACAAAACGGGAATGTGCCCGATGGAAAGCACCGTCTTTTCCGTTTCGGACGTTGAAACCGGCGTTAAGCTTATATTTGAAAAGCTTGACAAAATGAGAGAAGCGCGTAATCAGCGAGGTTAAAATTAATATTATGACTTTAAACCGCAATTCAAAAGCATTTTCCGCTTGAAGAACGTTTTTCTTACGCCGTTCTCGCAATTATCGCGCTTGCCGTTTTTTACGGTATATATTTTTCAAAAACGCTTATTCAGAAAAAGCACGGAATAAAAACAAGGCAAATAGGCAGAAGAAAAGAAAAATCAATTCACACGGTCGAGCTGTTAATGAGCGCCGCAACGCTTTGCGCGTCTGCGGTTTAGCTTTTGTCAATCGCATTTAATTGGAATTATATGCCCCCAAACGCGCGGTTTACAGGCTTTTTAATCGCAATTCTCGGAGATATTGTTTTTCTTGTTTCGGTAATTTGTATGAAAGACAGCCGGCGCGCAGGTATCCCGGACAAAGACAAAACAACGCTTGTTACAACGGGCATCTATAAAAATACAGCCGCAGTTCCGCGTTTCTCGGGTTTGATTTTATGTATATCGGCGTGCTTCTTGTGTATTTAAATCCGCTTAACGCAGTCTTTTCGCTTTTCGCAATAATTATGCTTCATATGCAGATTTTGCAGGAGGAAAATATCTTGTCGCCGTGTTCGGCGGCAGCTACCTCCGAATATAAAAAATATTTTTTTTGATATCTCGGCAGAAAATAAGCGGCAAAGCCCTATTGTTTATTTTGGGCTTGTTAGATGGCGCATAATATGTTAAAATGTTTGTGAGGTGATAATTTTGACGGAAGTAACGGCGAAAACTCCGCTTTTTGAAACCGCTCACGAAATCCTCGTTATGCGGAATTTGTATGAGTCTGCGGTAAAGCAGTTAAGGCTCAAGCTTGAAATTATCAACAGCGAATTTAACGTGATGTATGCGCGCAACCCCATTCACCACATAGAAAGCCGTGTAAAGTCGCTTGACAGCATTGTTTCAAAGCTCAAAAAGA
>ULRD01010007.1_pt1 | contig 21544 bp, 18 predicted proteins | sample 1955181 | NCBI WGS metagenome assembly ULRD01 (sample SAMEA4835675, study PRJEB28245) | human gut metagenome | biome: gut microbiome; material: fecal sample | place: Denmark | collected 2008
CAAACAAAAAAAGAGCTCAAGGCTCTTATAATGTAGTTTCATCAACTAAGATAAACTGAGACCAAAAATCAAATTCATTGTAGTCTGTTATTGTTGTTGGACTTGTAATAGTATATGATGATACATTTATTTCTGGTTTATATTCAATACTTTGATTAAGATTTGCTTTAAATATATCTATATTAGAACTTCTATCTGTTAAAATTAGATTTGTAACTTGTACAGTTAATCCTATCTCATCAGGATAATAAGTTACCTTAAGAAAGTTACTTATTAAAGTATCTGTTGTGCTTGGTGTTGTAGGTGATACTCTTAATATAGGGGCTTTAGATCTTACTTTACTCTTTGTTGATCTTGTATGTTTATATTCTGAATATAATTCAGTAATATTATCTGGAATATTAAAATACAATTTAGTACCATTCTTAAGAGCATCACCAACTTTTAATGGTCTTATATTAGGATCTTTAATATAAATATGTCTATATGCTTGACAATCTGTAACTTCAGTAACATCTTATACTGTATCTGACATTTTATACTCATTTTTATTTACTTCCAATTTATTTGTTTCAAGATTATAAAAATATATAGTCCCACCATTGACTCGGGCTCCAACATGAATTCCATACTCATATGGATCATCTAAATACTCATGGATCCATGTGTCATAACTCCCAGGAGAACTATTATTAAATTTACATATACTTCTGTCAGCATATGTCCCATCAAGTTCAGCAATATTAATAAAGTTATCTGGGAAGTCTGTATATAATGTTTTTATTTGTTAATATATCTCCAACCATTAATCTTCTTTTATAATATTCTTTTATTGGATAATAAATACTGCTTCTTCTTTTAATCCCTATCATAATTTTTTACTCCTGTGGCGCTGTATATTTACTTCCTTTAACAACACAGTTCATCACGAAGCCATTCCAAGTAAATACCATTTCATACACTTTTAATAGTTGTGGTGTAAATATACCATCTACTACATCATCCCCAACGATACTCACCATGTCACCATAATCGGCATCCCAAGAGAACGCTGTTGTCGCAGTAGAACGATGAGGTGTTTTAAATACAACCGTACATCCAAAAGTACTCTCTTCTCCTATTTCGGAAACATCGAATCCAATTGTTAATGTACAATTTCCTTGGCTTCCTTGCCAGATTCTCCATTCAGAATTGTCGCTTGCTGCATTTAAGATTAATTGTAAGTTTGGATATGTTCCAATATGTATTTGTGGTTTTTGTCCTGCTTTAGCATACTCTAATTCGGTTCTTAAATCGGTTCTTAAATAATCGATTTTTTGATCTGTTATAAATTCTTCTGTCATTAGTGCCGAATAAATTACATCTTCTACCTTAGAAGTTGTCTCCATAGTTAAATACATTGCAACAGATACTGTTACTTCCATTGGAATATAAACATTTTCTGGACAAGTGAAGGTCATTTTTATACTATCTCCGGTATTTACTCCTCCTATTGTTCTCCATTCTCCTATTGCGATTGTTTCCAATAAGACTCTATGTTGAGTAGTATTTTCAATTTTTAATGTACATTCTCCCAATGTGGCAGATTCTGTTGAAGAAGTAATAGTTGCTAAGAATCCCATTGCACTCATGTTTTCTTCTGCTATTGTAAGTGTTGTTTCATACGTCATCCCATCGGCAGAAGATGCACTAAAATCAATAGATTGATCTGAATGATAGAAACCATCAGTCCCATTAGTTATTGTACAAATTGGTAAAATGTCTCCATGATAACCTTCATAATGATGTGTGTGGTATTCATCCATATCATATTTCATATTTAAAACATCTGTACGTAGCGAGCTTTCATTCATTTCATCATTTAATTCTAAGTTTCCAACAACACAATTAGCATAAGATGCTGCTGAAGTTGTTTGTTTTGGTTTTTGCCAATGTTCTATTTTAAATACAAATTCATCATTAGCAGTTGCTGTAGAATCTCCAGTATATTCGATTGTTACTACATCATTTTTTTTCATATTCCATTGAGAATAATGAGTTCCAAATCCTTGTAGCAGTCCAATATAATAATCTTCGTTATTTATTTTTGCTGAGAGCATTCCCATTCTTCCTGTTGTTGAGCTCGAATTAGTCAAAGAAAAATATACACCATCTACATCTTCATTAAATTTAATTGTTGCAGTCTTTGTTGTATTTCTTGCACCTTTTACTGTTAATGTCTTATAAGAATCCCAAACAAAATCTCCTGCAGTCACAGTTATATTTGGCAATGCGTCTACTTCTCTATCATATACATAATAAGATTCATTATCCATCTTAACTTTTGTAACCCAACCTTTCTTTTCAGTATTGTCCCATAAAAGACTATAAATACCTTCTCCAGTGAAGCAATAAGCCGTTCCACCTGCATAATATATTACAGCATCTTTTTGAACACGAACTAAAGAATTGTCGATAACATTTTTAAATGGTTCTGTCCCATAATAAAGGATACCATTATACATAGAGTTATATCCTAAAACTCTATAAAAATTGTCAGTGCTACCAGAGAAAACGCTTGAGATATCTAATTTTCCAGTCTTTTCTTCAGTGATAGAAGAATCTTCTGATATAGTTATCGTTTTCCAATCATGTCTGTTTCTAAGGTCGTTATATTTATTTTCTATAACTCCTCTTACTTGATAAGTAACAAACGCTAACGAATCCTTGTCTACTACTTTAAAATCGTCATTATATCTATAAGTATTCATTCTTTCTCCCTCCTTTATTCATTTTATCTTGGCAGATTACCTTGAAGTACCTTATCTATATCTTCTATATCTTCTAACGACATAAGATCTAGGGTATCACTTTTCGTTTGCATTGTTATAGTAATATTTATAGTTTTGGTGCTTGCTGTGTCTCCGTCCGCTGGAATATCAATTTTTAACGCAGTGTCAGAAGAAACTATATGGGTATTCCAGTAGACTTCAGCCATCCCTTGAGCACTTATGAAATAAGAGGAGTATTCAAAATTATTGTCTTGTCCATTTTCATAATTCCAACTATATCGTCTAAGTTTTTCCTGTTTTTCCTCATATAATATTTGTAATCTCCACACTTTTTTAAAATCATCTTTTTTAAAAGAAGTAGAAAAAGGAATGATGCCCGAATACCCCTCAAATTCTCCTCCTTTTGTAAAAGTAACATCACCTTGAAAAATAATATTAGAGATTTCATAAAATGGTCTATTTTTTATATAATCAGCAGCCTTCTCATCATTTTGATTATAATTCGGTTGAACGTTTATTTTTTCTTTTCCGCTTTCTTTTCCTATATATAGTTCATTGGTGTCAATCGTTATTGCTAATTCCCCTTGTTCAAGAGTTGCATTAGAAATATTAGAGGATAAACCTCGTTTTATTTTTATTGTATTTGCCATAATATTCTACCTCCTCCTCTCTTTAATTTGAATTTTATTTGCCATTTTTGTATTACCTCCTTATTATACTACAGGACACGATGTGGCATTATGAGCAACAACAGAATTAACAACATAATTATGATGTTCTCCATTTACGGATAAATTATACATAGTAATTGGCTCTATTGTTTCTCTAACTATTTGCTTAATTTTTATTTCTCCATTAATTGTAACAAGAATATCTTTATCTGTCAATAAAGGTAAGCCCTCATATTCTGTTAAAGAGTGGTATCCTTTTGTTGTTAATAAAGGATGATATGCATTCATTTCAATAGTTATACCATTTTCTAATACAATTGTGGCTTTATCTGTGACATTATTGTTTCTTGGGGTATCAGAAACTGTAGACAACTCAAATTTCTTTTTGTCTTCATTATAAACAACAATCTGTTCTCCAGCTTTTAAATCCTCAATATTCTTGGCAGTTCCATCTAAAGATATCCTAACCTGAGAGCCTTTAACAAAACAACATACCTCTTCCCATTCTTTTTTTAATCTTTCCAAATGTCCAGCTTTCCATTCTCCATTTACTTTTGTATATATCGTCTTTATCTTCTTCCATTCGTTATTCTTTTTAAAATATCCTTTTCCTTGAGACCAGGTTGAATTTTTATTTACACTTAATCTTGCCTGATCTTGAACCCAAACAGCATAGAAAGTGCTATATCTGCTTAAATCTGAGCTTAGAGTTTGTCCTGGAGAATAAATAGTATCTTCTCCGGCTTGCGCCCATCCAACAAAATCATAACCGTTATAAGTTGGAATCTGTGAACTCAATACAAGATTTTGTCCGTATGTTTTTACTTGTGTTGATGGCGCATTACTACCGCCGTTCGCATCATATGCAATGTTATAAGCTAATGGAGCATAAAAATATTCGGCTGTTCCATTAGCGTCAAAGGTATATGTTGCATAATTATTTGTAATATCAGTTACTTGAGTGGCACATACATACCAAGTAACAGCAGCATTATTGTCTCCATTATTTGCTCTTATTGCAACAAACCCTAAAGTAGAAAAATCTCCAGAAGAACCTGCATGAACATCATATACGTATCTATACCAATCACCTGTTCCAGCAGTATCGGTAAGCCATTTACTATATCCTCCATCACCGATTGAATTACGATAATCTCCAATTGTATAACCTACAGGTATTTTTGCCCATATAATATGTCTATATATATGATTAGCAGCAGAATGAGTTGATAAATAGAATCCCCCACAATAAGGAGAAGCTGTTCCAGCTGCTTTATCTATTCTTATATAATAGGCTCTTCCATTATTTCCAAAGTATTTACAAGCCGATGGCACCCCATTATCATCTTGTACTCTTGTATGAGTAACTGTTCCATTTGCACTGTTATTATAAACTTCAATTCCTCCGTTTCCTGATTCAAATACGGAATCTTTCGATGAAATACTGCTTAACGAACCTGTACTATAAAATCCAGCAAACAAATACCCAGTTGGTGGAGTTGGATGTGGAACATTATAAGTCGTATTATATTGTTGAGTTATTGTAGAAATTTCAGTCGTTCCCTCTCCTTTATGTGTCCTAAAAGTGTAATTCTTCCAAGCGGTTTTAAAATTAATTGATGCCCCACTACTAGATAAAGTTAAACTCCAAGGACCTGTTGTATTACTAGGACTAATACCCGTTACAGAAGATAATTCTCTATGTGCTCCTGGTGTAAAATTTCTGTAATTAAAAGTTGTCCCTAACGGATAAGAATTGGCTCCTTCGTTATAGACTCTTGTATAACCTCCACCATTTATTGATTGCTCTACAGTTCCTGCTTCACCAGTTTGGTAAGGCTCTGAGCCGTCAGGATTCAAAATGTTTAAGTCAAAAGAAGCTGTTTTCGCCCCTATATTATCAGTACCACTTACTGTTTTTGTACCAGTTGTTGGTAAATATGTTGCGCTACCTGTTACACTATAAGAGAAAGAGCTTGTGATACTTCCTCCCTCATTTCCTACCGAAGCGTAACCAACAGTTAACGTATAAACTCTTCTATAAGTTGTTCCTCCTATGCTTTCAGAACAATCAACCCAGCTTCCCTCTGAATTGGGATAATGGCCTTTTGTATTTAAAACAGTATTCCCTCCTACTACACATTTAACTGCATGGGACCATGAGTAATAAGGAACGTAATTTCCTTTAGCAAAAATTTTAAAGTAAGCCGTAAGCGTTCTATCGGATATTGAAGTATCAATTACCCAAACAAACTGGTTCTTTCCATTTTGAGACTTACTAACACTTCCATAAAAACGACTCATATTTCACCTCTCTAACTATCTAATAAAACATATAAATCTCCGTTTTTCCCTATGTCATTGCTTGGCGCAGTTGTCCCACTATATACTACAGGTAATTTAACAGACCCATCATCTTTGTTTTTACCACTTGTTGAGCCCGTATAAACATCACCAGCAAACCATGCGTTACCTGACCAATCAATTGTATGTGCATTAGACTTACTATCTTCTGCAAGACCATTACCTATGATGTGTGCGCTTGTTGTATCTGCAATATTATATATGCCTTGAACATGTTGATTTTCACCTGCTGCTATTGTTCTATATCCTTCTGCATGAGAATTTTCACCTGATGCTTTAGCGACATATCCTTCTGCGTGGGAAGAGTTACCTAATGCGTCTGCACCATATCCTTCTGCGTGCGAATTTTCACCTGATGCTGTTGTATAAGAACCAAATGCTTGTGCATGTTTTCCTAACAAGTTATCTGAATAATCATAAGCATTAATAGACCTGATACTTCCTTCAGCTTGTCCATTTACCAAATTACTTGGCATTGTATCTATTGTCTCATTAACAGCCGTTTTAATCTGATTCATATCTGCTGCCGTAACCTTATTTTCTGCTACAACATCTGGTTTTTCTTGAAGGGCTACCTTATCAGCCCATGTAATTTTATTAGCCATTTTTCACCCCTCCTATTTTTTTATTTGAGCTATTTTGTCAGCGTAGTTTCTAAAAGTGTCTGTTTCTAATACACTTACTCCTGCTGCTACGATAGCTCTTTTTATATTTTCCTTTGTTTTACTTAAATAATATATTTTCTTTTCTACTGCCGTACCAGACGCAAGTGTTGTATTATCTGATACATGTGTAGTATTTTTTATGCTATCTATCTTATTTGCATAATCTCTAAATGTAGTGTTTTCTGGCACATCTACGCCCTGAGCGATGATAGCCTCTCTTATCATTTTCTTTGTTTCTTTTATATATTTTATTTTCTCTTTAATAGAGCCCATCTCGTTCTCACCTCTTTAAAAAAATAAGGAGCATTTATTAGAAAGTGCCCCCATCAATTACGTCTGTTTTACTTAGTTTATTTGCTAAACTGTTATCAACTTCAGTCTTTGTGTAAACGTCACTACTGTTGGCTTTCTTACCTAATTGAGTATTAACTTCATCTTTAGTATAAGCATTTGTAATTCCATATCCTGCCAATGTTGTAGATTTAGTTGCGTAATTAGATAAATCTATATTTACAGCCTTATCTGTAATTCCTAAAGCTGTTCCATTAACTTTTACTGCATCAATTTTATTAACTTCTGCTCCTGTTGCAATACCAGTTAATTTTGTTTTTTCAGCAGTTGTATAGTCGTTTGTAGATAATTGTTTTCCTGTTTCTTTATCTACCTTTTTGTCTAATTCAGTGTTTGCTGCTGTTTTAGTGTATGCATCTGTAATACCATAACCTTCAAGTGTAGTTGCTTTAGCGGCATATGTCTTACCTGCATCTTCTTTAGTTAAGTATGGTGTTAAGTCTACTACAGAACCTAATTTATCCCATCCTTCACCAGTCCATGCAACATTCATTCCTGTGTCTTCTAGGTTATAAACATCACCAACTACTTGTCCTTCAGTAGGTAATGCTGCTTCATTAGCTACACTGGCTTTATATTTATAAACAGATGAAACTTTTGCATCTACTTCTTTCTTTGTATAAGCATCTGTGATACCATATCCTGAAATAGTTGTTGCTTTATTTGCTTTTCCGTTAACAGTAGTTGTTAATGATTCAACTGTTGTTTTGTCTGCCTTTTTACCTAACTCAGTGTCCATGGCTGTTTTTGTATATACATCAGCACTATTCGCTTTTGTTGCTATTGATGCTTTAATATCTGTGTCATCATAGTTAGATAATCCTGCTAATTTTTCTTTTTCTGCTGTTGTGTAATCATTACTTGACAATACTTTTCCTTCAACCTTATCAACCTTTCCTTCTAAAGCTGTGCTCATTGCAGTTGCATCAGCTTTCTTAGCTATGTCTGCTTTAATTGCAGTATCATCATAGTTTTCAACAGAAGCTAATCTTGTAATTTCTGTATCATCAATTAAAGATTTTCCTGCTACTTTATCTACTTTTTTGTTTAATTCAGTAGTTAAGTCTGTAGTTTTTACATATCCACCTAATTCTTCTTTTGTTGCTAATCCAGCTAAAGTTGTTGATAAATCTCCAATATCCTCAACAGTAATATTAGAACCAGCTGTTACTCTACCTTTTGCATCAACAGTTACTTTTGAATAAGTACCAGCAGTTACTCCGCTAGTTGCTAATTCTAATGCCATCTCAACATTTTGAGATCCATCAAATGAAGTAGAACCAGTTGCATCTCCTGTTGCTGTAATTGTTCTTGCTACTGTTAATTTATTAGCGCTTTCAACAGCTCCAGAAGCTCCACCTTTAACTATTTTTACATTTCCTTCATTATCACCAACATATAACTCTTGAGTATCCAATGCTACTGCTAACTCTCCAGCTACTAATGTTAGTTTACTAATATCGGCTTTTAAACCTCTTTTAATTTTTAATGTATTGGCCATTTTTCTCCCTCCTTTGAGCTTGACGTAGCTCTTTTGCGAAACTTTTCGCACTTATTGTATCAGTTTCTCCTGTAATACTTCTAAAAGTATCTGCGATATCAGTAAGATAATTTACTAATATCTTTTTGCCTTCTGTCTCCATTAGTACCTGCCTCCTAATGCTTCATTCACAGTATCTGTAACTATTTTATCAACTTGTTTTTCTGTATAATAAGCAGGATCTGTATAACTATCTCCAAATATGCCACCGTCTAATGATGAATCCCACTCAAAGATTCCTTTATTTAACTGTAGAATTAAATGAGATGCTGAACCATCGTAGCCAGACATTTTTTCTAATGTTTCTGGCAAATGGGTTTCAACCATTTCTTGAGCTGTATAGGTTTGTACATATAACTCATCTACTATGATCTTATCGTTCTCATTTAAATGAGCAACAAAATGGTAATAAACATATATTTTTAAATCATTTTGTAAATATTCTAATTCGTAATGCTCTCCTTCTGCAGTTAAGGTTTGTAAATTTCCACCTGTTCTTAACGCATAATGACTTCCATTTAAAGTACATAATTCAAAATTAGAGTATCCTTTATCTTTTACTGCCTGTAATATGTTTGCTATGTTTTCTTCAGTAAACCAATCGTGATCTGAATATGGGGCATAATATGTATAAACAGTGTTAGTATCTGTTCCTCCAGATACATTAGCGCTAATAACATTATCTTCAGATATTATAATATTTTCTCCAGCAGTGTATGTTTTTACATTATCGTCTACATATTTTTTTGTTGCTGGTTCGGCGTCATAAGTCGGAATAAATACTTTTGGTGCATTTTTAGCATCCTCAGCTATTGGTAATAAGTCTATTCTAGCCCCTGAACCCGATCTCTTATAATTAAATGTCGCATTAGCAAATTCGTCATTAGTAATAGTAAGAACTATTTGAGTAATTGTTGGTTCAATTAACATAGAACCTGAGGTATAGTAACTCTTGTATTGTTCCCAAATATTTGGATGAATTGTTTCAAATATTATGGTCTGAATGGCATTTCCGTCTTCATCTGTTGATTCTATCTTTTGATGAAACATATATAATCCCATTGCATTATATCCAATGGAATGACTCAAGATAACTACTACTTTTTCCCAACCTACTGATTTTACTGCAGGAAGTAATACGGAATCAAAATATTCCTTTGTTAATGAGTAAATGTCATCTAGAATTAAGAATTTGTATTCACCTACGTAGTTTTTAGAATCATCAACATACTTTTTGGTTGCTGGATTGTAATCTCCAGTAGGCACAAATTCTGTTGTGTTAGTTTTTGCCAAAAAGTTATTATTACTATCTTCCAACATCATCATTACCATTTCCATAGTTCTATTTTCAACATTGTCTATATCTTTAGTAATGGCATATTCTGTTGGACCTTCATCACAAGAAAATTTCTTTACAACAGCTTTATATGGAGATACAGTCTTATCAATATCAAGTTCCAACCTTAATATAATACGGGCATTATTTTGATTCATTGTCATGAAACTAGGATATAATGCTGAAATAGCTGTTGAAGTCCTAATGTCTGGACAAACCATTGTTCCATAATAGGCTAAAGTGATATACATTCCGTTTGTTGGGATATATAGACATAAATGGACAGTCTTGCCTGGATTATCATTTATTATTTTACCCAAGTCATCGTAAACATCTGTAAATTCAACAGATTCATCATACTTAGGACGAATATTTGTTTGTAAAATATATGTAGGAATAACATCATCAGCCGCGTTTATTACTTCACCATTAATAATGATGTTTTTCCCAGCTATTAAAGTATCTTGCTTCTTACTTAAAGCTTCATTAACTATATCTTTTGTATAATAATTTTCTAAATCGGGTATATTAATACCCAAATCTTCTAATGTTTTGTTTCCGGTTAATTCTACATTGTTAATCTTAGGTTTATTGGCTAATTCTAAATAATTTGTAGTACCGCCTGTACTACTTCCACCGTTCTTGCCCAAAGCGGCAAGAGCGATTATTCTTGCTACTCCGTCTGTCTTAGCCATATTAATCACCTAATTCCTTCCAATGTATAACACCACTACCAGAAATCTCTAATTCCATTTCATCTATGCCTTCTACGATAGCAAGATAAAGACCTGGAGTAGTTGTCTCAGTTACTTTATCAAGAGTCGTCATGTTTATTAAGGCAATAGCATAGGAGTTGTTTGATTCAAAATTTGCATGAGAGCCTTTCATAGAAAGTTTTGCATCGCCATCAATTTGAATACTCATAGTATTTCCGGTAATATTCTTAATAATTTTATCTTGTGGCTTTATAGTGCCAGCATTGATAGTCTTATCTCTTAATATTTCCATGATTTCCCCTCCCTTCGTCTATTATATTAGGACTATTTTGTGTCCTTTTCTTCGTCTTCTTCTGGGATTTCAACTTTCCAAGTTATAACTTCAGTGTCTGCACTAATATTAGCCAATTTAGTAACACCTTCAATTGCCTTTTTACCTTGAACTATAATAGTTCCAATTACAACACCAAGAACACCAATACTTGACATAGCATTTAATAAATCATTAGATAATAATATTACGCCAAATGTATTGACAATCATTTCGTTTATAAAAGGTAATATTGTAAAAGCAACTGATAATAGAGCAGCGCTTACATAAAATATAGCAGACTTGCCAATTCCTTTAAATAGTTTCTTCCAGCTAAAAGTTTCTTTTTTTGTAGCAACGTTATACAATGTTCCACAAATAGTATTAACGATAACCAAAAGACCTAAAATTATACCAAGCCATCCCATTGTTTTTAAAGTAAGTAAAATTGCATTTAACATTTTTATCCCCTCCTTACAAGGATGAGCGACTCCTTTTTAGGTAGTCGCTTATCTTTTTTTTATATCTTTTTTAAAGCTTCTTTCTTATAGAATCCGGTAGTTCCAGTATTATTTCCTACTTGGTATGGATAAGGTTTTCCATTCCAAATCTTTAATATTTGTCTTTTCCAACCAATTCCATAAGCAGTATTACTTCCACCATAAGCACTACCATTTCCTGTTCCAATAATTTCAACAGCATCTCCTACATTTAATTCTGTAGATGGTACTGGAGTAGGTGCTGGTGTTGGTTCTTCATATTTTTTGATAGAACTTTCATCCATCCAACCTAAATCTCCTGTAGTATTATATGGATGTGCTGAACCAGGATTCTTTCTTGTTATATTAGTCACCTTATTACTAACATGACCTGCTGGTGATGAAGCAGTAGAACTTACATATAAAGGTCCATTAACAACTACTTTATCTCCAATATTGAATTTATCACTTGGAGTTGGTTGTGGAGTAGGTGTTGGTTCTTCTGCATCTATAGCTTTTTGTACGTCGTCTGGTAAATAGATAAAGCATCTGAAATAATATCCTGCTCCAATTCCCCATCTACCGTTATTATTACTTCTTGTACTGTTCCAGAATATAGCACTTGAACCCCATCCAGATTCTGAAGTATATACTGAATTGCTATTGTTAACTCTCTCAACTATAGCAACGTGTCCAGCAGCACCTTCTTTGCCCCAACACATGATAGCACCACGTCTTGGAGTAGAACCTGTTTTTAATCCAGCCGCTTCTGCTCTTTCTTTAAATCCCACTGCGTTACAATTTAATGTTGTATAAGTACAGCCAGTTGTTTCTCTAGCAATATTTATAATTTCATTGAATCTACCGCTAGCATAACCAACACAGTTTGCTAAAGCATCTGCATATTGATATCTAGGATTTCCTTTTATACAAGTATTCCAACCACCAGAACCTCTAGTAATAAAATTCTTATTGTTTGCAGGTCTTGTAGTTCTCATTGTAAAACCTGTAGCTCCTATCCCCTCAGGATCATCTGCGTTTAGATTTTCAATTTCTCCATCTTCATTTAATTGCTCAGGACTATCTGTATTAAATTCGTATTGAACGTTTTCATCTGGTATATTGTCTCTTATGTAAGCCTTTGCAATCATCAATCTTGCTTCTTCAGGTGCACTCTCAATGTTTTGTATTTTTTGCTCCCAAGTAAGTACTTCTTTGCACTCTTCCATTTTTACACCTCCATTAAAAAATTCCTAAGAATTTCTTATTTTTTCTTTTTTTATTATTTTCTACTATTTCATTAACTTTGTCTTCTAAGAAACCAGCCAATCTTTCTATTTGAATTACATCTACATCTTCTGGTCTTTCTGATGCCCACTCTACGGCAACAAATCCAATAATATTATTATTTTTATCTCTAATCGCTACATCATAATAAGAATATACATCTATAGACTTTTTAAATTCATAAGTGTTCCCCTTGTCTTCTCTTATATCCTCTATTGTTTTACACTCCGAATATCCATTATGTGTAATTTCATATATCAATTTAGGCATAACAGATATTGGAATATTTGTACAATCCGCCATTTTACTTTTTTGTCCTGCTTTAAATACCTCATATGATGGAGACATTCTCAATGCAGATCTATAATTAGAATAATGTTGGCCATTGTGAAATTCAAATAATAATATTCTGTCCGCATTTAGCAATTCCTTATAATAATCCATTTTTTCAATTATTTGTAAATCAAGATTACTTTGTTCTCTAACACCTTTGCTTATATCTTCTTTTCTCAAAGCTGCATCTATATACTTAACACAGAAATAGATAACTAAAATAATCTCTGCCAAAGTAATGCCTATTGTTTTCGCTGTCTCTATAACTGCGTCCATAGTCTTACCCCCTTCTCTTTCTTACTTTTTTCCCTCTGTTACTTAGTAGATAGAGTTAGTATAAATTAAGGTTTAATTACTTCTTTCTTCTTACAAGTCTTTTTTGTCCGCTGAAGTCTATAAACTCAGGTTCTATTGTCATTATACCACCTTGTTTATCTGTTGTCAAATCTGCAATCCAAGCTCCTTTTTCATTATTCAATCCAAGACTTCTTGCATAAGGAGTTTGATCTATTGTAGATGGAACTTGGAAACAATGTACATCTGCATACTTCATATAAAATGAATTATGATAATGGCCCATTAACAATATATCTGGTTTTTCTTCCGTAGGAATTTGCTCTACGTATTTTTGCATCCTATAACTTCTCGCATAACTCTGACCCTTAGAACCATGAAACAATCTCAATCTTGTCTTTCCGTAATCAACATCTGCCACATCTTGTCCTAAATAAATCATATCGGGACGCTCCTTTGCGACTGCTTTTCCTATATCAAAACCGGCATTTCTCACATGAGAATAATCATGATTTCCCCCAATAAACATTGTCTTAATTCCTGTCTTAGAAGGATATTTCTCAACAATATATTCAAGTTGCTCTTCTGCCCCATGAGCTCTTAATTCATAAGTATGATTTGGTCTATTTGGATACGCGCCATCACATAGGTCTCCTACGTGAAACACTGTATTTATTTCCTCATCTTCTGCTAAATCATACAAATATCTTAAAATGTCTAATCTATCATATTTACTTCCCAAATGCGTATCGCTAATAAACAATAACTTATGCTTCTCACCAGCTGTCATTTTATAAACGTCCCTATCCTTAATAAGTTGTTCCTTTTGGTAAATGAAGAAGCCGTCTTTATATTCTGCTTGCCACCCATTTTGTTTCAACATTTCTACAAAACCGAACACTTCATACTCTTTTAACCCAGTTTCTAAAAGAATATCTTCCAAAGATCTTTTCTTTTTTATTAGGTATTTTATTTTGTTCATCATTTCTTTTTCGTCCATAATTAAACCTCCATAAAAAAAGGCGCAAAAACACTAGTAGTTTTTACGCTATATCACTTCTCCATTTATCTCATCTAATAGAGATGCTAAAGTAGTTTCCATTTCTTTGATTTCGTTGATTGCTCCGACAAGACTCTCCTTATTACCTGTACATAATTCAGTTAAATCTCCTTGTTGCTCTTTTAACACTCTACCTTGGTTTGCAGATAATCCGTCTTTAGTTGAAGTAGAAGTTAAATTATCAATTATATTAGGAACATAAATTGCCATATTAACACCTCCATTATTTTATTGTTACCATTTTACCCACAGAATTACTTTCGATTCCAGTGGTATATTTTATTTTTACTCTTATCCAGTAAGTCCCCGTTGATGGTTTTAATTTTTGAAAATATCTACCCAATTGCCAATTTGACCAAGTTTTCCCATTATCATAACTAATTGCATATCTTCTTGGAACAGCATTCGTCTCTGTATCGTCTCTTACTTCTGTAATGAGCACACCAGAATCTGCATGTAATATTGTTATAGCTGGGCGAGGAGAGTCAGGGGTATATGTGACGACTTCGGAAGTAAAAGTTTTTGACCTTCTGCCATATGAATCTGCTACATAGTATTCGGCCTGATGTAAGCTTTGTACCGTAAGTTTATTATTAACAAAACTCCCTTTTCTTCCCCATACGTCCTGTCCTTTAATACGTTCATAAAGCACAGGGTTACTGTAATTTCCTTGAATAGTAATAACCATCTTGCCACTACTTCTAGCTACAACTATACCATCATAATACTCTATAGGATTGTCATTGAAATCAATAAAATCAATAAACTCTATTTTAAACGGTATCTCCTTATCTTCGACAACATTGGTTTCTTCATAAACTCTCTTTGCCGTCTGACCATAGTTGTCTCTTATCATTAAATCATAAGTACCATTTTCCCAAATACGACAATGGTCGTAAGGAGACCAATATTTACCATCAGAAAACGAATACTCAAATTTTACATCTGGATGTTTCTCTGCCATATCAATCTCCCTCCTAACCGCATAGTATAGATTCTAATACGAAATCTAATACTGTGAATTCTTCTTCTGTTTTATTTATACCATTCCAAATCTCATTAATAGCATCTACTAAATTTGATTTTTCTGTAGTTGTCAACGCTGTTAAATCACCGACATCATTCTTTAATAATCTACCACTATTTGCTGCTATTATAGCATCTACTCTATGTGTTGTCAAGTCTGCTATTACAGGAGGAATAGATATATTCCAATCTGCATTTATTGTTATTTTATCTGCAAAAGGAGGATTGTCTAACTCATTAAGTAATGATGTTATATAGATATTATGCTTTGTTTTGGCTTTCCTTGGTCTGGCAGTATATCCTTCAGAAGTTTCTTTATAAACTCCTTCACTCTTATATGACTGAAATTTCCAAGTTATTTGTTTGCTTGCATCTAATCCCAAAAGTCTGCTTTCTTGGTATATACAGTCAACGTCTCGCCATAATACAACTCTATCTATTTTGTCATAAGAATATTCTTGGCCCAAATCAATTCTCACTGTAGTTCCTGCGCTATTCTCATTTAAAATACAATAAGAAGAACCATCATGATTACCATCAGTAATTTTTTCAAGATTGCTTCCGCTACCCTTTTCAATTATAACATTTTTATTAAGAGCAATATTATTACCCAGCTTATCGTAAACATCAAGTTCTATAATTTTTCCGTCAGAACCTGTTGTTGTTCCTTTTATATATCCATTTTGCGATATATCTATATATCTTATCTTATTATTTAACGTAACTATTGATTCTTTATCTAACGGAACCTTACTTATAGACCTATAAATACTAAAACGAACATATCTTGCTGTTTCTTTATTTAAATCTGTTCCTGTACAAGTTATATATAAACGAGTACTACTATCGGTATTTATAGATCCAGATTGTCCCGGTGTTACTTTTACAACCTTCTGAACAATATCTGAAATATTCGTTAATATAAGAGTTATATTAGATGAAGTTGTGAATTGCTCAACAGGAAATTCATACGCATAAGCATCATTAGGCATTATCTCGATATATTTTACTTTTGAAACGCCTGCTCCTTCTCCATTAAAAGATATGGGAGAATTGACCGTCTCTGAATAGTTCCCATTCTTCCATTCTGAACTATATCCATTATAGATATCACTTTTTCCAAGAGCATATCCTTTGTAATGTTTAATCACACCATTAGAATCTATTTTCACAAAAGGAGTATTAGCCAAAGTTTCAAAATCTTGTGAAGCCCATTGAGAATAATATATTGTTCCGCCCTGTCCTTTAATACCGACTCTGGCTTTACAAGTATATTTAGAACCTGGCTCTAAATTATCATATACTTTACTATAAGGGGGAGCTATGTTGTTCACTTGATAATTCTGACTGTCACCATCCTCTCTCTCAAGAATGGTTTCTATAACATAAAACTGTCCGACATTAGATGGATTATTGAATGTATAATTTACTTTTGCCGTTGTTTCTGTAATCTCAGATATGCCTAAAGCACTTATCGTAACAGTAGCAGGATCTGTCTTAAAAGAACCTGTAGTAGTAGAGTTTCTTCCTTGCGTACTAGTGACGGTCAATTTATAATAATAAGTGGTGTTTACATTCAAACCATTAATTATATTTGTCCCAGTAACTGAACTTCCATAACTTGTAGAAGTACCATATTCCCACTTATATGAAGATAATGAATCATTAGTATCATAAGAAGCTGAATACTGCATTTCTACAGAAGTCTGAGCATAAGTCTTTACTCCATGCGAATTAATTGTCGGATTATTTCCAGTTGTCTTAAAGCTACCAGTCTTAGCTATCGATGTTCTTCCCCAATTATCCGTTACGGTCATACTGTAATAATAAGTAGTATTTGGAGTTAATCCACTTATTGTAGTACTTGTAGAAGTTGAACCATAGCTTGTTGATGTTCCATATCTAATCGAGTAGCTTCTAAAACTTGCATTTGTATCATAAGACACATTTGGATTAAAAATTGCAGAAGTTCTTGAAGGAGAAACCGCAACACTATTTATAGTTGGAGCATTTCCCGTAGTAGTAAATTCAATAGGAGATAATCCTGTTCCTTCTCCATCATTATTATTTGTTACTTGAGTATAAAAATTATAAGATGTATTGGGAGTCAAATTGTCTTGGGTATAAGTCCAGCTTCCAGTTGCCCCATTTCCAGAATATCCAACCCAACTTCCACTTGTATCATACCAATGTATTCTCCAATAACTTGCTGGGTTACTTGAGCAGGATACATTTAATGTCGCAGATGTTCTAGTAATTCCACTTACTGAACGAGAATAAGTAGGACCTGCGGGAGAATACTGCTGAGGTATTGTAACACTTGATTCACCATTTACATTACCTCCCCAAGTACTACCAGAACAGGTTTGGTATACAGTTGTTGCGCTATAAGGACTTATAGAAAGTGTTCCTAAAAGATTTGCACTTTTTCCGTTATTACTAGCATAATAAGTAGTAGCATTTTTTGTGAAAGTATTGTTTCCTGAGGTGAAACGTAGCCATATAGACCAACCAGAAGGACCTACGTCAACATAAACATTAGCACTATTATCGCTATAATCTACACGGATACGCCAATAACAGGACCCTTCGCCATTCCATCTTTGACCACTATATACTGTTGCCATATTTCTTCACCCCCTGTTCTAACTATTTGTATCTATCCAAATTATGTATCCATTTTCTGGAATCTCAGGTTGTTGAGTTCCAACAACTAAATTAGTTGTATTCCAAGCAGTTGTCTTATCTTGTTTTTTTGTAAATTCATTCTGAAGATCTTGTTGGTCTGCAATATCTCCACTTATTTGTCCCCATTTATTATTTTTTGTAAATGTCTCATCAACATATTTCTTTGTTGCTGGGTGATAGTCACTCGTAGGAGTATACATAAGCGTATTGTCTCTTGTCAATACTTGACTTTTTGTTGGTCTGTCATTTATTAACATCATTAGGTCTTCTTGGTCTTCTATATTGTTGTATATATTACCCCATGAAGCTCCACCAGCAATCGTATCAACATATTTTTTAGTTGCAGGATGATAATCTTTGGTTGGCTCATAAGCATTGACATTATCTAACTCTAATACATTATCCTTATCAGCTTTCTTGTTAATGTTCACATTCGCATTATCTAAACCTGTTTTTAACTCATTTATTGCACCTGTAATATTAGTTGTATCAGTTGTTGTTAAATCACTTAATGTGCCGATATCATCTCTAACTTCATTTATAGCATTTACAAAATTATCTTTTTTTGTTGTATGTAAATTTGATAACGTTCCGTGTTCTGCATCTAATTCATTAATTGCATTCACAGTGTTATCTTTTTTTGTTGTTGTTAATAATGTAATATTTCCCAAATGAGCTGAACGAGCATAATAATCTGATGTTTGATTATTTAACTTAGTTGCATTAGCAGCATGTAAAACAGTCATATTTCCATCGGTTATAGAAATGTCGCCACTAGCATTCCCACGAACTGTTCCTAATATTCCATTTTGTGCTGGATAAATATTAGGTTGTTCCAAATCTTGCCAGTTGTTTCCATTCCAAATCCATTCGTGTTGTTCTTTATCAACTAACTCCCAACCAGCTTGGACTGTTGTTCCACCCATTATTTCTAATGCTCTAGCTGTTAACTTTTCAGGAGTTACATCTTTGCTATCCAAGTCAATTTTACCAATTAAAATTGTTGCCCCTCTTAATGTATCTGTAATTGACTTTAATTCATTTATTGCACTAACTGCATCAGTTTTATTATTAGTTGTTAAATTTCCAACATTACCAATATCTTTATCGACCTCATTAATGGCTTTTACTACTGTTTCTTTGTTTGTAGTAGTCAATGTATTAAGAGGACCAATCTCTTTATCTAATTCATTAATGGCATTTACAGTATTATCTTTTGCAGTAGTTGTCAGTGTACTTACATTACCAATATCTTTATCTAACTCATTTATAGCAGATACTAAATTAATTTTACTAGTAGTTGTTAAATTAACTAATTCTCCAGCACGACTATCTAATTCATTAATTGCAGCAACAGCAGTTTCTTTTGTAGTAGTCTCAAGCTTACTAATATCACCAAGTCCATTAATCGCATTAATAACACTTGACTTATCTGCTGTTTTTAATTCTGGAAGTTTACCCACTCTCTTATCTAATTCATTTATACCTGCCACAGCAGTACTTTTATCGTCTGTTGTTAATTCCTCTATAGTTCCCAAATCATCATGAACTTCATTTAAAGCATTGACCATGTTGTCTTTTGCTTCAGTATGTAACTTAGATAAGTCTCCCATCTCACTATCTAGCTCATTAATTGCATAAGTTACGATTTTATTTGTAGTTGTTAACTCTTCTACAGGTCCAACATTTGTATCTACTTCATTAATTGCTCCAACGATAGTACTTTTTTCAGCGGTAGTAAGATTCTCTAAATCTCCCATCTCTTTGTCAAGCTCATTAATTGCTGCAACCGCAGTGCTCTTATCTTTTGTTGTTAATTCTTCTATTGTTCCTAGATCATCGTGAATTTCATTAATTGCATTAACAATTCTGCTCTTATCTTCCGTGTGTAAATTTTCTAGCTTACCAATTAAGTTATTTTCTAATATTGAAGTAACATTCATTATTGGTATCCATTTTGATATCTTTCTCCAATGACCTTCTTCAGCATGATCTTCTTTTACATAAATAGCCCAATCACTATCTTCATAAGTATCTCCAGTTGTTGTAGAAGTATATCTCCAATTATTATCTCTTCCATCTGCTTTACAGATATATTTAGCGTTTAATAATACTCCTGAAGTTGGATCTCCATCCACAACATAAGGTATATTTGGTAAATCACCATCATTGATTCCAAAATATCTTTCTTCAGTCGATGCTGTAACTAGATCATTTCTTTTATTATATTCGTATACAACACCATTTTCACTAACGGCACACCAGAATCCTTGAGTTAGTCGATCAGAAGGAATATTATTTCTGTCTGCGATAGTTTCTACTTGAGAATACTCTTTGTCAAAAATAACTCCTTCTACGGCTAATTGTAAATCTTCTGCCATTCTATTAAAATTATAATTAAGGTCGGTAGAATTGATTATTCCACCAATTTCTCTTAATTTTTGAGTTATTGCCATAATTCTACCTCCTATAAGTACCTTGGCACTATTTGCCATTCTACATTTATTGATTGTCCTTCTGGAATATTTAGCTCACAAGATAATTTGTCTAATTTCGTTATAATGACAGTAGCATTAGGATTAGAATATAGTCCGACACTCTTATCAAGTATAAAACGATTTGTTATTTTATCTATTCCTATAATTCTTCCACCTGCGCCATCTTTTGAGTTTACATTCATTTCGTCTTTAAACATAACTGTTTTTCCAATATCATCTGTTCTTACTTGTCTAACTTTTTCATCGAAACTTACCATTGTATTAGTTCCATCATTCGATATAGACGCATTCTCCTGTCTTTCAACATAATTTCTTGGTTGCAAATACATTAAATCGCCCTCAACTTTATCTGAGCAATCTACCCCGTTTAAAGTATATATATTTTCACCCCAATCAAGAATCATTTTACTATCAGTTGTCAATCCATTTAAAGTAATAACACTAACATCTCCGACAGTTTCATTGCGCAATATCATTGCCCCAGAATCTATCGCCGTATCAGTACTTATAATAGCTCTTATTTTTGAATTATATGTTCCTGGATTATATATTTGAACTTCATTTTCTCCACTTGCCATTGTCACTGACATTGGTAAACTTTCTTCTCTATATAATAATCCCTCATCATAATAGTAGTCTTGCGTGCCATCGAAGATATCTCTGTACTCATAATATTTTAAATCATCTTGATAGTATAACATTCCATAACCACAAGTTTGTCCAACTGTCGTGAAAGTTATACTGAAGTTTCCTGTATAACTGACTCCGCCTGTATCTGGATGCGTTAAAGGAATGTTTCCTAAATTATCTACAGAACTTACTTTTACCCAATAATATCTATAAGGTTCCTCTGGCCTTATTAATTTCCCAATCTTTTTTGGCCTTATCCAAGATTTCAATTGATCAAATTCAAAAGCTGACAAATTATCAATAAAACAATTATAAGTAAAACTTTTTTGAGATAATCTGGTATTAAAATAATATTTACCATCGTATCCGTCAACTTCTAAACTATTATCACTAAATTCAGGAAGGATAGGAGTGTCATAAGTACTTCCATCTGAGACACTCGCCACTCCTATCTGACTTGAATCTATTCCGTCGAAGACAAAGGTAAGATATATTTCTCCCTTATCTATGACATCCATTATATTT
>ULRD01025272.1_pt1 | contig 21489 bp, 15 predicted proteins | sample 1955181 | NCBI WGS metagenome assembly ULRD01 (sample SAMEA4835675, study PRJEB28245) | human gut metagenome | biome: gut microbiome; material: fecal sample | place: Denmark | collected 2008
GTTTTTTGCAGTTGGGAAAAAGTGGGCTTCTTCGGTGATTTCCGCGCTGATACTGCTGGGTGTTATCATTTTGGGAGTAATTGTAACACTGCTTGTATCAAAGCTGCTTTCGGTTACGGTTTTAAAAGGCGAGGCGTCTTCGTTTACATTGGAGCTTCCGCCTTATCGCAAGCCTCAGTTCGGACGAGTGCTTGTGCGTTCGCTTTTTGACAGGACTGTGTTTGTTCTGGGCAGAGCCTGCACCGCTGCTGCTCCATGCGGACTTATAATTTGGCTTTTGGCAAATCTTCCGTCCGAAAGTGAATCTCTCCTTGAAATTATATCAAATTTTCTTAATCCTGCCGGGATGATTATCGGACTTGACGGAGCGATTCTTCTTGCCTTTATACTCGGATTTCCTGCAAATGAAATAGTTATCCCTATAATTCTCATGACATATCTTTCCCGAGGCAGTCTTACTGAAGCGGGTGATCTTTTACAGCTTCGTGATCTGCTTACAGATAACGGTTGGACGATTAAAACAGCAATATGTATGATGATCTTCACTCTTTTTCATTTTCCGTGCGCTACGACCTGCCTTACTATAAAAAAAGAAACAGGCAGTCTGAAATGGACCGCCTTAGGGTTCGTACTTCCTACTGCTGTGGGAATACTGCTATGTATGTTTATAAATGTTTTTTTCATGATATTTTAGAACCAGTGTTCATAGGATAAGCCGCACGTCTTTTCAACAAATTTTGCCAATGACTGCGTTGAAAAAGTTCACCATACGATATTATGCTTTCACTTTTTCTCCTTGTCCTTGACAAAATTATGTTCAAAAATCCGCACATCTTCCCTATGAACACAGGTTCTTAAAAAATTGTGCTGCTGCATTATGATTTGCAGCAGCAGAACAATCCTTGTACATAGGATGTTTTTCATTAAAAAACTCGACGATATGAAATCCGCAGACATTTACATAAAAGTGAATATTTCTTTTGTCAAAATATGGTGTGCAGGTTTCCCAGGTTTTAGTTTCAGGGTAACGCTTTTCTATTTCATTACAGATAGCTTTACCAATGCCTTTACTCTGTATTCCGTATTTAACAAACAGCAGATCAAGATGATTGTGTTGGTTTTCTTCGTCAATCACCACAACAGCGCCGCCTGCCATTTCACCATCAACAATTGCTTTATATGCAGCAGAACCTTTTGTGGTCAAAGACTGTTCGATGTCCCTTTCAGGAAGAATTATTGCATCTGTTTTACCGAATTTGTCTTCAAATCCCTTTTGAAAAGCTTCCTGCGCCATTGCTTTATACTGTTTAATATCAATTTCTGTAATCGGAATAAGTTCAAAGTTCATTTTAACCCCCCCATAAATTTGAAGAATTTATTGTATACGACAAGCTTTTCGTATTGTTTCTGTCTTGCTTTCAGAAATATTATTAAGACAGGTTTTGATTTATAAAGCATTCCAAATTAAAAAGAATATCAGTATATTTCCCCAAGCGTTGCCGGTCCTTTGCCTAATAATCAAAGAGCAGTACATAAGTATAAAGGTCGTAAGCGCTTCTAATAGGGTTATTATATTAAACCCGATCATTCCGTGAATAGTGATTGATATAATTGCACAAATAAAAGCTCCAAAATTCCAAATCTTATCAGGCTTATAGATCAAGTTGATTTTATCCGACAAGACTACGTAAAATAAGCCTTCCCCTAATCCCCATGTTAAAGCTATGACAAGATAACCTATTATATTAAAAGGTATAGCGGAATTTAATATATCTCTTGTTAAAAACATTCCTTGAAATGGCAGAAAGCTATGAATATCGTTTGTAATAATGAGAAAAATAACTGTCGGAACTGAGGCAAGCATACAGCCTATAATGGACTTTAAGGAATTTTTTCGAATTAAACCATACTTTGCGAGTTTTTCCTTATTTTTTATTAAGACAATAAGTACGCCTAAGCAGGACATCCCAAATTGTATAAAAAAGACCGGTAAAAATCTTAATAATAAAAAGTGCGATGAATCGTGACCATAATTCATAAGCATTTCACCAAAAGCAATATACAATATTGCTGATAGAAGACTGATGCTCAATATAATTGTTATGTCTTTTTTTACATTGTTTAGTGATTCATTCATTTTTTTCTTGCCCCCAAAATTTAGAACCTGTCTTCACAATATATAACGCATGTGTTTTCAGCAAATTTTGCCGCTTACTGTGTTAAAAACCCTTGAAATGCGTCAGCATTCCTGCGGATTTTTGCCTTGTAATCAACAAAATTATGCTCGAAAATACGTGCACTAATCTTGTGAAGACAGGTTCTTACAATAGTAAGAAATACTCCTTTATATTTTTACAGCCATTTGGAAAGCGCCTTCATAAGCTGATCGAAATCTATAGGCTTTGCAATATGTTCGTTCATTCCTGCATTTTTAGCTTCTGCTACATCCTCTGCAAAAGCGTTGGCAGTCATAGCAAGTATCGGTACGGACTTTACATAATCCCCCGGAAGATTACGTATTGCACGGGCAGCTTCATAGCCGTTCATTAAAGGCATCTGTATATCCATAAAGATAATGTCATAATAGCCGTTTTCAACTCTGCTCATATTATCGACAGCTTCCTTGCCGTTCGTAACTGATTCAACCTCAAACCCTGCCATATTAAGGATCTCCGTTGCTATCTCGGAATTAAGCTCGTTATCTTCAACCAGCAGCGCTCTTTTTCCTGCAAATTGCTTTTTGGCATATTTGTTAAGCTCGGGAACTTCGGCGACTTCTTCATCTTCTTTTGTAAGTTCGTTGAAAAGCTGAACGATTCTTGATTTGAACAGCGGCTTTGAAATAAACGCGCTTGCACCCGCCGCCTTTGCTTCAAATTCAATATCCGTCCAATCGTAGGCTGAAATTATAATTATAGGAACGTCGTCGCCGACCCGTCTGCGTATTTCTCGTGCTGTCTCGATTCCGTTCATTTCGGGCATTTTCCAGTCAAGAATAACGGCAAAGTAATCGTCTGCACAGCGGCGATGTTCAATAATTTTTTCAATAGCTTCAGCGCCCGAAAGCACCCACTCGCCTTTCATGCCGATTTCTGCCAGCATTTCACAGGTATAAATACAGGAAATCTCATCGTCGTCAGCAACAAGAATAGGAAGATCCGCAAGATGTTGAATTTTTGCTTCTTCATCCTTAGTTTTTAGTTTAAGGAAAAACGTTACGGTTACCCGTGTTCCCTCGTTCAGCTTGCTCTGGATCTTTATATCGCCGTTCATCATCTGTACGATATTATGAGTTATGGGCATACCCAATCCGGTACCCTGAATTTTTTCTACACGCGCATCATTTCTTGCACGAGCAAAGGGTTCAAAAACATGAGTAAGAAATTCCTCGCTCATACCTATTCCGTTATCCTCAAAAACAAACTCGTAACAGCCTATCTGAGGCTTATTTGTTGACTTTTCAGAAATGAACAGGCTTATTTTTCCGCCTTCCGGAGTATATTTTATAGCATTGCTCATAAGATTCATGAAAACCTGCTGAATGCGCTGACTGTCACCTATAACGTTTTCATGCTCAATGCTTCTGACAGATACTGAAAGCTTATGATTTTTTGCAAGAACCTCCGGTTTTGACATAGTGAGCAAATTATCAATAAGATCAGACAGACTGAAGCTTTCCTCATGAAGCTCCATTTTTCCGGATTCTATTTTTGACATATCAAGAACTTCGTTAATTATACCGAGAAGATGCTTTGATGAAACGCTTATTTTTGATAAACAATCTGCAACACGTTCTCTATCGTTCATATGTGTTCCTGCTATTGCGGTCAATCCTATAATAGCGTTCATTGGCGTTCTGATGTCGTGGCTCATGTTTGCAAGGAAATTTGTTTTTGCCGAATTTGCAATGTTTGCAGACTCATAAGCGGCCTTTAAAGCTTCCTGCTGAATAAGCTCAGCTTTTTTTGTACTGTCAATAACATTGCTCGCGAATATGACCGATTCGATCTCGCCTTGTTCGTTACGCTCTGACGCAACGATCGTTATCCTGCACCAACCCATATTTATCCTGCGAAATTCAATGCTCATGTAATCCGAATCGGATAAAACTTCTTTTATGTTTTCGATGCTGAGAAAACGGGTAACATTTTTCCTGTCCTCGGGAAGAACAAATTCTTCTGTATATATTTGGTTAAAATCGTTGAGATGTCCTGATTTGTCAAGTCTCGAAGCAATATCATCACTTTGTTTAAATGCCGTATAGCTTTTGTGACGGAATGACAATAGATAAAGTCCCGAATATATCATACCCAGGGATTCAATAAGAGAATGCTTTTGCTTTTCTTCACGCCGGCTTAAAGTTGTATCATAGATTACGAAGCTTGCATATATATGACCGCTGAATTTATAAACAATAACCAGAACACGGCGATATTTGCTTTCATTGGGAACATAGTATTCAAAATTGATAATAGATGTTCCCTTTCTGCAGCAATCCATAAGCTTTTCTCTGCTTCTGATAAGTTCAATATCGTCACTGTCGGATGTTATTCTATTCGGAGAGAGCCATCGCTGAGCAAGAGTATCGTATGTAGTTGGAAAGGTAAGTCCCAGATTTGAAAAGAAATTACTGCCGTTTTTTAATAGAACTTCTTCGGAAATACGGCTGTCTGTAAGATCAATATCAAAAAACGTGTCGCTTCCCAAAGTAAGAGCGTTTCTGTAAAGACGGCGTTCTTCCTCAAGCTTTTTATCCATAAGCTCTTGTTCTGTAACGTCTTGGATAAGAATATACCAAAGCTTTCTTCCATCAGAGTTGTCAACAGATAATTTCCCACGGTCAACGACCCACTTGACGCTGCCGTCCTTACATAAAATCCGATATTTTACAGTAAAAAAATCGTTTTCCTTTATTTGCCTTTTAGCTTCTGCAGAAACTGTTTCAATATCGTTGGGGTGAATATTGCTTAAAATGCTGCGTCCGAAATTTTTCATAAACTCCGGCACAGTATATCCATGCAGCTTTGCCGCACCCTCGCTGATATAAACATAGGAATAATTATTTTCAGCGTCAAGGATCTTTAATCCGCCCGAGATACCGTCAAGAATGGCGTCTATCCGCATATTCATTTCAGCATTGGCAAGATTCAGTTTTTCATTGGCTATTCTAAGAGCTTCCGTCTGCGCTTTCTGAGTTCTTCGCATTTCAGAAATATCCGAAGCGACAACAGATGCATGAACATGACCTGTTGCATCGTCAAGAGACATAAGACAGTTGACTCTAATATATATATCGGTTCCGGGAGTATAATACTCAACTACAGCGTTAGTAATTCCTGAATCAAAGGCTTTCCGCACACCTGCACAAGTAAAAAACTCAGCCATTTCGCTGTTTACAAATTCGACTCCGCAGACTTTCACATATTCTGCCATAAGGTCGTCAAAACGTGCAGGAACAGAAAAATTAAGCAGACGAATAAGATTTACTCCATGAGCCGTAACGAATTCTTCATGCAAAAGTCCCTCGTCGATATCAAAAAAGAAATTAAATTCACTTCCTTTAGCCAGAGCGTCACGATAGCTTTTACGCTCCTTTTCGAGGGATTCATGGCTTTTCCGAAGCTTTTCCGTTTCTTCTCTGTTGCGTATGGCTGTGCCTATAAAAGTACCGAGAATAGATAGAGATTCTGATATAAGCTTTGTTGATTCGTCAGGAGCGTTGTCAACGCCTATAAAGCCAACAATTCTTTCACCTATTTTTATGGGAGCTTCAACAACGCTTCTTATGTTCTGACGCGCAAGGGTGTCGTAAACATAAGGATCGGACTCCTTGATATCTTCAATATTTGGAATAACTACACATATGTCATTTTCAAAGGCTGAGGTCCATGTGTTCATTTCAGATTTTGGTACATTTTGCAGGCTGTCGATTTCCGGTGATATTCCTTCTGCGCACCATTCGGCAGTATTTCGGTAACAATCGCCGATATCTTCAAAGATATATGCGCGTTCAGCAGTCATGTAAGTTCCGATTCGCTCAATAACATGATCTATACCCGATTTTAGATCTCTTTGGGAATTAAGATAGGCAATCTGTTCATGAATAAGATTTGAGGCTTCAATTTTTTTTTGAAGCATATCAACATTATGCTGAAAGTTATTTTTTATGTCAGTCATAAAAATTACCCTCCTGAGTTAACGCTTGATTAATATTTCTAACTCAATTAATGTAACAAGAATGAATTAATTATATCATATTCTGCAAGAAATATCAACAGGCGCGGAGATAATTTTCTGAAATTTATTTTTTTACATCGCGAACATGGGTGCAGCGGTGCGGGTGTCCAGTAGACACCTCTGCAAAGCAGAAGCACCGACCGAACCGACAGGTGAGACCACGCTGCTTATATCATAAAATCGTGAATTTGTCTACACTATTATATTTATTTGCTTGAAAAATTTTTTATTTTCTATGGATATATAAGCGTTTCAAGATTTTGTTGGCAGACAATATAAGTATAGACCTTTATTTGTTTTGAGACTTTAATTCAAGCCTTATGCGATATATTTTGCCGAATTGACTTTAGCGTTATACTAACATACTATATTACAAAAATAGGATATACAAAAACACTCTGCAATCTGGCAGAGTGTTTCATGAAATCTGTTATTTTACGAAAATTAAAAACTATGTTATCATAGAAGCAATGTACATACTGCTTCTAAAATAGTATATCACAATATTGGAAGTATGTCAAGCGTTTTCCGTCAAGAAATACATTCCATTCCTTAAATAGTACAAATTTTATTATTATAAATTGAAGAATGGATTTTTTGCAAAACAAACAATACGGAGGTAAAGAAATGAAAAAAGCAAACATCTATTATCGGAAAGATGGTCGATGGGAGGGACGAATTTCAAAAGGGCGTGACAAAAACGGAAAGCGCAGATATCATGCATTTTTCGGAAGGTCACGCGATGAAGTTGAGCGCAAAATCGAAGTTTATCAGAACAAAATACCAAATGCAATCAGCAATGTTCAGCTATCGCAAGTCATAACTGAATGGTTTCAGTCAATACAGTTTCGCATAAAGGAATCCACGCTCGCCAACTATATGCTCAAAGCAAACAAACATATTCTTCCGGCATTTGGAAATATGACTATCAGTCAGATCATGCCAACGGATATTTATAAATTCATTCAGCAAAAACATGAAAGAAAACTTTCAAACCGCTATATTTCAGACATTTTGATTATTATAAAGTCGATTTTTAAGTTCGCTGTTTCTCGATATCACATTTATAATCCGATGGATGAGGTAACAATGCCAAAGAAACAGAAATCTGAAGTCAAGCTGCTGACAACTGATGAACAGCGAAGATTAGAGCAGTACATAGTTGAAAATCACAATCTGACAACATTGGGGATTGCACTGTCAAATGTAACCGGCTTACGTATTGGTGAACTGTGCGCACTGCAGTGGAAGGATATTGATCTTGAAAAACGAATTTTGACCGTCAGCAAAACCATTCAGCGAATTCAAATCAAAAACGGTCGCTGTAGAACAAAACTTATTATTACTGCTCCGAAAACCGAAAATTCTCACAGAACAATACCGATACCAAAGTTTATGATCGCTTTTCTGCGTGAATTTCAAGGAGATGCTGACGCGTATATTTTGTCCGGCAGCTACAAGCCGTTGGAACCAAGAACTCTGCAATACAGATTTGTCAAAATCCTAAAAAACGCAAATTTACCGTCAGTTCATTTTCATGCCCTGCGACATATGTTTGCGTCAAATTGTGTAAAATTAGGCTTTGATATCAAGGCACTATCAGAAATATTAGGGCATAGCGGCGTAGAAATTACGCTGAATCGCTATGTTCATTCTTCTTTGGAACAAAAATTCAAGTATATGGAGCGAGTGAAAATGCCGATTTAACGCTAACAGAATCTTGAAAATTGAATATTATGGAGGACTTTCGTAAAATAACAGATTCTACGAATGGAGGCGGCGGTATGTCAATGCAATTATTTGAGCATAATCAGACGGCATATAATGCGGTAGTTGTAATGCTTGCTGAAACTGGCAAAGCTGCCGTCATTCACCCTACCGGTACAGGAAAGTCGTTTATCGGGTTTAAGCTGTGTGAAGATAATCCTGATAAGAAGATATTGTGGTTATCTCCTTCGGATTATATTTTCAAAACACAGCTTGAGAACCTGGCTGCGGTTTCTGATGGTTGGAAACCGGAAAACATTACATTTTCCACATATCAGAAAATCTCTATGTACTCAAATGAAATCGATCAATTTGAATTTGATTATTTGATTCTTGATGAATTTCACCGTTGCGGCGGAGAGGTGTGGAGCATAAATATTAATAAAATCTTATCAAAATTTCCAGGTATGAGAGTATTGGGCTTATCTGCCACTGCAATTCGTTATCTTGATAATCAGCGCAACATGGCAGATGAGTTGTTTGATGGAAACATCGCTAGCGAGATGACTCTGGGTGAAGCGTTGGTACGCGGCATCATTCGCGCACCGAAATATGTCCTTGGTATGTACTCTTTTCAAAGTGATTTGGAGAAATATGAACGCAAGATGCGAAATGTCAAGCAGAAAATTACTTATGATTGCGGTAAGGATTATCTTGAAAAGCTTCGTAAAATGCTCCAGAATGCAGTTGGTATCGGTGATATTTTCAAGAAGCATATTACTTCGATAAATTCAAAATTTATTGTGTTCTGTAGTAGATATGACCATATGCTGGATATGATTGAAAAGTGCAAAAGCTGGTTCTACGATATTGACAATGCACCGCACATTTACTATGTATATTCGCTTGCTTCGGGTTCTGATCAGCAGTTCAAGGACTTTAAAATGGATAACGATCCTGTTCATTTAAAGCTGTTATTCTGTATCGATTCTCTCAATGAGGGTATTCATGTTGAAAATATTTCTGGTGTTATTCTGCTTCGGCCGACTATTTCGCCAATTGTGTTTAAGCAGCAGATCGGGCGTGCGTTGACGACGGCTGATTCATCTGTACCTTTGATCTTCGATATCGTTGATAATATTGAGAATTTGTACAGTATCGGAACCTTGCAGGAGGAAGTCCGTCAGGCAAGGTGTTTTTATGAATCAACCGGACGCAGTGATATGATCGTTAATGATACATTTAAAATTATCGACGAAGTTGCTGATGTGAAAAAAATGTTTGCGCAGTTGGATGATGTTCTTTCCGCAAGCTGGGATCAGATGTATAAACTTGCGGTCGATTATTACGAATCACACGGTCAAAGCATCGAAATGCCTGTGGGTACAGTTTACAAAGGATATCCTCTTTCAAATTGGATCATTACGCAACGTGCTGTATTTAAAGGTCGGACAAACGGTATTTTAGATGAGGAGCACAGGCGAAAACTTGAACAGATTGGTATGAGATGGGACAGTATGGTTGATGAAAATTTTGCTGTCGTATATCCGAGTGCAAAGAGATACTATCAGGAGCATGGCAATTTGCTTGTACCAAATACCTATGTTGATGAGAATGGTGTCCGTCTGGGCAGTTATATTCATTATCTCCGTGAGAGTGAGCGTAAAGGAAGACGATCGTTCCTTAACAATGAACAGCGTAAAATGCTGACGGAGATCGGAATGGATTGGACATGGTCGAAGGAACGGAGTTGGGAAGAAAACTATAAATTACTGGAGGATTATTTATTGAAGAATCCAAATAAACCAATTCCAATTGATCTGAAAACCGTAACCGGTGGTTCGTTGAGAAACTGGAAATCGACACAGGTCGGTGCATATCGCAGGGGTAAGCTCAGCAGCGACAAGATTGCAAAACTTGAACAACTTGGAATTTATTTTGCTGCAACAGATAAATGGATGGCTGCATATTCGTATGCATCGAAATTTTATGAAAAGCATCATCATATGAATTTCCCGAACAATTGTACGGTGAATGGAGTCTGGATGAAGCTTTGGTGGGACAGGCAGTTGGATGCCTATTTCGGTAGATCAAAGCGAAAATTGACATGTGAACAGATTGAATTGCTTGAAGCGCTGAATATTCAAAATCATAAGAATGTTGCTGAGAGGCGTTGGTTTGAGTGCTATGAAACATTGAAAGCATATTTTCAGAAAAATGGAAATATTGCTGTTCCGTCGGAGTTTACTGCTGTTAACGGTGTAAATATGAGGACTTGGATTAATTCTCAGCGTGCAAAACGTAAAAAAAATAAGCTTAGCAATGAAAAATTTGTATTGCTTAATGAAATTGGAATGGTGTGGAATATTGATTTGTTTCAGGAAGGTCTGATGCACGCGGAAGCATATATTACAGAACATGGTGACCTTCGCGTATGTTCGAGCTATGTTTGCGATGACGGATACGAGCTTGGCGAATTTCTTCGGCGTATGCGTCGACGGAGAAATTCAGACAAACTTTCGCCCGAACAGATTGAATGTCTGAATGCAGTCGGCATGATCTGGAATGCTCAGGATGAGCGCTTTTATGCAGCCTTGGAGGATTGCAGACAGTTTTATGAGGAGCATGGTCATTTGCGGATTCCGTTGGAGACCATTGGAAACAGCGGCGTAAAGCTTAGCTATTGGCTGACGGATTGCAGACGCAAACTGAGACAAAAAAAGTTTTCTGAGGATAAGGTTGCACTGCTGCGTGAGGCACATATTACGATAGATGAAACCGCTCCTGAAGACAGGATGATCACGGTTTCAAAGACATTTATAAAATCAAGCAGAGCTGTTATTGACAGCGCCGCAAATGGGTGAGAATATGACCTATAAATTAGAGTGCTTTATTGAGAAAATCACATCGCCTGTCGTTTGTATATTCGGTGATACGGAAGCTGAATATGCGAACGGTAAGGTACTGTATGAGCAGGTTTTTGATCGTTACTGGTTAGTGGATGAAATCATGGTCAAAAACGAAAGAATCGTGTTACGAATGATAGAAAACAATCAAATCAACATATCAGAAGATGGAGTCAGCTTTTTCTGAATGAAATAGGAGATGTGAATATTGAGCGAAACAACAAAGATATCTATTCCGTTCAGTCCTCCCGATATTACTGAGACTGAGATTCAGGAGGTCGTTGAGGCACTGAGTTCCGGTTGGATCACAACTGGTCCGCGTACTAAGAAACTTGAAAAAGAAATTGCAGAATATGTCGGTACGAACCGCGCTGTATGCCTGAACTCTCAGACCGCCTGTGCTGAAATGGCATTGCGTATTCTTGGCATTCATGAGGGCGATGAGGTTATTGTTCCGGCATATACTTATACAGCCTCCGCATCAGTGGTATGTCATGTCGGTGCAAAACTCGTGCTTGTTGATATTCAACCGAATTGTCTTGAAATGGATTATGATGCACTGGAAAAAGCGATTACGGATAAAACTAAGGCGATAATTCCGGTTGATTTGGCCGGTATTCCGTGTGATTACGACAGAATATTTGCTGTTGTAGAAGCGAAAAAACACCTTTTTAAGCCTGCTAATAAGATTCAGGAGGCAATCGGTCGGATTGCTGTCTGTGCAGATACAGCCCATGCGTTTGGTGCGAGTCGCAGTGGAAAGATGGTTGGTTCTATAGCTGATTTTTCTTCTTTCAGCTTCCATGCAGTCAAAAATTTTACAACGGCTGAGGGTGGAGCGCTTTCTTGGAAAAGAATCAGCGGAATTGACGATGAAGATATCTATTATCAGTTACAGCTTTTGAGTTTGCATGGTCAGAGCAAGGATGCTCTTGCAAAGACGAAACTTGGTGCATGGGAATATGATGTTGTCGGTACATGGTATAAGTGCAATATGACTGATGTTGCCGCGGCACTTGGTTTAGCGCAGATGGAGCGTTATCCTGCGATGCTTACGAGGCGAAGGGAGATCATTGAACGCTATGATGCGGCATTAAAACCATACGGTGTGATGACGCTTTCGCATTATACTGATAAACATATTTCTTCCGGTCATCTTTATTTGACAAGAATACCTAATATTACATCCGAGCGGCGTTCTGAGATTATTATTAAAATGGCAGAATTGGGTGTTTCTTGTAATGTTCATTATAAGCCGCTGCCAATGCATACAGCATATAAAAAACTTGGTTTTGATATTAAAGATTATCCAAATGCATATGCGCAGTTTGCAAATGAGATTACTTTGCCGCTGCATACTTGTTTGACTGATAATGATGTGGAGTATGTAATTAAGTGTTATCAGAAAATGCAGTCTGCTTATAGGAAATGAGGATATATGACCGTAAAAAGATTTTTTGATATTATTATGCTTTGCTTTAAGAAAAATGGTTTTGAAAGAGCAGAATACCTCAAGAAAAAGCAAATATTTGCCTCTATGGGAGAGAATTGCTTTTGGCAGCCAAGAAATATTCCTCCAGAAAGCAAATTGATAAAACTGCATGATAATGTAGTTGTTGCCTCGGAAGTTTTGTTTGTTAATCATGATGTAATGCATCATATTTTTCAAAGAATACATCCGGAATCAGAGTTCCCGATCATGTACGGTGCAATTGAGATTGAAAGTCATGTGTTTATTGGCAGCAGATGCATCATTTTGCCGAATACTAAAATCGAGGATCACGTTATTATCGGCGCCGGGTCAGTAGTGAGCGGGCATCTTGAGAGCGACAGCATATATGCCGGTTGTCCTGCAAAAAAGATCGGCAGCTTTGATAAAATGCTTGAACGAAGAAAGTATATGACTGCAAAGGGAATGTCACGCGAGGATCGCTTTCTGAAGGCGTGGGAGGATTTTTACCGTAGATACCCGAATCCATAATATATTTGTAATGTTTGTATTTAACTATGTAAATTATTTTATCCGATGCGGATCGATCAGCCCGTATTTTACTTAGACTTTCCCGAAAAATGAGAAATACAGTATTTATATCAGCATACGGAGATGTCTTTGACAATACGATCTCATCTTTGATGTGCTGATTCGTATTACCGGCTGATTCATGTATTGCATATGGCTGTGATAAGAAAGAGGTTTCAATTTATGAAGGTATTGATTTTAGGTGTTGCTTCTGTCCAGATGGACGCCGTTCTTGAACTGAAGAAAATCGGATGCGAAACATTTACAATCGCTATGGCTAAAGATGGTCCTGCAGCAGATGTTGCGGATCACTTCGATGTTATTAATATTCTGGATGAAAAAAGAGTAGAACAGTTTATAAAGGAAAATCAGATCGATGTAGTTTATTCAACCGGTTCCGATTTAGCTATGCCCGTTTCATGTAAAATTAGCGAACGTCTTGGTATGCCGCATTTCGTAACTTCAAAATCTGCATATATTTGTAATCATAAGAATGCAATGAGAAGTGCTTTAACATCTGAATGTGAAGGTAATATTCCATTTCAAGTTATGGAAGAAATAAAACAAATAGAAATCGAGTATCCAGTAATATTAAAGCCTTCTGATGCACAGGGACAGCGCGGTATATTCAAAATCAATTCTCAGAGTGAATTTGAGAAGCATTTTGAAGAAGCAAGAGCTTTTTCACGTGAAGGAAAAGTAATCGTAGAAAAATTTATCGATGGGCCTGAAGTATCTGTAAATGGTTATATGGTTAACGGAGTTCTTCGCTTTGTGGTTGCATCTGATCGTGATACATGGCCGGAGTATACAGGTCTTATTCATCGTCATATTGTTCCGGGCAAAGCATTTAGCAAAGAAACAGAGAACAAGATGAAAAGAATTATTGAGGATGCATGTAATCGTATTGGCATTCTAAATGGACCGGTGTATTTTCAGATGAAAGTAATGGGGGATCAACCGTATATCATTGAAATGACACCTCGTTTAGATGGCTGTCATATGTGGAATATTCTGGAGCGTGCCACTGGTGTAAATCTTATGAAGTTAACATTTATGCATCTTCTTATGAATGACGTCAGTGAATTGAAAAATCTTAACCGTGAAGTTAAGCCTATGGAACTTGTTTTCTGGTGTCAAAAGCCGAAAACCTATATGGATCAAACAAAGCTGGAACTTCCTTTAGATGCGGTTTCCCATTTTTACTATTATGAAAATGGCGAGCTTATTCGTCCGGTTAATGGTCGATACGATAAGATTGGTTATTATATTAGGAACTTATAAAGAGAGGACTTGCATATGAAGATTGCCATAACAGGCGCTAATGGATTTCTTGCCGGATATCTTGTAAAAGATTTGATTGAAAATGGACATCAAGTTGTTTTACTGAGCAGAGATAAAGGGGAAAAATTTGGAGTAGAATACATAGTAACAGATTATTCTGAAGAATCTCTTGAAAACGTCTTAATAGGAGTAGATTGTATAGCGCATTTGGCATCCTGCCGTAAAGTTTTTGATAATCTGGCTTGTTATTCAGAGCTTATTTCGTTAACAAATGATTTATATAATGTCGCCATAAAAAAGGGAATTAAAAATATCGTGTATACTTCTTCTGTTTCGGTTTATTCAGGGGAAAACTTGCCATATGCCGAAAAACAGGAACCACTGCCATCAAATATGTATGGCTTGTACAAGTGGATTTGTGAGAAAATCGGAGATATGATGAATTATAATTCTGATATGAGAATTAAAAATTTAAGATTGGCGCATTTATATGGGGCAAACGAAAACAATAATTACATGATTAACAGGTTTTTTCGGCAAGCATTTGCGCATGAACAAATGATGGTTCATTGCATTAGTATTGCTCGCAGAGAAATGATGTATACCAAAGATGCCGCGAGAGCAATTCGTTTAGCGCTTGAACATGAGGATGTTTCAGGAACATTTAATATTGGAAGCGGAGAAGCTTTAACCAACGAAGAAATCGCACGAACAATATGTTCGGTGATGAGTCCTGAAATGTCAGTAGCAATTGGAGAAGATAAAGAAACGATATCTTCGTCTTTTATGAATAGCGAAAAGGCTGAAAAAGAGATCGGTTTTTCTGCAAAGTATAGTTTAAAGGATGCAGCGGCAGAAATATTGGAACAAATGAAAATGATCCGTTCAAATTTTGATGATTGACATTATTAAGTAACAAAAGGATCAATATTAATAATATGTAAGTAGGCGATAAGATGATTTACAGAACAATAATAAAAAGGATACTTGATATAGTAATATCCTTGATCGCATTGTCTTTTATTACAATTATAGGAATACCTGTTGCGATTGCAATTAAGTTGGAAGATGGCGGTTCTGTTTTCTTTTTAGGAACACGCTACGGAAAAAATATGAAAAAATTTAAAATGTATAAATTCCGAAGTATGAAGATGAACGCGAAAGATATTCGTAATGCTGATGGAACTACATACAATTCTGCTAATGATGACAGGCAAACCAAGGTTGGCAGATTTTTACGCAAAACCAGTATTGATGAGCTTCCTCAATTCATTAATGTGTTAAAAGGAGATATGAGTTTAGTTGGACCAAGACCCAGCCCAATGGGGAATGAGCACACATATACGGATTTTGTTAAAAGGAAATTTAGGGTTCGTCCCGGAATTACCGGTTATAATCAAGCCTTACTTCGCAATAGTGCAACGCTTGAAGAACGTTATAAAAATGATGTTTACTATGCAGAGCATGTTAGCTTGTTTTTTGATATTAAAATAATTGTTATGACTGTAAAGGGTGTTCTTGGAAGAAAGAACATTTATAATTCATAAGGCGGAATTAAAATGAAAAAAGCTCTTATTATATTTACAAATTATTATCCTTTTTATAGAGGTGAAGAATATCTCGAAACTGAACTTCCAATTTTAAAATCATATTTTGAACGGATTATTGTGATACCGACAATGGTTAATAAAAATATGGAATTGACGAGACAAGTTCCAGCTGGAGTCGAAGTATATCGGATTGAAAATGATTGTTCTGTAATTGGAAAAATTAAGATGATATCACGATATTCGCACAAGATTATTCGCAGTTCAAGACATCGAAAAGAAATGAGAAAAGAATGTGGTCTGTCAATAAAAAGATTTTTGTATTATATTTATTATAATTCAAGAGTTTTAGAAACAACGGTCAAGGTCAGAAATTTTGATTTTCATGATCTTAAAGAAAAATTTGATGTAACAATATATAGTTATTGGATGCATGCGGTTGCAAGCGTTGCCTTGAATATAAGGAAAACAGTGTTCAAAGAAAAGCCGGTTCGTTTAATTTGCCGGGGACATCGCTATGACTTATATGAAGATAAAAACTTTTTTGGATATTATCCGGATCGAGAAAGAATTTTAAAGCACTATACCTATGTTTGTCCTTGTTCGGAGGATGGAAGAAAATATATTAGTATCAAGCATCCCGGATATGATAGTAAGTTGAAAGTCAAAAGACTTGGAACAGTTGATAAAGGCATAGCGGGTCATGGTAATAAAGAGCCTGTTCTCCTGATTTCATGTTCTTCAATAACAAGAGTTAAAAGGCTTGAATTGATTGTTGACGCTCTTCAAGAAGTCAGTGTAAGAGGTTATCGCTTTAAATGGGTTCATTTTGGCGATGGACCGGAAGGAGAGCATATTAAACAATTGTGCAGGGATAAATTAAATGAAAATTATTATGAATTTAAGGGTCATGTTGCCAATGAGGTATTACTTGAAATCTATAAGAAAAGTAATCCATGTTTATTTATAAATACGTCTTCTTCTGAAGGTGTGCCGGTATCAATCATGGAAGCCATGTCATTTGGAATACCGGCAGCAGCGACTAATGTAGGCGGTACAGCCGAATTGATTGTTGATAAAGAATGTGGATTTATTCTTAAAAAAGATTTTAAAACTTCTGAATTAGCCAATATAATTATTTCGGTAATTAAGATGAATTCGGAGGATTATGATAATTTGTGTAAAAAAGCACGGGAACGTTGGAATATGATTTCAAATGCTGAAAGTGTTTATAATGATTTTGGAGGATTTTTAGCGGGGGATAGATCATGATATCAATTATTCTTGCAGTTTATAATGGTGAAAGATATTTAAAAAGGTGTCTGAACTGCCTTTACAAACAAACGAATAATAATTTTGAATTAGTACTTATTAACGATGGTTCTGTAGATAGTTCTTTGGAAATAGCTAAGAGTTATATAGGTCGGTTGCAAAATTATAAAATTTTATCTTTAGATGTTAACAAAGGTGTAGCTAATGCAAGGAATATAGGATTATCGGCCGCAAAAGGAGAATATATAACATTCGTTGATTGTGATGACTGGATCGATGAAAATGCAGTTGATAAAATGTATATGGCTTTATCTGATTTACCAGAAGCAGTTGTTTTTGATTATTTTAAAAATGACAGTTCTGAAAAGAAAAGTTGTGCATCGTCCTGTCTTAATCAAACAGAGGCTTTATGTTGTATTCTAATGGATCATAAAGTCGGCGGGTATTTATGGAATAAGATATATTTAAAACAAATAATAATTGACAATAAATTAAGATTTCATAGTTCTCTTCGATTTGGAGAAGATTTTAATTTTAATGTAAGGTATATGCTTTGCTGTGAGTCAATGGTTAAGTGTGATGAAGCATATTATCATTATTTTGACAATCCACAGTCATTAACAAGAATTGGAAATTATACGCATGAAAAGGTATCATTTTTAAAAGGAATTGACGAAGTAATACTCATGATGCAAAAAAAATATATACCTGCAAATATCATTAATAAGTATAAATCATATTATGCAAACGTGGTATTGAGTCTTATAGCTAACGGTATTTATTCAGGTGCCATAACAACTGAAGAACGGCATATTCTCAAAAAAAGCTTATTTAAATATCATATAAAAGATATTCTTTCAACGAAATTAAAAATTTCGCTGCTGATATGCCGTTGTTCAACAAATGTTTTTTACTGCATATGGAGAACAGCAAGATGGTTAAATATTCAATTATAGTTCCGGTATACAATATTTCAAAGAAATATTTGGATGATTGTATCAAATCGTTAGTTGCTCAAACGTATGGAGACTATGAAATTTTAATTATTGATGATGGATCAACCAACGGCTGCGGCATTTGGTGTGATGAATGGTCTGAAAGATACAATAATATTAAGTCGATTCATCAAGTAAATGCAGGTGTATCAGCTGCAAGAAATACCGGCATAAACAGTTCACAGGGGAGTTATCTTATTTTTGTGGATCCGGATGATTGGATTGACAGCAATTTGCTTGAAACAATTGAAAGCGTACTTCGGAATAATGATTTTGACGTTCTTGTATATTCATATTTATATGAATATACAGATAGATCTATAGCTGAAAATAATGAACTTCAAGGAAGCGTACAAGTTCTTTCGGAATCTGTAAAGAAAGAAATGGTTATCAATCTTATAGATACAGAAAAAAAAGTAGTTTACCGTAGTTATAAAGGAAAAATATTTGGTGCTGTTTGGGCGAAGTGTTATAATAAAGAATTTATCATAACAAACAATATAGCTTTTAATGTAAATTTAAAAAAGGCTCAGGATACTGTTTTTAATCTCTGGGCAATTCAGCTTGCAAAGCGTGTAATTGTATGTAACGAGCCGCTTTATCACTACAGAATGGTTAAGGGATCTATAACTCATAGATATAATCCCAATATCATAGATATTCAAACTTTATTTCTCAATGCTATTCAGGACTTTATCGGTTATAATGGAGCAACGAATCAAATAACTGAAGCGTTTGTTCACAGGTGCATTTTATCATATTTTAGTATACTTGAGTTAGATATATTTAATGTAAATAACGAAGAATCATATTGGCGCAGACGTGCAAGATGGTATGATTTGATCAAAAGCAGCTTTATAAAAAATATTACAATTAAAGCAATAATGAGTTATTCCGTTAAATCGAAAGCTGTACTTTTGTTTACGAAATTAAAAATCTTTTCTGCTTTAAATATTTTATTTAAAATTAAAAGGAGCTTTTTTACAACTCCGGATATAAATAAACTTTATGATTGATGTGTAAAGACTATCTTTAATGAAGCTGTGTATTATAGAAAAATTTGTCAATCTCAGTTATTATGCTAAATATATTTTTGAAACAAATTTATATGCTTGTTTGAAGTGAGAAAAACTCAATCAAAATATTATATTGTAATAGGTGAAATAATGAGGTATTTTCTGTCAGTATTTAATTTTGGATTTATTGCTTATATAATAGGAATCCGAAAAAAAAAATTATGGGATCCATTGGTTGTGTTTTCTGTTTTTTGGGGATTAATTATTTTTTTAGCGTCACTTCAGTTATTTAATCTGTATCCTATAAGCAGAAACGTATATATTATGTTTGAACTTGGTTTTGTTTCTTTTGTAATAGGTTATGGAAATTGGAGCTTGATTGGAGATAAATTTAAAATAAAAGAGCTAAGCAAATTTGGTAAGGGAACATATGCAATTAATTATAAATTGATTAATGTAAGCATTGCCGGCGTTTCTGCTTTCTTTGTTTATCGATTAAAAGACTATTTTAGTTTGGTTCGGCAAGGTTATTCCGGAGAAGAACTTCGGTATATGTTTTTTGAATATGAACCCACAAATGCTTTGGGAAAATACATTTCATATATTCAGATGTTTATAGCAACGCCAATAGTTTATGCAGCGGTAATCTTAGTTGTAATTGATTTTTTTGAAGGAAAACGGCAGAAATTCTTTTTAATAAATACGCTTGTTATGATTGCCATATATATTGTAATTAGTGGTGGACGAGTTATTATTTTAAACACCGCGTTTCATGTTATTTTTATTCTCTTGATCAAGAGTCGGTTGCATTTGCTAAAACTGCTTTTAAAATACAAGAAAATATTAATTTCAATGGGTATTAGTTGTGTCGTTTTATTTATGTTATTAAATGCCAAACGTGGAAATGAGAACAGTGGTTCTGAATTATTAAAGCAAATGTATGTATATTATATCGGATGTATGCAGCATTTTGAAAAAAGGATTGATATGCTCGGAAATCATCGAGATCATGGAGTATCATTTTTTGCAGGATATTTTCGACCGGTACTGCTGGTCCTTAGTAAAGTAGGATTTTCTGTTCCCGATAATTATGAAGTATTTATGTCATATAATTCTACATTACAATCCGGAGTGCAAATTGGCCCGGATGTTTGGTATAATGCCTTTGTTTCTATGAATTATCATTTTTATTTAAGTTTTGGAGTATTTGGTATTTTCTTAGGAAATTTTATGTATGGTTCAATAGCAAGTTCATTATATCTGAAAGTTAAAAGGGAAAGTGAGAACATTTTAAATACCGCTGCGCTGGTGTTACTTTTGCAAGGCATTTTAACTTCAATGGTTAGATGGCAATTTGTAATTCCGGCGTACGCATTAGCATTTATATATATACGCGCCTTTTTAACAAAGACAAGTGAAAGTAATTATAATTTCATTAAGAGAATGGGGTGAGAATTTGGTAAATAGGACAGATCATGCAAAAAAGAACATAATCAGCGGTATAATTAATAAGCTTATTGCGATGTTGATGCCTTTTATTATTCGTACAGCTATGATTGAAGTTCTTGGTGTTGAGTATCTTGGACTGAACAGTTTGTTCACTTCTATTCTTCATGTTCTTAATCTCGCTGAACTTGGATTCAGTCAGGCGGTAATATATAATTTGTATAAACCTATGGCTGAAGGTAATAAGCCGTATATTTATGCGCTGCTTAATATGTATAAAAAGGTTTATCGAATTGTGGGAACTATAATGATGATTGTTGGACTGGCTCTCATTCCATTCCTGCCGAAATTAATTAAAAATGGTTCTGCTCCCGAAGATATTAATCTTTATATGCTATATTTGATCTACCTTTTTAATACGGTTATATCATATTGGTTATTTGCATATATGAATTGTATTCTTTATGCAGATCAAAAGAACAATGTAATTAATAACATCAATTCTGCAGTGCAGATTTTTCTTAATTGCTCACAGCTTATTGTATTAATAATATTAAAAAATTACTATGCTTATCTTATATTAATGCCTATCTGTACAGTAATCAATAATTTGTGGATAGCATATGCCACGAAAAAGCGGTATCCGGATTTAAGATGTGAAGGTACACTGGATAAACAGACTATAAAATCAATGAAAAAAAATATTGTTGGACTTGGAATACAAAAATTATGTGCAACTACCCGTAATTCATTGGATAGTATTTTTGTTTCGGCATTTTTGGGATTAACAATGACAGCTGTCTATAATAATTATTATATGATTCTTTCTTCATTGACGGCATTAGTATATATCATAGCAAACTCAATTTGCTCCAGTGTAGGAAACAGCATCGCAACTGAATCTATGGAAAAGAACTATCAGGATATGATGCGCTTCAACTTTTTATATATGTGGATTAGCGGGTGGACAACCGTATGCTTATTTTGTTTATATCAACCTTTTATGAGATTATGGATGGGAGGAAAAGGCGATGATTATGTTCTTCCAATAATTCCGGT
>ULRD01004677.1_pt1 | contig 21156 bp, 21 predicted proteins | sample 1955181 | NCBI WGS metagenome assembly ULRD01 (sample SAMEA4835675, study PRJEB28245) | human gut metagenome | biome: gut microbiome; material: fecal sample | place: Denmark | collected 2008
GGACGCGGTCGTCGCCACCGGCAAGCCCGTGGTGGTGCTTCTGGCCAGCGGCGGCGCGCTGCACGTGGAGGACGGCAACGCCATTCTGCAGGTCTGGTACGCGGGTCAGGCGGGCGGCACGGCCGCGGCCGACATCCTGTTTGGAAAGGTCTGCCCGTCGGGACGTCTGCCGGTTACCTTCTATCACGACGCGGAGGAGCTTCCGGCGTTCACCGATTATTGCATGGAGGGTCGCACCTACCGCTATTTCAAGGGACAGGCGCTGTATCCGTTCGGCTTCGGCCTGAGCTACACGACCTTCCGCTATTCCGATCCCGTGTACTCGGCGGAGAAGGGCGCGGTCAGCGTGCGCATCCGCAATGACGGCGAGACGGACGCGGAGGAGGTCGTTCAGGCCTACGTGAAGCCGCTGGAATTTGACAGCCACGGCCTGAACTGGAGCCTGTGCGCCTTCGGGCGCGTGTTCCTGCACGCCGGCGAGGAAAAGCGCGTGCGCCTGCCGATTCCCGCGCGCGCCTTTGAGTGCGTCACCGACGACGGCCGCCGTATCAAGGCGGGCCGCCACTTCCGCCTGTATGTGGGCGGCAGCCAGCCCGACGCGGTCAGCTGCGAGAAACTGGGCGTGAAGCCCATGGAACTGGATGTGATTGTCTGATGGAGGATCTGCGGACGCGAGGCGCGTCTGCCCGTCTTCGAGCGGAGGCCATGCGCATGCTGCATCCCGAAAGGGACGCGCGCACGCTGCGATTGAACGGAGACACCGGCCTGATCAAGGTGGTCGCCTGCCTGTGCATGCTGAGCGACCACCTCGGCAAGATGATTTTTCTGAATGCGCTGTACATTTCGGTCAGCGGCCCGTGGGCGTTTCTGCTGCCGTCGGGAAGCCTTCTGCGCATCATCGGCCGGCTGGCCATGCCTATGTTCTGCTATTGCATTGCCGTGGGCTGCGCCTATTCGCGCAATGTGTGGAAGTACGCGCTTCGGCTGCTTCTGATGGGCGTGCTCGTGCATCCGCTGTATATGGCGGCGATGGGGCACGTGAAGCTGGGCACGTTCGACTGGGCGCACAATTTCTGGAAGCTGGGCGAAATCTACGATTTCTACTATGCCCGCAAGCTCAATATCTTTTTCACGCTTGCCATGGGCGCGCTGCTGCTCGCCAGCGTGCGCGCAAGGGCGTATGTTCTCACCACGCTGTTTGCCGTGCTTACGTGGCGGCTTTCGGGGCGCATCGATTACGGTTGGAAGGGCGTGGCGCTGATCTGCCTGTTCTACGCGTTTCTGGATCGGCCGGTCGCGTCGCTCACAGCGGTCGCGGCGTTCATGTGGTACTGGGCCATGCCGGGCTTCTTCACCGCAGGCAAAACCCAGACGAACCTTCAGTGGTACGCGCTCGCCGCGCTTCCGCTGATCTACCTGCCGCTCCCGCGCAGATTGAAGCTGCCCAAATGGGTGTTTTACGGCTTCTATCCCGCGCATCTGCTGGTTATCTACTGTCTTCAGTTATAAGGCACCGCCGCGCAATTCGGCGGCGCGTCGGGCGAAGTCTTTTCCGCCATCTGCGGCATGCAAATTCCTCGATTTACCTCCAGTAAACCTTCGGAACTTGCATTTGCATCTGACGAAAAATCCATTCGCCGGCCGACCACCTCATTTGCGCGGCGTTGCCACAAGAAAGGAAGATACCTATGGTTCACGAGCTTACCGATTTCCTGTCCCGCACGCCGAGCGCGTTCCATGCCATTGAAAACCTGTCCATCATGCTGTCCGGCGCGGGCTTTGTGCGCCTGACGGAGGGCGAAAAGTGGGACGTGCAGCGGGGCGGCGCGTATTTCGTCACCCGCAACCTGTCGTCGCTGATCGCGTTCCGCGTGCCGGAGGACGGCTTTACGTCGGCGCGCATCGCCGCCAGCCATTCCGATTCGCCCGTGTTCAAAATCAAGGAGAACGCGGAGCTGACCGTGATCAACCGCTATGTGCAGCTGAACACCGAGCGCTACGGCGGCATGATCTTCTCCACGTGGCTGGACAGGCCGCTGTCCGTGGCCGGGCGCGCGCTGGTGCGCACGAAGAGCGGCCTTGAAACGCGGCTGGTCAATCTGGACGAGGATACGCTGGTCATCCCGAACGTGCCGATTCACATGAACCGCTCGATCAACGACGGCTATAAGTACAACGCGCAGGCCGACCTCATGCCGCTGTTCGGCTCCATCGACGCGAAGAACACTTTCAAGGCGCGCGTCGCCGCCGCCTGCGGCGCGAAGGTGGAAGACCTGCTGGGTACCGACCTGTTCCTGTACTCCCGCGTGCAGCCCGCCGTGTGGGGCAAGGACGGCGAGTTCGTGTCCGCCGGCCGACTGGACGATCTGGAATGCGCCTACACCACCGCCCGCGCGATGATCGAATGCAAGGCGACGAAGGGTATGCCGGTGCTGGCCGTGTTCGACAACGAAGAGGTCGGCTCCACCACCAAGCAGGGCGCGGATTCTACGTTCCTGACCGACGTTCTGCGCCGCGCGGCGCTGTGTCTGGGCGTGGGCGGCGAGGCGTTCTACCGCGCGCAGGCGTCCAGCGTCATGCTTTCCTGCGACAACGCGCACGCCGCGCATCCCAACCATCCGGAGCTGTACGACGCGTCCAACCGCGTATACATGAACGAGGGCATCGTCATCAAGGAAAGCGCCAACCAGAAGTACACCTCCGACGGCGCGTCCAAGGCCATTCTGCGCGCAATTCTCGATAATGCCGGCGTGAAGTATCAGTTCTTTGCCAACCGCTCCGACATGCTCGGCGGCGGCACGCTGGGCAATATCTCCAACGCGCACTTCTCGCTGAACACCGTGGACATCGGCCTCGCGCAGCTGGCCATGCACTCCAGCTGGGAGACCGCCGGTTCCCGCGACGTGGACGCGATGGCGGACGGCGTGCGCGCGTTCTTCGAAACGCCCATCTCCATGCCCGCCGATGGCGTTTTCGCGCTGAACTGAACACATACTCCTATGGCGGCCTCCGGGAATCCATCCCCGAAGGCTGTTTTTATGCGGAAGGCCTGTAACGTTCTGTGCGGATGTGTGTCTAAAGGGCGAGGAGGTGAGAGGGTTGGAATCGTTTGAAGCGCTGTTTGTACGCTATTTTTCGAAGGTGTACCACTTCGCGTACTCGCTTACGCAGAGCGAAGCCGCCGCGGAGGAGCTGACGCAGCAAACGTTTTATAAGGCGCTGAAGAACATCGACTCGTTTGAGGGACGCAGCGACCCCGGCACATGGCTGTGCAGCATCGCGAAGCGCGAGTATTTCAACCACAGCGCGCGCAGCCGCGAACGCGCGTACGCGCCGGACAGCGCCGTGTTCGACCGCGCGGAGACGGGCGCGGATACCCAAGTTGAACGCACAGAGGACGCGATGCGCATTCACCGGCATCTGCACGGATTGGAGGAGCCGTATCGCGAGGTATTCATGCTGCGCGTGTTCGGCGAATTGAAATACGCGCAGATTGCCGCGCTGTTCGGCAAAACCGAAGGCTGGGCGCGCGTGACCTATTATCGCGCAAAGCAGATGCTTTGTCAGGCAATGAAGGAGGAAGACGATGGAAAAGCGTGATTGCGGGATCGTGCGCGATCTCATGCCGCTGGTGATCGATCAGGTTGCCAGCCCCGCGTCCACCGAGCTGGTGGAAAGCCATATCAGGGAATGCGAGGAATGCCGCGAGGTCATGGCGCAGATGCGCGCGGAGCCTGCCGTGAAACCGGCCGAGACGGACACGGGCTTTATTCGCTTCTGCAAAAAGCTGGAAAGAGAGTTTCGCTGGCGGCGCGTGGTGGTGGGCGCGCTGGCGGCGCTGCTCGTGTGCGCAATCCTCTGCGGCGGTATCTTCTTTACCTATTATAAAATGAATATGTGGGACGAACCCTATTCGCCGAAGCTTTCGGATTGCAAAGTGGAATTCCGCGAGGAAGACGACGGCTTCCTGCGTGTCACCGTGCCGCGGCCAGTGGGCTATCGACCCATGGGCTGGAGAATTGAATACAGCGAAAATGGAACGGTGGTTCATATCTACCCGGAGCGTTCACAGTGGAAAACGCTTTTCGGCGGGTCTGGCAAAGGAGAGAGCGATTCGATAACGTGGGTGTGTAACGTCGTCCGCCTTATCGACGGGCATATCTATCGCCATGAAGTGGAAGACAGCGTCCAATACGATTCCCTGACCGGCTGTTATGTCAATTCCTACACGGTCGAAGATACACCTCTCCGCGAGCTCTACCTCGGCTCGGAAAAGGTGAACCTCGACGATCTGATCGGCTGATTCCCCCAAATATCAAAGACCGGCATGCCGCGATTCAAAGCCGCATGCCGGTTCTCTATCAGCCGATTCCGCCCAGCAGCGCGCCCGCGACCAGCGCCACCAGCGCACAGAGACAGAAGACATATTTGCCCATCGGATAGAACCATTTGCCGACGCTCTTTTCGGCGCCCTCGTTCACCGCGTCCAGCGCCGTCTGCTTCTTCAGCACCCAGAAGAACATGATCGCCGCCAGCAGCGCGCCCGCCGGGCAGATATAAATGGAAACCACGTCCATCCACTGCGACGTCCACGGCTGAATGAGCACGGACACGGCCGTGCCGATCAGGCCGATGACGAGCACCGCGGGCAGGCGCTTCAGGCCGAAACGCTCCTGCATGTAGGCAATCGGCGCTTCATACAGGTTTAAGATGGAGCTCAGCGCCGCGAACAGCACGCAGATGAAGAAAATCATGCCCACGATGCGCCCGCCGGCCATGTTGTTCAGCACCCGAACCAGATAAATGAACATCAGCCCCGGGCCGCCCTTTTCCAGCTCCGCGCTGCCCACGGCTGTCGCCGGGATGATCACAAACGCCGCCAGCAGCGCGGCGATCGTGTCAAACACGGCCACGTTGCGCGCGGAGGAAATCACGTTCTCCTTTTTGCTCAGGTAGGAGCCGTAAATCACCGAGCCGTTTCCAGCCACGGACAGCGAGAAGAACGCCTGCCCGAAGGCGTAAATCCATACCTCGGGATTCAAAAGTCCCTTCGGATTCAGCGTGAGGATGTACCGGTATCCGTCGCCCGCGCCCTTCAGCGTCGCAATATAGATGCCCAGCGCCAGAAACAGCCCGAAAAGCAGCGGCATCATGACCTTGTTGGCTCTCTCAATGCCGCCGGACACACCCAGAGCCATGATGACCAGCGATACGCCCAGCCCGATCAGCTGCCACATCGTGTTGCCAACGCCGAACACGCCGCCTTGGAACATTGTGCGAACCGCCGCGCCCAACGTTTCCGTTTCCGGCGCGGTACGACTGAATTCGCCGACGATTTCGCCCATGTCCGTTCCCAGCGCGAACAGGCCGCCCGAGATGCCCATAAAGCAATACTTGAAAATCCAGCCCTGCACCACGGTGTAGCCGATGGCCAGCATCAGCGAGCCGACCACGGGCAGAAAGCCGATGGCCATACCCGTTTTCCGCTTTCCGCCGCGCGCTTCCACGCACTTGCCGAACGCGTCCACCGGTCCCGCGCCCGCCCAGCGCCCCAGCGCGAATTCCTCAATCACGCCGGTGGAGCCGATCAGCACGACAAACAGCACATAGGGAATCAGAAACGTCAGCCCGCCGTACGCCGACACCAGCACCGGAAATCGCCAGATGTTCCCCATGCCCACGGCCGACCCGATGCACGCCAGAATAAATCCCCACCGACTGCGAAAGCTGTCGCGAACGCTCCGCTCGTTTCCCGCCATCCGTATCTCCTCCATCCAAACCCTTGTCTTGTCACAATTCCTTCCAATTTTAACATATGTGTCCCTTCATGTCAATCTTTTAACGAAAATACGCGGAAACCGAAGGAGCGCTGTTTGCCGTATAATCGCGCGAAGGGCTGCGCAGAATACGGCCGAGGAGGGATGAAGCGATGAATCCATTTGAAATGAAGCCGGAGCGAAAGGCTGAGCTGTTTGTGGACTGGGAGAAGCTGTGGGTCAGGCCGTATTCCAAGCGGGAGGTCGATCCCTACACGCGCACGCGCGTCATTCTGATGAACGGCACGGAGTTTGAAAACGTATGGTTTTCGCATCAGTTTTCCCGCGCAACGGGCGACAACGAGCTGCGCCGCAAGCTGGCGCTGATTCGTCGCAGCGAGCAGCAGCAGCAAAAGCTGCTTGCGCATCTGAAGCCCGCGGAAGAGACGGCGTTGGAGCACACGATCGGCTACGAGCAGCTGGCGGTAGACCTGACGGCGCATCTGGCGAAGCGCGTGACCGACGCGGACATTCGCGACGCGCTCGATTTCGCGCTGCTGGAGGACTTTGATCATCTGTACCGCTACGCCGATTATCTGGACGCAACGTCCGGCGTGCACGCGGAGGAGCTGGTCGGGCGCTACACGGAGATCATGCCCGGCCGCCCGACTATCTCGCACCATCGTCACCCGTACGACTCGGTGCGCTGGGACATGGGCGGAAAGAAGCCCGTGACGATCGACGTGCTCGCGGCCAACGTGATCACGGCGGCGGAGCAGCAGACGATGAACTACTATATGAACACCGCCGCGCTGTGGCCGGAGGAAACCGGGCGCAGGCTGTATCAGGAAATCGGCATGATCGAGGAACAGCACGTAACGCAGTACGGCAGCCTGCTGAACCCGACGCTGACGCCGCTTGAGAACCTGCTCGTGCATCAGTATGTGGAAAGCTGGCTGTATTGGAGCATGTGCGAAACGGAAACCGACCCGCACATCCGCGGCGTGTGGCAGATGCTGTTCGAGCAGGAGCTGATGCATTTGAATATTGCGCAGGGTCTGCTTCGGGAATACGAGGGAAAAGAGTGGAACGAGGTGCTCCCGGACGCGGAGTTCCCCGCGCCGCTGCGGCTGGAAAGCAATATCGAATACGTTCGCGGCGTTCTGGGATCGACGGCGAACAACACCGCCGACCTGGAGGACTATGTGGACGTGCGCCGCGTAACACCGGAAACCTTCGCGCAGTACCAGCGACAGGTCAACCAGCCGGTGGAAAACGTGGTCAGCCATTCGTTCATTCAGGCGTATATCCGCAAAAACGGCACGGATTACCGCTTCGAAACCGCGCCGAACCCGGTCGCGGAGCTGAAGGATCGCAAGGCGGACAACGTTTCCGTCGGTCGGCAGACGCTCTGTGACGAGTCGTTCACCCACACGGCCGACGACAGCGTCCCCATTCCCGAGCTGACGCGATAATCAGACCCGATGTGCCGGGCAGGGATGAATCCCCTGTCCGGCGTTTATAATAGAAAGCCTATTGCGGATACCGCGCCGGACGGATATAATTGTACACAAAGGGGGCGACAGCCATATAGGCTTTTAACTGAAGCTGAATACAGACTCTTTTAGGGGCTACGGAATGATAGGCGGCAATGTAAATGATTTTCTGGATCATGTGACATATGAAGAAGCTGCGGTTCGGTATAAGGGCGAAAAGTATTTCTTCTATGGACTTCTCAAGAATCCGGATACTGGAATGTTTGAATTTACCATTGATTTGTGGGACGATAGGGGATGGTATGTCAAGACCGTTTATCAGGCTGTTGCGCAAACGGATAGCGAATGTATGGAACGATTTTTGACCGATCCCATTATTGATGGTAAGCGTTTCTGGAATATTGAGAAAGAAATGGAATGGCTTGATTGCTAAGGGAGACCAGAGGGACGTGCATTTCGTACGCTCCTTTGGTTCTTGCGAAAACAGTTCTGGACAGTTATAATCGTTGATAACGGAGATGTTTGCTATGGATATACGAGAATACAAAACATATGACGAGACGGAAATTTTGGGCCTGTACGCGAGCGTGGGCTGGACGGCATACACGGAGCAGCCGGAATCGCTGCGACGGGGCTTTGAAGCGTCGCTTCTGGTACTGGCGGCGTATGAGGACGGCGCGCTTGTCGGTCTTATCCGCGTTGTGGGCGACGGGCAGACGATTGTATTCGTGCAGGACATTCTGGTGCACCCGTCCTGTCAGCGCCGCGGAATCGGAACGGCGCTTCTGAAGGAAGTGCTGAAGCGCTATTCGCACGTGCGGCAGATCGAACTGACGACGGACGACACGCCGAAAACGCGGGCATTCTATGAATCCGTGGGCTTTCGGACGATGGCGTCGCTCGGCTGCTGCAGCTTCATGAAAATGTAGAAGAACGGAACTCAGCGCGCGCGGGGCTTTACGGCGCGCATTTCGATGTAGCCGCGCTCGCCGCGGGGTTCCAGCTGGATGCGGGGATTTTCGTCGTCCCACGCAAGGCCAATCACGGCGGGATCGTATTTGTTCATGGCCTGCTGCACGGCGGTGATGGCCTCGCAGTAGTCCTCCTCGGCGAAGGGCTCGCCCTGAAACATCAGGTAGTCGGCTTCCGGCAGGGAAATCACGTCGAAGCCCTCCGGGATGGGCGCGTCGGCGTCCGCGGCGATCTCCACGCCCTGCACATATACGGAGGTGTTCGGCCTGCGGTATTTATCCGGCAGCCACAGGCTCACGGGCTCGCCGCAGAGGGAATCCATGCTCAGAAGCAGCCCCCACACATCGCAGCCGACCTCCGCGCAGTAGGCGAAGTAGTCCGCCGCGCGCTGTCCGCGTCGCACAAGAACCCGGCGCTCCGGCTTGTGGATCGTTTGAATGAAGACGGTTTTCGTGTCGTTCGTCATTTTAAAATCCTTTCGCAGCGCTTGAAATTTCACGCCGTAGGGTACGAACAGCGCGACGGGAACCGGATGCTTCGCGTAAGCGCCGGGCGTAAGGCCGAATTCGCGCACGAACGCGCGCGTGTACCCGTCCACGCTGCCGAACCCCAGCGCGAACGCTGCGTCGACAATGCGGCAGCCCTCGTTTTTCAGCTTCAGCGCCGAACGCGCCAGACGCAGGCGGCGAATGTAGTCCGACACCGTCAGCCCGGTCAGGCTTTTGAAGAGCCGGTAAGAATACCACGGCGAAAACATCGCCGCGCGCCAGATCGGCCAGCGTGATTTCCTCGTCCAGATGGGCGGCGATGAAATCCTGCATTCGCTGAACGGCGGCAACCTGCTCCGTCATGCGCTCATCTCCCCTCGCTGTGTGAATGGATTATAGCGCCTTTGAGAAGAATTTTCTCGACGTTTTTTGCTCTGTTACACATCGGCTGAGGACGGGCTTGCTCTTCGAATCGGATGGCGAAGGACGGTTTTCCATTTTTCGGGAGCGACTCTGCGCGCGTCGGATAAATAGATTTCGTGGTGCAGACGCTTATCCGAGAAATCGTTTTCGAAGCCGTTTTCCGCGAGGAAAGCGTCCATTTTCGCCATGCTGTCCGGTTCGTCGTCAAACGGGCCGACGTGTATCAGCTGCACGCAGAGACCTTCGTCGATCGTCAGGAATTCCACGGTGGAGAAATCCTGCTCTTTCTTCCGCGTCGCCTCGGCGATTGCCCAGTCGAAATCGGCCTTCGTCACGAAGTCCGGCAGGCGAATAACGGAAATCCAGTGGAAGCCCGCCTTGTTCGCGTAATCGAAGCCGTTTACGCCCGGCTGCCGCCAGAAGCCCTCCAATGGCGGCACGACGTAATCGAAATATCCGTCGATTCGATGGTCGGTCAGCTTGCTCATCTTGATGGTGAAGGCGATTGCGTACAGCAGCCCGATGGCGGCCTTGTACGCGCCGCCTTCCTCGTTCGGGTCGCCTTCGCCGCGCACGGCGAGATACTTCATCGGCGGAATCGTCACGATTTCCGGCTGCCCGCCCGGCAGATAGAATTCTCTGTATTCCTTCTTGAAATCAAACGCCATGCCGCTCCTCACCTTTCTTTTGCGCGCTTCATGAACCTTTCGACCTCCGCGCCGCCGATCTGGTTCACGGTTGCAAACTTGCCGTCGTAGAATACCGCCCAGTTGTTGAACACGCAGGGCAGCGCCTTGGCCTGCTCCACCGATTCCACATGAATGAACTGCGCGGGCAGACCCTTCTGCGCGCAGAATTCCTTCAGCTTTTCTACCCGCTGGAAGATGAAGGGACACTGATCGTCATAATACACCGTCAGATCCCGATTTTCAATCGTCTGCGCCTTTGCACCCGGCGTGAAGCGCGGAAGCGTACCGTCGAAGCTCAACGCCAGCAGCGTGTATTCCCCGGCGGTGTCCGCCGCGCAGAAGCCGAACTTCTCCGCGAAGCGCTGGTCGGACAGCCATGCCTTTTGCCTCTGACTGCCGAGCATGCACACGCCGGAACGCCCGCGCGCCTTCGCGTCGGCGATGCAGGCTTCCATCAGCCTGCGCCCGTAGCCGTGTCCCTTCGGCGCGCCCTGCACCCACAGGCAATACAGATAATCGTATTTCTCCCCGACGATGGGCACCCACGCAGTCTCCAGCGGCGCGTACTCGATGAACGCGCACCCGTCCCCGCGCAGCTTCAGAAATACGTGCCCCTCCGGAATGCGCCCCGCCAGCCACGCCTGCTTCGCCTCAATCCCCGGATGCGTCTTTTTCATGCGCACAATGCAGCATAAAGACTCCGCAGCCAGATTTTCCTCCGTCACGCGGAGCAGTTCACAATCCATCTCAGGAACACCCCTTTGACTGAATCATTTTACGAACGTCTTATATGTCAAGCAATTATACAAAATCCGCTTATATATTAGATGCTGATCTTTTCTTGTCGCCATATCTCACCATCAAGTAGGTCTGATGCTGGAAGAATCTGGGCTATGTCGTATATACTGCCGATATTAATTGACAGATGGTCGCTGCCATTTGTAACGGAAGATGATAAATATATTCTGTATTCCTGTTGATTCTGGTATTTGTCGCGTTTCCAGAAAACTACGGTATGTGGATTGGATTGTATTGATTCTTTGTATAGTGCGTCGTTCTTGCGATAGTACTGCACACGACTATAAAATGCTTCTGTTTCATTAGAAGATGCGGCCTTGCGAATACGTGCAATAAACTCATGTGGATTGGTTATCATTACAACGGAATCTCCGAACGCACGCATATTTTCCTTTTGGTCATCCGAAAATCCATAGCGTTTTGCGGGCAACAGAGTTCCATTTTCGTCACAAGGAGCTAATATATCAGGTTGAATCCGATTTCGCTCATCAAATAGATATGCACAAAAAACAGGGCATTTGGACATGCCCATGTCTATTACCGCTTCACTACATTCGATGGGAATTGTTGGCCTATGCGTTTTTACGTCTGGTATTACGAGTGTAGCGTCGTTGGTGAGATATTTTGCTTCATACTGGTCTCCGGCTATTTGATCGCCTTGATTCCTCTCAAGATTTATGAAATACTCAAGAGTATGCATATAAAGGTTTCCACACATCAAGGCTTCCATGTGCTCTTTCTTGCCGAATTTTAATAGGAAGCACATTTGTTGATTACTCTTGTCCATACTTACCTCTCAATATCATTACATATCAAGTTCGTTAATTCTTGATAGCGGCGCATCAGTTCTGCTACACAGGTTGCTTCAGTGGTTTCGCGAATGGACATGCCGTAGGCTTCCATGACGGCTTTGTCGTTCTGTTGGTGTGCCTTCCGTAGTTCAGGCGGCATGGTTACTTCGTCGTACAGGTCGGCGAGGGAGCAATCCGGGTATAGTGCGCGGGCATCAAGGATAGCCTGTGCAGTCTGCTCGATCTTTGCTTTCTGTGCGTCGGTAGGCGTAGGCCAAGGAAAATTGTTATATACAATGTCCTTTGAGTAACGATAGTCACTCTTCAATCTGCCGCATACCGTGCGCATCCACGCCATGTGGACATTGGATTCGAGCACACCGAAGTGGAACAGTTCTGCATCTGGGATCAAGAACAAGAGGTCACTTGCGATAACGCTTGCATCTAAGAAGCCCAGCGGAATATAGCGCCGACGCTCCGAGGATGTCTTAGGAACAGCAATGTAGCGCCCTGTTTGTGGTTGAGCAATTTGACAGAATAAGGACGGAGTTTCTGCAAATTTTCTCGTTCCTGCGGCTTTACTCGCCATACGAAAATCCCTCACGCTTTGAATTCGAGCTTTGACCGTTGGACACTTCGAGATTTCAGATGGTTTTGCACCTATGAGCCATAGACAATACCTCTTCTTATTCTTAAGAAACTCTTCTGCACCAAGATAGAGATGAACCCATTGCTTAGATAACGGCTCGCGAACAATGAGCTCGTCTTTTTCGCTTTCACTTAGAATAAATCCACCGCCATCTCGTGGCATACTACCAAACCGGATATACGGGACGGCACATAGTGGCTCAGAGCGGCTTTCAATAATTACGGTAGGAGCATCCGTTAGGTATTGATTGATATTATCAACAAATCGAACATTTCCCGAGCTATCAAATAGACGGGGACTGAGTGATTTATTGTATGAAAACCCAACAATAATGCAATGAACATGCGCTTTAATTGACGCTTCGCTATCCCATCTGAATGTCCGATGCGCAAAATTAATGTATATGCCATTGGAGAATAGAGTTTCCCAGAGAGCCGTTGCTTGCTGACCTTGACAAATAGAGTTCGTTGATACAAACGCTGTGCTGATATGCGTATCTTGCATCAGATCCATAGCCTTTTTGTACCAACCAACAACGTAGTCAAGTTCTCCGACGGATTTGAATCCGTGCATTACATTGGTTATGTCATCCTTTTGCTCAGAAGACATGTACATACCGCCCACAAACGGCGGGTTGCCCATGATATAGTTCAGCTCGCGCTTGGGCACAACTGTTTCCCAGTCAACGCGCAGGGCGTTGCCTTCGATGATATTGACATAGGACTTCAGCGGAAGGAAGTCCAAGTCCATATGGACGATGTTTTCCGTCTGCTTCATCATCTGCGATTCGGCAATCCACAGGGCGGTTTTGGCTACGGTGGCGGCGAAATCGTTGATTTCAATGCCGTAAAACTGCCGGATAGACACGCGAATGGGATTCGCAACGCCAAAGCCCATGGCAATCTGTCCCTGCGTGATCTTGGCCTGTTCCTTTTTCGTGTTGGCCGTGCGGGAATCCAGCAGTTGGCGAATAACGTCATTCTCCAATTTACGGAGAGAAATATATGTCTCCGTCAAAAAGTTTCCACTGCCGCATGCGGGGTCAAGAAACTTGAGGGACGCGAGCTTTTCCTGAAAGGCGAGCAAACGCTTCTCAAGCGTTCGGATTTCAGCGATCGACTCAATCTCTTTCAACTCCGCGCGCAGATCGTCCAGAAATAGCGGGTCGATGACCTTATGGATGTTTTCGATAGACGTATAGTGCATGCCGCCCTTGCGGCGAGTTTCCGGGTTCAGCGTAGACTCGAATACCGCGCCAAAGATGGTCGGGCTGATACCGCTCCAATCGAAGTTTTCGCTGGCGCGGGTCAGAAGCAGGTTATAGATTTCCTCATTGAACGGCGGGATTTCAATGTTTTCATCGGAAAATAGACCACCGTTGACGTATGGAAAGGCCGCGAGATCGGGATTGTCGTCAGCCAGATAAGGGTCGCGTTCCCCGGGCTTCTGGTCAAGTACACGGAACAGGTCAATCAGCGCACGGCGGCCATTCTGCATTCCGCGAGCGCGCAGATAGTCGTGAAACATATTGTTTCGACCAAAGATACCTGCGTCCTCGGCGTACAGGCAAAACACCAGACGCACGCAGAGCATGTTCAGGCTTTTCAGCGTGCGCTCGTTGGTGGAGTCCTTGTATTGTCTCATGAACGCATCATACAGTCGGCCTACCAATTCGCCCGCCTGCATGGAGAGTTCCATTTCGCGCTTTGTATTCTCGTCGCCTGTATCCACAAGGAAATTTAAACGACGATATTCCTTTTCCAGATCGGCAAGCTTTAGGATTTCCGGCGCGTCGTTGGGGCGATTCATATCATGAATGTGGAATTCCTGAAAGTTGCACACGATGATCCAACGCGGATTCTGATCATGCGGCAGATAGCCCGCATAGCGCCGTGCCTGCTGGAAGGGCGTGAGCACGGAACTGTCGGACTGCTTATAGCCCTTCAGTAGGTCAATGTCAAAACTCTTTTGTTCAATCAGCACACGAGTAGGCTTAATAAGGCCGTCTATAAAGCTGGTATGATCCAGCTTTACGCGTACCTCAAACTCGATGTATTTCTCCGGCTCCGCTACGCCGTATACCTTTTGGAGAAGTGCCATCCAGAAAGCCTGCGTTTCCTGCTTTTCGTCGCCACGCCCTTCCCAATCAGCTGCAAATTCTCTTGCGGCCAGTCTTCTCTCTGCTTCCGTCATGGGACACTCCTCCTGCGCAGGTGATTCTATAAACTACAGATAACATGGTTTTATTATACAGCATTTTGTGCGATGTTTCAATTGGTCGCAGAGAAGAATTTCGGGAAGTCACATGGCATGATGAGCTAATGCATCCGATCGTTTAACTCCCGAACAGCCTTACAAATTTCTTTGAAGGAAAAGGTTGAGTCGCATTTGAACGCAGCCCATGGGGATTCCAAGCAGAAGGTATCGTCGACGGTTCTTCTGAAGCAGATCAGCGGGTTTTCGTCCGTTTCCAGCGATGCGTATTCCATGCTGTCCGGAACGCGCCCGCCATTCATCCACTCGTTTGCCTGAGAAAGAAACTCATAAATGGGAAAAGACGGCTCGGTGAAAAACACTCGGCCGTCGACGGTTATGGTGAAAGATCCGTTGCTCTCCAATACGTCCGGGTATTTTGCGGGCGCATGCTTAGGCAAAGACCCGTCCGGAGAAAAAGTAAAACGCAGCATAAAATCTCCTTTCCCTGCGATTGTGCAGTCCCATGCATTTTTTCGTAATAGCAATATACTCTGAACGTCGTAGCTTGTCAAGCGAATCGCAGAAGACGTACTCCGAGCTTTTGCAAAAAACTGCATTTTCTCGGAATTGCGCGGGAACGGTTGAGCGGCGGCGGGTTCTGTGGTATACTGGGGACAGAAAGCGCTTTACCGGGAGGGATACGGATGAGTATCAGCGGAATCATTCAGAAGATGATCGACTTTTACGACGGGAATCTGCACGACATTGACCACTTTCTCAAGGTATGGAGCTACGCGAAGCTGATTGGCGAGCAGGAGGGCATTGACTCGGAGACGCGGCGGGTGTTGGAGGTCGCGGCGGTGGTGCACGACATCGCGTGTCCGCTATGCCGTCGGAAGTATGGACAGGCGGACGGCAGGCATCAGGAGCTGGAGGGCGGCGCGCTGGCGATCGAGTTTTTGCAGGGAAGCAGCCTGAGCGAAACGGAAATCGCGCGGGTGGCGTATCTCGTGGCGCATCATCACACGGTGGACGCGATCGACGGAATTGACTATCAGATTCTGATCGAAGCGGACTACATCGTAAACGCGGGCGAGAGCGCGTACAGCGCCGCAAATATCATCCGGTTCGACCGGGAATATGTGAAGACGGAAACCGCGCACGCGCTGCTCCGCTCCATCTTCAAAATTGGCGAATGAGGAAGGAAACGCATGAAAACGGCCATTCTGTATGAATCTGCGCATCACGGAAACACGAAAAAGCTGCTGGACGCAATTCGGGCGCGCTACGACGTAGTGCTGATTGACGCGACCGGCGCGGTGCCGTCGCTGGAGGGATATGACGTGATCGGAATTGCTTCCGGCGTGGCGTATGGGAAGTTCTACAAGGAAATCCTCGCGCAGACGGAAGCGCGGCTTCCGAGGAGAAAGAAGGTTTTCTTCCTCTATACTGCCGGAAAGCCCTCGGACAGCCATGCGAACGCCGTTCGCGTGATCGCTCAGGCAAAGGACTGCGCGTGTCTGGGCGCGTTCGGCTGCAAGGGATACGATACCTATGGGCCGTTCAAGCTGATTGGCGGTCTGAACCGCGGCGCGCCGAAGGAAAAGGATATTCAGGCGGCGGTGGAGTTCTACAGCCGCATGATGGCCGAAGCGGAGAAAAACTGACGATCGAAAAAGGAGGCGAGGGCATGAAATTCAACGTGGGCGAATGGGTAATGAAGCCCGGAGTAACATCCTATAACTGTGAACAGATTCGGCAGGTACGCGTGGCGCAGGACGGAAAAAGCGTGTATCTGTACGCCGTCAGCTATCGCGCCGACGTACGCGGGCTGGACGGCCCGTCCCTTGAGCTGACGATTTCGTCGCCCCGCAGGGATGTGCTGCGCGTGCAGGCATGCCATTTCCGGGGAAGCCGGGCGAAGATGCCGTCGTTCGAGCTGAACGACGATGCGCTCACGCTGGCGATTGAACAGAACGAAACGGAGCTGCGCGTTTCTTCGGGCGAAATGACGCTGGAAATCGCCTTCCGCCCATGCGCCTTCCGCTTTTTCTATCGCGGAAAGCGCCTTACGGCCGTGGGCGACCGCTTCGGTTCGCCCATGCTCAGCTACATAACCACAAACGAGGGCCCGTTTATGCGCGGCCAGCTGGAGGTCGGCGTCGGCGAGAAGGTGTACGGTCTGGGCGAGCGGTTTACGGCGTTCGTGAAGAACGGCCAGACGGTGGACATCTGGAACGAGGACGGCGGTACGTCGTCGGAAATCGCATACAAGAACATCCCGTTCTACCTGACGAACCGCGGCTACGGTGTGCTGGTGAACGATCCCGGCCCCGTGTCGTTCGAGGTGTGCACGGAGGCGACCACAAAGGTGCAGTTCAGCGTCCCCGGTGAGAAGCTGGACTTTCTGGTGATCGGCGGCGGGGACGCGAAGGGCGTTCTGCGCGCGTATACCGCGCTCACCGGCCGTCCGGCGCTGCCGCCGCCGGAGAGCTTCGGCCTGTGGCTTTCGTCGTCGTTTACCACGTCGTATGACGAAAACACGGTCATGCGCTTCGTGGACGGTATGGCGGAGCGGAAAATCCCGCTGTCCGTGTTCCATTTCGACTGCTTCTGGATGAAGGAGGGCGAGTGGTGCGGCTTTGACTGGGATGAGGACATGTTCCCGGACGTGACGGGTCTTCTTGAACGGCTGCACTCGCGCGGGCTGAAGGTGTGCGTGTGGATCAACCCGTACATCGGCCAGAAGAGCCGCACGTTCGACAAAGCCATGGAAAAGGGCTATCTGCTGTGCCGTCCGAACGGGGACGTGTGGCAGTGGGATCGCTGGCAGCCCGGCTGCGCCGTGTACGATTTCACAAACCCGGAATGCCGCGCGTGGTATAAGGAAAAGCTCAAGGCGCTGATGCGGCAGGGCGTGGACTATTTCAAGACCGACTTCGGCGAGCGTATTCCCACCGACGTGAGATACTTTGACGGCAGCGACCCCGTGCGCATGCACAATTACTACACGCTGATCTATAACCGCGTGGTGTACGAGGCCATCTGCGAGGAGCGCGGCGAGGAAAACGCCTGCCTGTTCGCGCGCAGCGCGACCGTCGGCGGCCAGCAATTTCCTGTGCACTGGGGCGGAGACTGCAATTCCACCTATCCGTCGATGGCGGAATCGCTGCGCGGTGGGCTGAGCCTGACGCTGTCCGGCTTCGGCTTCTGGAGCCACGATATGGGCGGTTTCGAGGGTACCGCGCCCGACCACGTGTACAAGCGCTGGCTGGCCTTCGGGCTTCTGTCCACGCATTCCCGGCTGCACGGCAGCGATTCCTACCGCGTGCCGTGGCTGTTCGGCGACGAAGCGGTGGATGTGTGCCGCGCGTTCGCCCGTCTCAAGGCGCGCCTGATGCCGTACCTGTACAGTCTGGCTGCGGAAACGCATCGGGAGGGCGTGCCCGCCATGCGCGCGATGCTGCTGGAATTCCCGGACGATCTCGGCGCGGAGGACTGCGACCGCCAGTACATGCTGGGCGACGCGCTGCTGGTCGCGCCGGTCATGCGCGAGGATAACATCGGCGAATACTACCTGCCCCGCGGCACGTGGACGCACCTGCTCACCGGCGAGGTCAAAAATGAGCCGGGCTGGCACAGGGAGGAATACGGCTTCGACTCGCTGCCGCTGTTCGTGCGGGAAAACACGCTCCTGCCGCTGGGCGATTGCGAAGACCGCGCCGACTACGACTATGAAAAGAATGTCACCCTGCGCCTGTACGCCCTGCGCGACCGCGCACAGCGCACCGTCTGCGACCGCCGCGGCAACGCAGCGTTCACCGTCACCGCAGAGCGGAACGGCAATTCCATCCTCATCCGCACGGAAGGCGGCGCCCCCGGCCTGCGCATCCGCCTGATGAATACCCCCGCCGTGCATAACCTTTCCGGCGCACACCTGGAAACAGAAGCAGGCGACGTACTTCTGACAGCCTGCAAAACCGAAATCCACTTCGAGCTCTGAGTATACAATTAAAAAACGGCGGGAGAAATCCTGCTGTTTTTAATTGTATACTCTAGCCACCCAAGATAGGCGTGGGCAGGTCATTGACAAAGGTCTAAGAAGAAAAAGTTCTTCGGCCTTTTACATATGAAAATAAAAAACCAAAAGGAAAAAGCATGTGCCATGTCGAAATAATAATAGAAGAGGAAGAGCAGGAGGCATCGCACATACTGAAAGAACGGCGCGAGAAGCAGGAAAAATGGATTTGGTGATTCTGGAGCAGATGATGCCGGAAAAACATCTGTTGCAAAGGATTGACAGAGCGGTAGATTTCGGCTTCATCCATGAGCCATGTGCGCCGTTGTACTGCGCGGATGATGGACGACCGGCAATCGATCTGGAGATACTGTTTCGAATGCTGTTCGTTGGTTATCTATACGGAATCAAGTCCGAAGCGCGGCTGGAGGAGGAAGTCAACTACAACATGGCATACAAATGGTTCTGAGGATTGGCACTGACGGAGAAAGCGCCAGACGCGACAGTGATCAGTCAGAACCGCAGGCGTCGATTCCGGGACAACAACATTACGGAAAGTGCCGATTCAGCTACAATTGGGAGTACGACTTCCATACCTGCTCCGAGCATCACCACCTGTACTGGAAAACCACCACGTGCGAAGGCTACCGTCAATACTTCTGTGATTCAAAGACGTGTTCGTAATGCCCCAGACGAACAGAGTACTTTGGCAAGAGTATGACGAGAAGGATGGTGGAAAGACATGTCTGGCAGGACGCACTGGATGAGATTACAAGCTTCACCAAGACCCCGCAGGACAGAAGCATCTATAATCAGCGCAAGGAAACGATTGAACATTCTTTCGCCGAAGCGAAGGTCAATCATGGCCTGCGCTTTGCTTGCTTCTGCTTTTCTCTACAAATAAACCCCCGCCTTTGCTGATTGACGGGGTTTGTCAACGGTCTGGGCAGCAGAGCCATTTGACGGCTCTGCTGCCGGTTGCTTTGATGGATTACTTCTGCTTATAGCTTCCGCAGCAGCTTTCGTCCGCGGGGGTGCCGCAGTGCGCACACGGGCAGGGCTCTACCTGGATGGAGCCGAGGGAGCAATAGTCCTTGTTTTCGCAGTGGAACGCACAGCTGGTAACGCGGCAGCGGATATCGGTGTTGGCCTGCTTCTGAGACATGATTCATTCCTCCTAAATGGTTTTTGCGCGATGCGCCTTTTCATTGTGCCCGGTTTGGCCGGGTATATTCGCGCGCGGTTTGGCGCATACTGGCGGTATTCCATTTTGCGGAGGAATTTGTATGTCAATCGGACAGATTATCCTCATTCTGGTATCCGTTCTCGTGGCCGCGGGCGTGTGCCAGCGGGCGCTCGACCGACTGCGGCTGACCGACCGGCAGGCGCTTCTGTTTGTGGCGCTGATTTTCATCGGCGGACTGCTGCCGGACATTTCCATTGGCCGCGCGCGCGTGAACGTTGGCGGCGCGCTGGTACCGTTTGGACTGGCGGTGTACGTGTGGGCACGGGCGGGCAGCGCGAAGGAGCGTCTGCGCGCGCTGGCGGCGACGCTGGTTACGGCGGCGGCGGTGTATGCCATCGGCCGGTTCTTCCCCAATGAGCCGGAAACCATGCCCTTCGACGTGAACTACCTTTATGGCATTGCGGCGGGACTGATTGCCTACGTGTTCGGGCGTTCGCGCCGGAGCGCGTTCATCGCGGGCGTGGCGGGCATGCTGCTGGCGGACGTTGCGCAGGCTGTAATGCTGTGGACGGACGGAATCGATCAGACGCTGCGTCTCGGCGGCGCGGGCATGCTGGACACGATTGTGATTTCCGGCGTTTCCGCCGTGCTGTTCGCGGAGCTTCTGGGCGAATTTATCGAGCGCTGCGTGCGCGGCGCGAAGCGGAAGGAAGGTGCGCGCGGATGAAACGGACGCTGGCGCTGACGCTTCTTCTGACGCTGCTCTTCTGCGGCGCGGGCTTCTGCGAAGCTTTTGAGGGCGAGGACGACCGAGTTTACACGATGGTGGACGAAGCGGGCGCGGAAATCACGCAGCGCATGGGCCGCATGTACGAGGGAGACGAGTACATCTCCGGCGACAACCGTCTGTACCGCGTGATTTCCGTCGACGACGAAAATGGCCGCGCCGTGGCGCAATGTCTGGGCGACGAGCCCGGCGACGCGGTGTCAGCGTTTGCCGCGCTCGCGGATAAGGCGGACACGAAAAAGCTGATCTGCATGTACTCTACGCACAGCGACGAGTCCTATATTCCCGGCGACGGGGAAAGCTCGCTGCTCAAGGACGCGGGGATCTACGACGTGGGCGAGGCGCTGAAGAAGAACTTAGAGGAAAAGGGAATCGACGTGACTTATTCGCGCGAAACCTTCCTTCCGCACGACGCGGGAGCCTACCGGCGCTCGCGCTCCGTGGCCGCGGAGCTGATGGAGAAGAACCCGGACGCGCTGATCGACATTCACCGCGACGGCGTGCCCGCCAGCCAGTATGAGACCGAGGTGGAGGGCAACGACATCAGCAAGGTGCGCCTGTTCGTTGGCAAGAGCAACGCGGACGCCGCCGAAAACCGCGCCTTTGCCAAGAAGCTGAAGGCCGTGGCCGACGACGAGTACCCGGGGCTGGTGAAGGACATTTATATCGGCAAGGGAAATTACAATCAGGATCTGTACCCGCGCGCGATTCTTTTGGAATTCGGCACGCACAAGATTGAGAAGCAGAAGGCCATCGACGCGACGGAGTATATGGCGGACGTGATTTATCAGACGCTGTACAACGAAAAATCCGCCGCCGGAAAGACGGGCAAGGAAGAAAAGAGCGGCGCGGCGAAGGGCATCGGCTGGTTGATCGGTCTTGCGATTGTGGCCGCCATTGCCTTCGC